>ERZ772872.927-NODE-927-length-28195-cov-14.310981_pt1 | contig 28195 bp, 20 predicted proteins | sample MGYA00512132_ERZ772872 | MGnify/ENA primary metagenome ERZ772872 (study PRJEB29015, sample SAMEA2737724) | human gut metagenome | biome: human gut; feature: human-associated habitat; material: faeces | place: China | collected 2012 ...
GACTTTCCGGCGCAGCAGGCTCATGGGCGGCAGCTCCGGGGTGGGGATGGTATAGCGCTCCATCGCGTGGGGCGTGGACTCCACCAGCTCACCGGCCTCATTCTTGATCCACTCGGGGTTCAGCGGGATGCTGCGGCCATCCGGGCAGAGCACTTCCAGCGTGTCGCCGAGGCTCCACTTGCCCCGCTGCTGGCAGCTGGCGACACCGTTCTCCCAGCCGTCCACCGTACCGACAAACTCCCACTCGCGGATGTAAGTCGCGCTGTCGGTGGCCTGACGGGCCTGCTCCCGGCCAAAGTAGAAGCCGGGCGAATAGTGGCGGTGGCTGGTGCGGGTCAGCTCATCCAAAACCTCTTCCGGCAGCTCGAAGTTCTCGTTCATCGGGTCGGCCAGATACTGGTCGAGGGCGCGGCGGTAGGCCGCCGTCACGCTGGCGACGTAGTAGAACGTCTTGGCGCGGCCCTCGATCTTGAGGCTGTCCACGCCTGCCTTGCAGATGAGGTCGAGGAAGGGCGCGGTACACAGATCGTTGGCGTTCAGGATGTAGCTGCCGTTCTCGTTCTCGCCGATCTCATAGAGCTGGCCCGGGCGGGTCTCCTCGCTGAGATAATACTTCCAGCGGCAGGGCTGGGCGCACTGGCCGCGGTTTGCGTCGCGGCCTGCCATGTAGTTGGAGAGCAGGCAGCGGCCCGAGACGCTCATGCACATGGCGCCGTGGACGAAAGCCTCAATTTCCAGCTCCGGCGGGGTCTTGTCGCGGAGGGTGGCGATGTCCTGCAGGGTCATCTCCCGGGCCAGCACCACCCGCTTCGCGCCCATATTGTAGGCGGCGCGGGCAGCGGCCCAGTTGGTGATGCCGGTCTGGGTGGACATGTGGACGTCGATGTCGGGCGCGAAGGTCTTGCAGGCGTCCAACACGCCGAGGTCGGCCACGATGAAGGCGTCCACACCGGCGGCGGCAGCGTCCTTGATGGCCTGAGGCAGACGGTCAGCCTCCTCGTTGGTGGGCAGGGTGTTCATGGTCAGGTAGACCTTGCGGCCCCGGGCGTGGGCATAGATGACGCCCTCGCTCAGCTGCTCCGGGGTGAAGTTGGTGGGTGCAGAGCGCATCCCGAACTCGGGCAGAGCGCAGTAAACGGCGTCCGCGCCGTAGTTGATGGCATACCGCAGGCGCTCGAGGTCGCCTGCCGGGGCCAGAAGTTCCGGTATCTGTAACATGGTATTCCTCTTTTACTTCATACTTTTATTAACTTTAGCCGCCTCATCGCAGTTTTTCTGGTGGTCTGCGTAGGTGCGGGCGTAGTAGTAGTGACCGGCAAGGTCGGTGACGAAGAAATAGGCGTCCTTCGCCTCATCGTCGGGCTGCGGGGCAAGCGCCGCACGGATGGCCGCGATGCCGGGGTTGGAAATCGGGCCGGCGGAGAGGCCGGTGCAGGTGTAGGTGTCGTAGGCTTCCAGAATGTTCTCCGGGATGCTGTCCCAGCCGCCGTAGTAGGGCGCGACCCAGTTCCAGAGGTAGTTGTTGTCGGCGTCGCTCTGAACGTAGCTGGAGGTGTTGCTCTGCAGTTTGGGGTAGGGCGAACCCTCGGCCAGACGGTTGCGGAATACCTGCGCCACATTATCGTCCTGATCGTTGCCGGCCTCCTCCTGCACGAAGGACGCCAGAGTGACCACCTCGGAGAGGGTCATCCCCTGCTTTTCCATCTCGGCATACATCTCATCGGTGATCTGCTTGTCGAAGTGAGAATAGAACGTCTCAACGTAATGATGGACGGTGTCATCCTTCAGGAAATCGTAGGTATCCGGGAAAAGATAACCCTCGCACTTGAGGAAGCGGTCCGGGGCGTCCTTGTCGTCGGGGACGTACTGCCAGAACCTGTACTGGCTGAAATCACCGGTGTTGGCCTCCTTGAGGAAGTCTTCGGCGCTGCACAACCCGGCATCTTCCATTTTTTTCGCAATGGCGATGGCCGTCGTACCCTCGGGGAAGGTCAACCGGACACTGTCGGCCTTCGCGTAGGCGGAAAGTGCCTCGATGATGTCGTCGTAGGAGCTGCCGGGGGCGAGGTCGAACTCACCGTATTGGAGCTTGCCTGCCGCGCCCTGCTTGCCTGCATACCAGCGGAAGACGTGGGGGTACTTGATGACGCCCGCCGTCTTGAGCTTCTGGGCGATGGCTGCCACGCCGCTGCCCTGCTGGATGCTCACACTCACCGTTTTGCCAGCGGAAGCACTGCCGTTGATCTCTTTTCGGATGGCCAGCAGACAGCCGCCCGCCGCCAGTACCAGGATCAGCAGCACGATCAGAATCATTTTCGCTGCGCCGCCTTTTCTGCTTTTTTTATGTTTTGCATCGTGTGCCATGTACACACTCCTTTACCATTCCGTTCAGCTTTCCATCATCAGCCGCATATAGCTTTCTTCCACATCGAAAGGCTCCGCGTCGAACCGTATCATGCCGTAGTCCTGCCGGGTGCCTTCGCCGAGGAAAAGATTCTGAGCCGCGCCCACTGTAATGACGGCGCGCTCCACGATGACTTCCTTCTCCCGGGCCGCTTCCATCAGCACCTCGGCAGAGCGGTCGTCTTCGGCCATCAGCTCCACAAAATAGAGGGTGTCCTCCCGGCGGAAGTAGATGCCGTAGCCTTTCTCGCTGGACACGATGGTCGCGCCCCGGGCGTAGAGGTCGGTCAGCACGACGGCCATCTGCTCCGGCGGGAACTGGACGGTATCGGGATAGAAGCGCTCCCGCAGCTCACAGAGCTTGCGGGCCGTCACGGAGTCGAACTCCGCCTGACTCCACAGGTTGCGGGACACCTCCCGGGGCAGGCAGCGAAGGGCAAAAGCCCGCTGGAAACCCTTGTTTTCCAGCAGCGCGGCCTGCTCCTGTCCGGCCGGAACGGCCACGGTGAAGCCCGCGCCCCGCAGCTTCTGCTGCGCACAGAGATAGTCCACGAGTCCTGCCAGAATCAGGCTTCCCTGCCCGCAGAGGCCGTAGAGGTAGCTGCCGCTGCGTCCCTTGAGGGTGACGGGGACCGCCAGCGCCGCAGCGACGATCTCGTCATTTTCCTCAGCGACGTAGATATTTTCCGCCCCGGCGAATTTTTCCAGAGCAGTCTTGATGAACTCGGCGCTGTCGCCGCGTTCTTTCTGCCACAGTGCCACGACTGCCGCCTCATCCGACGGCTGCATCAAACGATACATCGATAGTATCCCTCCCATTTTCGCGGTTATCCGAGTTCTTTTTCCGCCAGCGCCCGCACCTCGGCCTGAATCTCTTCGATGGTGCGCATGGCTCCATTTTCCGTGCAATGGACGGTGGCCCAGCCCAGATGCACCGCACAGTACTCGGCGGCACGGCGGCTGCGGGCCAGATATTCGATGTCCTTTTCGTGGACATCCTTCCTGCTCTCGTCGCCATGATAGCGGCCAGTCATGAGCTTCTGGCTCACGGCGGGGTCTACCTGTAAGTACACCACAGCGTCCGGTGCGGGCAGGCCCAACAGCCTGTATTCGTAGTCAAAGGCCCAGCGGAGGAAGTCGTCCCACTGCTCCGGTGGGAGCTTGGAGCACTGATGCACCGCGTTCGACGTGGTGTAGCGGTCGGCGATGACGATGCCGCCCGCCTCGTAGAAGCTGCCCCACTTGGTCTTATAGCTGGCGTACCGGTCCACCGCATAGAAGCTGGACGCTGCATAAGGGTTGACGTCGTCGGGCTTGTCGCCGAACTGACCGGAGAGGTACATCTTCACCAGCGCACTGGAATCGCTCTCGTAGTCCGGAAAGGTGATCTCCATCACCCTTCGACCGCTTTCGGCCAGATGGGCGGCCAGCAGCTTTGCCTGGGTGGCCTTGCCGGAGCCGTCCAGCCCTTCGATGACAAGAAGCCTGCCCTTGCTCATTCTGCCTTCTCCCCTTTCAGCGCGGCGTACCGGGCGCGGACTTCGGCGGTGCGGCCGCAGCACATCTTGCCCTCCGGGCAGGGGCCGGACACGCAGGCCGGGCCGGCGGTGCGGAAGATATGGGGTGCCACCGGGTAGACCAGCCGCAGCATCTCTTCGGCCAGCTGCCGTATCTCCCACTGGGCGCGGCTGCAGCAGCGCAGGTGGAAGAAATTCTGCAGACTGCGGGCGTTCATGGTCACCACCATCTTGGTCTCGCAGGCGTTGGGCAGGACAAAGCGGGCGTCCTCGTTGGCCTGCTTGGAAGCCTTGGCCCGGGCCTGCTTTTCGGGCAGACCCTCGGCCATCAGGCGGGCGGTGTGGCCGTCTTCCAGCTTCTGCACGAGGTCGAGGTAGCGCCTGGCGTCCTCGTTCATGCTCTCGATGAACGCTGTCTTTGCCTCGGGGATGGCCTCGATCTCCGGCGGGATGACGTAGCGGAAATCGTCCAGACGGACGTACCGCTGACTCTGGACGCTGAAGGACGCGATGCGGTGGCGGGTGATCTGGGCCAGCAGGGTACGGCTGACGCCCTCGATGCCGAAGGTGAAGCTTGCGTGCTCGATGGGGCTGGCGTGGCCCAGATCGCTGAGCATGGTCAGAAAGCGGGCAGTCTTTTCCTCATCCAGCCCGTCCAGCAGGTCGGTGATGTGGGCGTCGGAGTAGCAGAGCTTCGCCGCAGCCGCCACGACCTTCTCCGGCTCCGGCGTATGTGCTATCAATCGGACAGTCATCATTTTTTCTCATTCCTCCGTCGTTATCTTCACAAGGGGCGCAAAGTTGGCCATGGTCTTCTTCACGCCCACCTTCTCGAAGCTGATCTCCACGATCTGGTCGCCGGCGGCGGGCTTGACTTTCAGCACCTTGCCGCGCCCGAAGACCTTGTGCTCCACGATGTCGCCCGGCTCATAGTGCTTGGGGCCGGTGGATGCCGCTGCCGGACGGGGCGAAGACGTCACAGCGCCGCCTGCGGGTTTGACCGGCGCTTTGGGCGCTGCCGGACGGCCATAGCCCGAGCCGAAGCCGCTGCTTCCCGAACCGGAGCTGCAGCCGCCATGACCCGACGAAGCACTTCCCCGGCCCGCATGATCGGAGCCAAAGCCTCGGTTATTAGACATTGGTGCGTTATATTCTCTATTCAGATAGCCGCTGCGGCTGCCATAGCCCGAGCCGTGACCGGAGGCCGCACGCCCCCAGCCGGAGGGGCCGGAGTAGCCCGACGCACCGCCCGGCACGGTATCGCTGCCGTAACCGCTGCCCCAGCCGCCCAGACGGGAGCGCTGTTCCAGCACCGGGCTGCGGGTCTCTTCGATGTACTCCGGCTCGATTTCCCGGAGGAAGCGGCTGGGCTCGTTGCGCTGGGTGCGGCCATAGAGCATCCGGGTGACGCTGTTGGAGATGTAAAGCTCCTTCTTGGCGCGGGTGATGCCGACATAGGCCAGACGGCGTTCCTCTTCGAGGTCAGCCTCGGAATACTTGCTCATCTCACTGGGGAAGACCCCCTCTTCCATGCCAATGAGGAATACATAGGGGAACTCAAGGCCCTTGGCCGAGTGAATGGTCATCAGCACCACCTGGTCAGCGCTCTCGTTGTAGCTGTCGATGTCGCTGATGAGAGCGATGTCCTCCAGATAGCCTTCCAGCGAAGCCTCTTCGCCGTGCTGGTCGCAGTAGCTCTTGACGTTATTGACCAGCTGGCCGAGGTTCTGCAGACGGTCAGCGGCATCCTCGTGGCCCTTGGCGGCGTCAGCTTCCAGCATGGCGCGGTAGCCGGTGATCTCGATGACATCGGAGGCGAACTCGTCCAGCGTCTTCGTTTCCAGTGATTCCTGCAGTTTCTGGTAGATGTCCCAGAACTTGAACAGCGGCGCGATGGCGCGGCTGAGCTTGGCGTACTGGTCGGCATGGGAGATGACATCCAGCATACTGATGCCCTGCTGAGCCGCCAAATCCGCGATGACTTCGATGGTCGTCGCACCGATTTTGCGCGCAGGCTCGTTGATGATACGGCGGAGTCGGACATCGTCCCGGGGGTTCGCCACGATGGACATATAGGAGTGGATGTCCTTGACTTCCTTGCGGTCATTGAAGCGCTGGCCGCCCACGATCTTATGCGGGATGCCCGCACGGGTGAAGTAGCTTTCGATGGGGGCCGACTGGGCGTTCATCCGGTAGAGGATGGCGTGGTCGGCCAGATGTCCGCCCTCTTTGAGGTGCTGGCCGATGACGTCCGCGATATGGCTGGCCTCGTCCTGCTCGTTCTCGGCGGTGTAGACCTGCACCTTGTCGCCCTCGCCGTTCTTGGTCCAGAGGGTCTTGCCCTTGCGCTCGGTGTTGTGCTGGATGACACAGTTGGCGGCATTCAGGATATTTGACGTAGAGCGGTAATTCTGCTCGAGTCGGATGGTCTTCGTGCCTTTATAGATGCGCTCGAAGTTGAGGATGTTCTCAATGGTCGCGCCGCGGAAGCGGTAGATGCTCTGGTCGTCGTCGCCCACGACGCAGATGTTCTTTTCCGGGCCGGTGAGCAGGCTCACGAGCCGGAACTGAGCCACACTGGTGTCCTGATACTCGTCCACCAGCAGATATTTGTACTTATTCTGGTAGAATTCCCGCACGTCCTCGTGCTCCGACAGCAGGATGACCGTCTGGTAGATGAGGTCGTCGAAGTCGAAAGCACCGGCCTCCTTGAGCTTCTTTTCGTAGGCAGCATAGACCTTGGCCGCAAGAGCGCCCTTCGTGTCCCGGGCCGGGGTCTTCAGGGCCTCGGCGGGGCTGATGAGCTGGTCTTTCCAGCGGCTCATCTGGTTGATGGCGCTTTTGACCGGGAAGAACTTGTCGTCCACGCTCAGCTCTTTGTACACAGCCTTCATGACACGCTGGGAGTCGTCGCTGTCGTAGATGGTAAAGCTGCGGGGGTAGCCGATTTCCTCGGCCCAGCGGCGGAGAATGCGGACGCAGGCCGAGTGGAAGGTGGAGGCGAACACCTCGTCGCCCTCTTCCCCGCCCAGCATCCGGCGCAGACGCTCTTTCAGCTCACCGGCGGCCTTGTTGGTAAAGGTGATGGCCATGACGTTCCAGCTCCGGACAGCGTCCTTCCGCAGCATTCCGTCCAGCCACGACGGGGCGTCGGTGCCGGTCATGATGGCGGTGCGCAGAGCTTTCACATCGTCCTCCGTCACCTCCCGGGGCGTCCATCTGGAGCCGTGGGCTGAGCCGAAGCGGATGAGGTTGGCGATGCGGTTGACCAGCACGGTGGTCTTTCCGCTGCCTGCACCCGCGAGGATGAGCAGAGGGCCGTTGGTGGTGAACACCGCCTCCCGCTGCATATCGTTCAGGCGTCCGAACTGCTTTTCGATATACGTATCACGCAAAGCGCAGAATTGTTGTGCGAGATCTGTTGCCATTGTTTCACCTGTTCTTTTCAATCATTTCTGGATATATCACTTAAAATATAGTATATCACATTTCAAAAAAGTTGTACATAAAAACAATGCAAACAAAAACCGCCCCACCGCGGTCAATACCACGATGGAGCGGGAATCTCAGGAAATGCTTAGCCGAAGATGTTGATGAGGATACCAGCAGCGACGGCGGAGCCGATAACACCGGCCACGTTGGGGCCCATGGCGTGCATCAGCAGGAAGTTGGAGGGGTTCTCGCTCTGGCCGACCTTCTGAGAAACACGGGCAGCCATAGGCACAGCGGAAACGCCAGCGGAACCGATCAGGGGGTTGACCTGACCGCCGGTCAGGACATACATGACCTTGCCGCAGAGAACACCGGCAGCAGTGCCGAAGGAGAATGCGATGAGGCCCAGCACGATGATGAACAGGGTGCGGCTGTTCAGGAAGGTGTTTGCAGAGGTGGTGCAGCCAACAGACAGAGCCAGGAAAATGGTGATGATGTTCATCAGCTCATTGCCGGCAGTCTTCTGGATACGATCCACGACACCGGACTCTTTCATCAGGTTGCCCAGCATCAGCATACCAACCAGAACGGCAGCATCGGGAACGATCAGAGAAACAATGATGGTGACCATGATGGGGAAGATGATCCTCTCGGTCTTGGACACGGTGCGCAGCTGCTTCATCACGACTGTGCGCTCTTTCTTGGTGGTGAGCGCCTTCATAATGGGCGGCTGGATCACGGGCACCAGAGCCATGTAGCTGTACGCCGCAACAGCGATGCTGCCCAGCAGCTCAGGTGCCAGACGGGAGGTAACAAAGATGGCAGTAGGGCCGTCTGCACCGCCGATGATGGAGATTGCAGCGGACTGCTTCTGGGTGAAATCCACAATGCCGGTAGCAGCCAGCAGACGAGCGCCCATGTAAGTGCCAAAGATACCGAACTGAGCGGCAGCGCCCAGCAGCAGGCTCTTGGGGTTGGAGATCAGGGGGGCAAAGTCGGTCATGGTGCCAATGCCCAGGAAGATCAGCGGGGGGTAAATGCCCAGCTTGACACCCATATAAAGCATATCGGCCAGACCACCGTTGTTCAGGATCTCGATCCACATCGGGTGCTCAAGACCATCACCAACGAAGTACTGCATATGGATAATGCCGCTGCCGGGCAGGTTGGCAAGGATCATGCCGAATGCCATGGGCAGCAGGATCAGGGGCTCAAATTCCTTCACGATGGCCAGGTACAGCAGGAAGCAGCCCACGCAGATCATGATCGCGTAGAGGTAGCCGCCCGGCTCACCGAACCGTGCAAAGCCGGAACTCTGGAAAATACCGACCAGAGTATCGATAAACTGTGTCATGTTTTTCCTCCTGTGTTAAAAAGGTGCGGTGGTGTCGTTGACACCAGCCTTGCTCCAGCCATTTGCAGCACGGCGCACGGCCTTCAGGGTGTACTTGCCATTGCCCATGGCATGGATGGCAGCCATAATTGCGGCAACCACATCGCCGGGAATGCCTTCCTCCACCACAGGGGCAGGAGCAGCCTGCTGTACGGGGGCAGCGGGCTTTGCGGCAGCCTTGGGAGCAGCAGGCTCCTTGGCTGCCTTCTTCTTGGCGGCCATACCGTCGAAGATCTTGCCTTCCAGCATGATGATGAGCATCAGCAGGACGAGGATGGCAAACACCAGTACGATACCGGTAATGGTGATAACCACATCAGAACCCAGATTCATGGTCTTCCTCCTAATAATAATTTACTCCGCACTCCGGAGCAGGCCCCGGCGCGCAAAAAGCGATTTGAAAACATTATACAATATTTCCCGACCTGATTCAACAAGTATGAACAAAATTTTGTTGCAACTTTTCCAATTTCTTAACAAGCCGGGTCAGGGCCCCGGTTAACGGCGGCCCATGCGGGGGGTCGCATCCAGGAAGCCGGTCTCCAGCTTATCGTTCAGGCCCAGGCTCATGGCAGTGCCCAATGCCACGCAGTTCACGGGATCGGGCGAGACGGTCACATCCACCTTGAGTTCCTGGCTCAGGTATTCGGGCAGGCCGTGCAGCTGTGCGCCGCCGCCGGTCAGCACCACACCATTGCGGAAGATATCGCCTGCCAGTTCGGGCGGGGTCTTTTCCAGCACCTGATGGGCGGCAGTGCCGATCTGCTCACTCAACATCATCACAGGCTCGTAGAGGTCGCTGGTGGAAACATTCACCTTGATGGGCAGGCCGGTCAGCAGGCTGCGGCCCTTGACCTCCATCGTCTCGTCAAAATCAGCCTTCTGGGGGCAGCAGGCGACGTTCTTTTTCAGCTGCTCTGCGGTACGCTGGCCGATGGCAATGCTGAACTTGTTGCGGACATGCTTCAGGATCTCGTCATCATAGTGGTTGCCCGCCACACGGACACTGGTGGCCTTGACCTTGCCGCCCAGAGACAGGACAGCGATATCGGTGGTGCCGCCGCCGATATCAATGATCATCCGGCCATCGGGCTGGGTGATGTCGATGCCGGAACCCAGTGCAGCGGCAATGGGCTCATCGATCAGGTAGACCTGACGGGCACCGGCGGCCATCACGGCCTCCACCACGGCATCGCTCTCAATGCCGGTGATGGCAGCGGGCACGCAGACAGCCACCCGGGGCTTGACCATGTGGGAGCTGTACACCTGATTCACAAACCGGCAGATCAGCTCCCGGGTCATGGTGTGGTCGCTGATGACACCGTCCTTCAGCGGGAAAATGGCGGAAATATAGTTGGGGGTGCGGCCTACCATGGCCAGGGCCTTGTCGCCCACCTCCAGCACGGAGTTCTTGCGGGTATCCATTGCCACCACGCTGGGCTGGTTGAGCACGACCCCCTGCCCTGCCTGTGCAATGATAATGGTCGTTGTGCCCAGATCGATGCCGATGTCATTCTGTGCCATAATGAAACGTTCCTTTCTCTGCTCCCCTGTTTTCTATCGTAAATGCCCGTTCGGGCGGGAAATCAAATCAATTTATATTGTAGCATAAGCCAGTAAAAAAGTATAGACCAAACCTCGCCGTCCTCCCTGTGGGATGCCGTCCTTCACTCTGCCGCCATCTGTTCCGGCGGCAGATTCTCTTTCAGCAATTCGCACAGGCCGCTGTACCGCAGGTTCTGCCGGACATTAGACATCATCCGGTTCACCACATCCCGCCGCCCGGCCACGATGCACAATTTGCGGGCGCGGGTCACGCCGGTGTAGAAGAGGTTGCGGTAGCAGAGCCTTGGCGGCACCTGCGCCACCGGCAGCACCACCGCCGGGAACTCGCTGCCCTGGCTCTTGTGCACTGTGATGGCGTAGGCGATCTCCAGCTCGTTCAGGTTTTCCGCCGGGTAGAGCAGGCGGCGGTCATCCATCCGCACCACCATGGAGCGGTCGCGCATGTTGATGGATTCCACAATGCCGATATCACCGTTATAGGCTCCCACGCCCTGCTCCCCGCCAATGCGGTTCCAGACGATCTCGTAGTTGTTCCGCACCTGCATCACCTTATCGCCCACCCGGAACACCCGGGAGGCGCTCTGGAGCTGGGGTTTGCCCTTTTGCTCCGGGTTGAGCAGGTTCTGCAATTCCACATTCAGCGCCTGGGTACCGGTGGGTCCCAGCTTGGTGGGGCAGAGCACCTGAATATCCCGGACAGGGTCAAAGCCATAGCTCCGGGGCAGACGAGTGGTGACAAGATCGCACACCAGTTTCTGCGCCGCATCGCCGTCCGATTCCAGAAAGAAGAAATCGTCTGTCTTGCCGCCCTTCTGCAGCGGCTCACTGCTGATGATATGGTGAGCGTTCTCCACAATAAGGCTGCGTCTGGCCTGCCGGAAGATCTCGTTCAGGCAGACGGTGGGCACCAGCCCGGAGCGGATGACCTCCCCCAGAATGTTGCCGGGCCCCACGCTGGGCAGCTGGTCGGCATCGCCCACCATGATAATGCGGCAGCTGTACCGCAGGGCTGCAATGAGCGCCTGAAACAGCTTCACATCCACCATACTCATCTCATCCAGAATGACCACATCGCATTTGAGCAGGTTCTTGTCATTGTGGATGAAGCTGACCACGCCGCCGGAGTAATCCACCTCCAGCAGGCGGTGGATGGTAGAGGCCTTGCGGCCGGTCAGTTCACTCAGCCGTTTGGCCGCACGGCCCGTGGGAGCACAAAGCGCCACCCGGTCGGCCTGATGTTCCAGCAGCTGCAGGATGGCGTTGACCGTGGTGGTCTTACCGGTGCCGGGGCCGCCGGTCAGCACAAGGCAGTTTTCGGTCATGGCCTTGCGGATGGCTTCCCGCTGCAGGGGCGCATAGGCAAAGCCCTGGGTCAGCTCCAGCACCTGAATGTTTTTATCAAGGTCCCGCACTGTCTGCTTTTCCCGCTTCGCCAGCAGGGCCAGCCGGTCGGCAATGGCCTGTTCTGCTTCCAGCAGGTCAGGCAGATAGATATACGGCACCGCCTCCAGCATCTTTACGCCAAGCTGCCCGGTCTCAATGCAGTGGTCCAGCGCACGGGCCAGCTTTTCGGGCGGCTGCTGGATGAAGTGGGATGCCGTGTCAAGCAGCTGCGCACGGGGCAGACAGGTGTGGCCGTTGCCCGCGTTATGGCGCAGGGTACGGAGAAGCGCTGCTTCCAGCCGCTGGGTGCAGTCCCCTTCCATGTGGTAATACTGTGCAATGCTGTCGGCATGGCGGAAATCCAGCTGCAGGGGTTCCCCACAGAGCAGATAAGGGTTCTGGGAGATGGCCTGCATGGCACCGGGGCCAAAGACGCGGAATACCTCCATGGCGCGGCGGGGGCTGATCTCGAACTGGGCCAGATAGGCGATCAGCTCCCGCATTCCGAACATCCGCTTGAACTCCTGCTGGATGCGGTCGGCCTTGTCTGCCGAGATGCCGGGGATCAGGGTGAGCTGGGCGGGATCGTTGGCGATCACTTCCAGCGCCGCCGCGCCGAATTTGTCGATGATCTTATTGGCCGTGCGCGCCCCGATGTAAGGCAGAGAACCGCTGGCAAGAAAGGCGTATACCGCTTCCAGATCCTTCGGCATATCGGTCTCGCATTCCTGGGCGTGGAACTGGCGGCCATAGGTGGCGTGGTTCTCATATTTACCGCGGCAGACCACGCTCTCGCCCGCATGGAGCTCGCCCACGATCCCGCACACCACGGTGACCGTGCCGCCGCCGGAAATTTCAAACACCGTGTAGCCGTTATCCGGGTTCTCGTAGATAATGTCCTCCACCGTTCCCTCGATCTGTTCCAGCTCCATGCTCCTCACCCCCTTGTGACATAATTATTTATAGTATAATCGTTTTGGTGTTATTTGTAAAGGAATTGGGCAGGCCCTGCTCTATACAACCTCTCAGCTTTGGCGTTGCGTGAGGCCTTCCCTCTTCGCCAAGGCCTCCCCTACTAGGCAACAAAAGAGCCGCCCTTCTGCTGTTTCGCAAAAGAGCGGCTCAATTTTTACAAGTTTGCGTGCGGTCTTGCTTTTTCCCGTTTCAGCTTCCGGAACACAACGATATACGCCGGGATCAGGAAGAAGCAGGCAAAGAACCATGCCACCGGGTTTGCAATACAGGCGGCAAAATAGCCCCACAGCGGCACGAACAGGAAACCCACCAGAGCACGGGCGATCATCTCCGCCACACCGGCAAACATGGCCAGGCTGGAATAACCCAGCCCTTGAATGGTATAGCGGTAAATGATAAGGACCGCCAGCGGGATATAAAACACGCTGTTCCAGAAGATGAAGCTCTGGGCGTTGGCCATGATCTCGGTCTGGCTGCTTTCAAGGAACAGGCCGATCAATGCCTTATCCAGCACGCGCAGGATCAGGAAGGATGCCACACTGTACACACAGCCGATGCCCAGGGCAGTGTTCACGCCCTTGTTCACACGGTTCAGGTCGTTGGCACCCATGTTCTGGCTGGCGTAGGTGGTCATGGCCGTGCCAATGCTCTCCAGCGGGACGGACAGGAACTGTGCCGCCTTGCCGCCTGCAGTCTGCGCTGCCACGATGTCACTGCCCAGACCATTGACCGCACCCTGCAGCACAACGGAACCGATGGCCGTGATGCTGCACTGCAGGCCCATGGGGATGCCCATGCCGCACAGCTTGACACAGTGCTGTCTGCTCAGGCGGCTTTCTTCTTTGTTCCAGCGCAGTTCATTATAATGCTTGAGGATGTACCACAGGCTGCCCAGACCGGCCACTGCCTGACTGAACACGGTGGCGAACGCCGCACCGAACACGCCCATCTTGAAGGTGATGATGCAGAGCAGGTCCAGCCCGATGTTCAGAAAGCTTGCCATCAGCAGGAAATACAGAGGCCGCTTGCTGTCACCCAGAGCGCGCATCAGGGCGCTGGTCATGTTATACAGCAGAGTGAACGGGATGCCGATAAAGATGGTGCGGATGTAGATGTCTGCCAGATCAATGATGTTGTCCGGGGTATTGGTCCAGACCAGAATGGAACGAGTCATGGCCACCGTGACCACGGTGAGCACTGCGGCAAAAAAGACGCTCAGCCAGACGGCATTGGCGGTGTAGCGGCGCATCTCCACATAGTCTTTTGCCCCGAATGTCCATGAGATGGGGATGGAAAAACCGCAGGCAATGCCATTGACAAAGCCCAGCACCAGATAGTTCAGACCGCCCACACTGCCGACTGCCGCCAGGGCTTCCACGCCCACAAAGCGGCCCACGATGATGGTATCCGCCAGATTATAGAACTGCTGGAACAGGCTGCCCAGCATCAGCGGCACCGCAAAGGCAAGGATCAGCTTGAGCGGGCTGCCCTGCGTCATATCTTTCGTCATACGCACGTTCCTCCTTGGGAAAGCATCACAGACCTTATCACACGAATTTTTTCCGACAAAAACGCCCTGCCGCGCAATGGGCAGGACGTTTTTGTTCATGTGGGTATTATATCAGGTTGCGATGAATTTTCAAGAGGTTTTTTCAAATTTTTCAGTGCTTCCCGGCCAGATGCTTCAGCAGCTGGAACAGCGTACTCCAGAAACCCGTTCCGGCATTGCCCGAAGGCGGGGTCTCCTCATCCGGAATGCTCAGCGGCGGGTCATTCTGAATAGTGTGCGAGGAACTGTCTGGTACGCTCTTCCCGGGGGTGGTCGATGAGCTGTTTGGCCGGGCCTTCTTCCACGACCACGCCGCCATCCATGAACAGGATGCGGTCGGCCACATCGCGGGCAAAGTGCATCTCATGGGTGACAATGATCATCGTGGTCTTGCGGTCAGCAAGATCACGCAGGACCTTCAGCACCTCGCCGGTCAGCTCCGGGTCAAGGGCGCTGGTGGGCTCATCAAAGCAGAGGATATCCGGGTGAAGTGCCAGCGCGCGGGCAATGGCTACACGCTGCTGCTGGCCGCCGGAGAGCTGATGCGGGTAGTGGCCGGCCCGCTCCGAAAGGCCCATCTGCGCCAACAGCTCTCTTGCCTGCTGTTCCAGCTCCGCGTGGATGGCCTTTTTGTTTGCCTGATATTCCGGACGTTCCTTTGCCAGCAGTTCCCCTGCCAGCATCACGTTCTGTAAGGCCGTGTACTGCGGGAATAGGTTGAAGTTCTGGAACACCAGACCGAAATGGAGCCGCTTTTTGCGGATCTCGCTTTCCTTCTGGGTGGCAGGGTCGGCGGCATCCCACATGGTCTCGCCGTTCACCTTGATCACACCCGTGTCAGGCCGTTCCAGAAAGTTCAGGCAGCGCAGTAGAGTTGTTTTGCCGGAACCGGACGAGCCGATGATCGCCAGCGCTTCGCCCTGTTCCAGATCCAGGGAGATGTCCTTCAACACATGGGTCTCGCCAAAATTTTTCCCGATACCGGAAGCTTCGAGCAACGCCATAATCTATCTGCCTCCTTAGCAGCGGAAATAATCGAGCTTTTTCTCAGCCCAGTTGAACAGGATGGTCAGCGCGCCCACAAACACCAGGAAGAAGAGCGCGGTGGAGAACAGCGGCCAGATCAGGCCCTTTGCGCTGTACTCCTTGGCCATCATAATGATCTCCTTATTGGCAATGGTGTTTGCCAGCGAGGTATCCTTGACCAGCGTGATGATCTCATTGCCCATGGGGGGCAGGATGCGCTTAACGACCTGAAGCAAGGTCACCTTGAAAAAGATCTGCGTTTTGGTCATGCCAAGCACCTGCCCGGCTTCGGTCTGCCCCTTGGGCACCGCTTCAATGCCGCCGCGGTAGATCTCAGAAAAATAGCAGGCATAGTTGATGGCAAAAGCCACCACCGCCGCCACCATCCGTCCGCCGGAGCCGGAGGGCCAAGGGTTGTTCATGCCCAGCAGGCCGGGGCCCAGATAGATCACAATGATCTGCAGCATCAGCGGGGTGCCACGGATGATCCAGACAAAGGTCTTGACCAGCCCGGCCAGCGGCTTGCAGCGGCTCATGGAGCCAAACGAGACCACCAGCCCCAGCGGCAGTGCAAACAGCAGTGTCAGAGCAAAGAGCTCACAGTTGAGCAGGAACGCGCCGGACAGGCGCATAAGAATCACAGACACAAAAACACACCTTTTTTATTCAGAATCCATATTCCCCTTCCATCACAGCCGGTGAAAGTTCCCTCTGCTGGGGAGCCTTTCACGCATCGGCAACAAAAAGCCTCCCTCACCGAGGGAGGTTGCATCGCATAGCGATGACGGAAGGAGCTTTTCAACAAATTCAGTCAGCCAGTGCCAGATCGTACTTATCGGCCAGTGCCTGCATGGTACCATCGGCCTTCAGTGCATCAAAGGCCTCATCCACAGCGGCGGCAGCATCACTGTCCTTGCGGAATGCCACGCCGTACTCCTCGGCGTTCAGCTCGTCCACGATCTTCAGGTCGGCATAATCCGTGCCCTCACCGATCATGGCGTTGGCCAGGGTCAGGTCAAGTACAGCGGCATCGGCAGTGCCTGCTGCAACTTCCATCAGACAGTCGGTCTGAACGCTCTTGGAAACGTAATCAGCCTGTGCCAGGTTCTCGTCCCCCTCAATGGCGGCCTCACCGGCGGAACCAGCCTCGGCGACCACGGTCTTATCCACCAGATCAGCGGTAGAGGTATAATCGGTGCCATCTTTCACTACGACCACCTGTGCATTCTTTGCATAAGCCTTGGTGGTAGCGGTGTTCTGCATGATGTCATCGGTCAGGGTCATGCCGTTCCAGATGCAGTCGATGCTCTTGGCATCCAGCTCCACGACCTTGGTATCCCAGTTGATCTCCACAAACTCCGGCTCCACGCCCAGCTTTTCGCAGACAGCAGTGGCCAGCTCGGTATCAAAACCCGTGAAGTTGCCATCCGCATCGGTGTAGTTCATGGGCTCGTAAACAGTGTAGCCGATGACCAGCTTCCCCTTGCCCTTGATGTAATCCAGGTCGCTGCCTGCAGCCTGGGAAGCGGCAGCACTGCCGGAAGCAGAAGCAGATGCGGCAGTGGAAGTGGAAGCGGCACCACCGCAGGCGGCAAGGCTCAGTGCCATGGCACCGGCCAGGAATGCAGATACAAGACGTTTCATATACGGTTCCTCCCTCAGTGGCAAGCAGCCTTGTTTTATTGCTTTACCATGCTAAATTGCTAAACTGTGGTTATAGAATAGCGCGTTTTCTGCCATTTGGCAAGGGGGAAAACTGATTTTTCGCAGTTTGCTCAAATCTTTACCGCTTTACCACGGCAAAGCGGTCATTTTGACAAATCAAAATCGCCGCGTCGGCAGCTGCCAGACGCGGCGAGAGGTTTCTCTCTGAAAACGCAGCGGAATGCCACCGCCCCCCTATCCGGGAGAGCCGGTGCGCGATTGCAGGACTGAATGGGCTTCCTCCTCAGCTCAGGGCATTCAGCGCCGCCTTTTGCAGATCGGTGATGTCAATGGTACACAGAGCCTTCAGGTCGGCATCGCCGCCGGAAAGCCCGGCGATCTCGGTGCGGGTCTTGCCCTTGAGGGCATCACAGAAGCCTTCGCTGTGCTCATACCACTCCTTGCCCAGCGCCGATGCGCCGCGCATCCCGTAGTCCTCGCCCAGCTCCAGCTTGGTCTTGACGAGGTCCGGGGCTGTCACACCGCCGTCCGACACCACCGTCAGGGCCGGCTCGGCCATATCCGCAATGGCGCTGGTCACACGGCGGTCCGCATCGGTGGTCAGTGCCACGATGCTTACATCCACCTGCGCATTCACATCCTTGTCATCGGTGGCGGTGATGTCCGAAGTCCCGTTCACCGCTTCGATGCCCAGCGCGGCCCTGTCGCCCTTGGCGGCACCCAGCGCCCTGGCATTGGTGCAGGCCCGGGTCACGGCATCCCGATAGCGATCCACAGCAATGGTGCAACCGCTCAGCAGGTCGGCATCCGTGGGCTTGCCATCCTTATCCACTTTGAGCATGGAGACCTGTTCCGGGGTCATGCCGATCAGGTAACTGGCAAAGGCATCCGCCTGTTCCGCCCAGCCCTTTTTCAAGGAAGAGACCTCGGCCAGCGGGTAATCGTCCCCCTTCTGCCGCTTGGTGCGCCAGTCGGTGGGCAGGGTCACATGGCCGGTGCTGTCCGCCGAAACAGACACTTCCAGCTCGTCCAGCAGAACACTCTCCAGTTTCCCCTCGCCATCCAGCAGGACCGCGGCCGCTGCCAGTTCAATTTTCCCTGCCCTGTCCTGATCGGTGGCCTCTGTCACCACACCCAGACCGGTTTTCCATGCCGCTGTCTGGGTCTGTGCGGAGGATGTGCCGCTGCTTCCGCTCATGCTGCCGGAGCTGCCCGACCCGGCGTTCGTTTTGCCGCAGGCGGTCAGCAGCAGCGCCGCCGCCATGGCACAGCTCCAAAGAGCCCGATGGTTCTGATTCATTGATACGCTCCCTTTCCACACGGCCCGTTGGGCCTTTGCCCCATAGTATGTCCAGAAGAGCGTAAGATTACGCAGCCGACGGGAGTTTTCCAAAGCAAGTGTCCGCTGGGGTGGGACCCTGTTGCCGCAGGCAATAGGGCGGGCGATGGAATGGCCCGTTTCACTTGCGTGGAAAAGCTCCCCGCGTGCTGCGCGCAGCCGCTTACATCAACGGACTCAGCAGCCGCAGCACGCTGTCCAGTGCTGTGCCCGGCAGATTGGTGCGGCAGTCGGAGCACTGGATCTCCCGGCACTGCGGCAGGGTGCGCTCCACATCCTTCCGCAGTGCGGCGATCTGACTGTTATGGAAGAGCAGTGTTCCGCACTCAAAATGGAGAAACAGGCTCCGGTAATCCATATTGATGCTGCCCACCACGGCGACACGGTCATCGCTGACATAGCACTTGGCGTGGAGGAAGCCGGGCGTGAATTCATAAATGCGCACACCCGCCCTGAGCAGGGGCAGATAGTAGGAACGGCTGAGCCGGAACACCAGCTTCTTGTCCGGGATCCCGGGCAGGATGAGCCGCACGTCCACCCCGCGCTTGGCCGCATTTTTCAGAGCATCCAGCATCTCCTCGCCCACGGCCAGGTAGGGCGTATAGATATAAACATATCTCTGGGCCTGAGAGAGGATGTCCAGATAGACCGTCTCGGCCAGCGGTTCCTCGTCCAGCGGGCTGTCCGCGTAGGGCTGCACCACGCCATCCTGCACTGCAGGCAGGCGGGTGGGCGCAAAGGCGGTGTAATCGGTCTCCTGCGGGCGGAAGGCGTTCCATACATTGAGGAACATCACGGTAAAGTTCCAGACAGCGGCTCCTTCCAACCGGATGGCCGCATCCTTCCAGTAGCCAAAGCGCTGCTCAGCATTGATATACTCATCCGCCAGATTCACGCCGCCGGTGTAGGCCACATTGCCGTCAACCACCACGATCTTGCGGTGGTCGCGGTGGTTCATCACCAGCGAGACCAGCGGCACCACCGGGTTGAAGGGGATGCAGCGGATGTGCGCCTTCTCCATGCGGATGACAAAATCACTGGGCAGGCCCAGCAGGCTGCCAAAATCATCGTAGATCAGCCGCACATCCACGCCCTGGGCGGCCTTGCGGCGGAGGATCTGCTCCACACCGTCCCACATTTTGCCGGAACGGAGGATAAAAAATTCCAGAAAGATAAATTTTTCCGCCTTGTCCAGATCTGCCAGCAGCTGGGGATACATCTCCTCCCCGCAGGAAAAGTAGTGAGCAGCGGTATCCTTCCAGGCCGGATACGGCCCGAACTTTGCCACATAGCGGCTCAGGTTCCGGCTGGAGATATCCAGCGCATCGGTCTGGCCCTCGGGTTGGGCAAGCTCGGTCTGGTGGGCCTGTTCCACCTTCTGCATCCGCTCCCGCAGATACTTGGCGGGGGCCTTGTTGCCAAAGGCCAGATAAAGCGCGCCGCCCAGCAGGGGCAGAAGGCCGATCAGGACGATCCAGCCGATCTTATAAGCACTGTTTTCATCCTTGCGCACCAGATACAGCACGATCATGATGCTCAGCGCCTTCAGGGCACCGTTCAGCCAGACCCGCCCCGCCGTGAACGACCAGAACGCCCAGAGCAGCCAGAGCACCTGTAGAGCCACCAGCACCACTGTGATCGTGACACGGTTGAAGATGCGGTTGAAAAACTTGACGATAGGCAATCTGAACATGCGGTATCCCTCCCCTGCCGCCCACGGCGATTTTTGATGCTGTTAGTATAGCGCAGAGCGGAAGATTTTGCAAACAAAAAAGCGCCCACAACGGCTTTCCCCGCTATGAGCGCCTATTCAACCGTGGCAGAATTTTTCCGAGGGCCGTTCGCTTATGCTTCCGCGTCCTCATAACCAACCAGCAGACCGCCCAGCTCTGCATAATAGCTGCACAGACCGCCGCATTCGCTGATGTCCACCTTTGCTCCATCAAACACAGCCTGTACCATGTGCTTCAGGCGCTCGGCGGCGGCGGGATTGCCGCAGTGAGAGATATGGAGCCTGCCGTTGGTGTAGCCGTGCTCCTTGAGTTCCAGCACGATGCGCTCCAGCGCACCATGCTCGCCACGGGTCTTGCAGAGAACATCCAGCTCCCCGGCCTCACTTGCCTGTCCGATGACCCGGATGCCCAGCATCCGCGCCACAGCAGCAACGGCAGGCTTCACGCGGCCATTGCGGGCCAGATTGGCCAACGATTCCAGCGAGAAGAGCAGATGGGTGTGCTTGTGGTAGCGGAGCATCTCTTCACAAACCTCGTCAAACTCCTTCCCCTCAGCCAGCAGATCCCGCAGATGCTCGGCCAGCAGGCGCTGCTCCGGGCCGGTAGAAAGGCTGTCCAGCACGAACACCCGCTTGCCGGGGTTCTCCTGCTGGTATTCCTCGGCGGCCAGCTGGGCGGCATTGTAGCTGCCGGACAGAGTGCCCGTGATGGTGATGGCATACACCTCGTCGGCTCCCTCGTAGGCGGCCAGCCAATCGCTGACGTTGGGGCAGGAGGTCGAGGTCTTGCCCTTATAGGTGCGCAGGGTCTGGGCCATGCCCACGGCATCCATCGTGCCGTTGTCCAGATATTCGGCATCGTCGGTGATGATCTTCAGGGGAACGCATTCAAAATCCACGCCCTGCAAGGTGTACAGGCTGGCGGAGGAATCCACAACGATCTTGGTGTTCATAAGCATTTATCTCCATTCCGGCGGCAGCGGATGCCGCAGTTTTTCCTGTTGTCTGAATCACTATATCAGTTTTTCAAAAACCTGTCAACTGTTTTCTTGAATTATTTCAAAAGTTTTTAATTTCCTGTTGACCACATTTCCAAAACATGGTATACTGTCCGCATGAAATTAGAATCAAACCGCCGCGTTGCGGCCTGCGCCGCAGGGTTTGCCCTGCCCCGGTATGCAGAACTCCCCACCGTAGGGCTTTATCTGGATCAGAGTGTACAGTTTGTCAACGGGTGTTTCCGCACATTTCAGGGGGTGGAGCTCACCGCTTCCATGGTGAGCAACTACGTTAAGAAAGGGATCATCAGCCACCCCATCAAAAAGAAGTATACCCGGGATCAGCTGGCCTGCCTGATCTACATCATAGTTTCTAAAAATGTCCTGTCCATGGAAAACATCGACAGTCTGTTCAAGATGCAGCGGGCGCATTATACCTCCGCGCAGGCGTATGATACCTTTTGCGATGAGCTGGAGAATTACCTGCCCTATGTGTTCGGCCTGACCAAGAGCTTCTCCGAGCTAGAGCCGGACGTTGATGATGCACGCAAGCTCCTGCGCAGCACCATCATCTCGGCTGTGAACAAGATCTATCTGGACTGCGTTTTTACCGACCTGCGGCAGGAGCAGGCCCTCTGGCCCGATATCCTGCCGGATCTGGCATAACAACAAAAATGGCCCTCTCCGTCACGCTTTGCGAAGCATTGACGGAGAGGGCCATTTTTTCTTAAAATGTAAGCGCGGGGCTGATCTCATTGCGGCGCTGGGCCTGCACGATGCAGTCCTTTTCCGGCACGACACCCGCCGCACCCAGGGTGTTGAACATGGTCTGCAAAGCAAGCGCCGGGGTGTTGTTCTCCTGCGAGAGATGGCAGAGGGCAAACTTTTTGCATCCCTCCTGGATCAGCTCCAGCAGCTTTGCCGAACACTCATCGTTGGAAAGGTGGCCCCGGTTGGACTCGATGCGGGAGCGCAGGTAGTAGGGATACCGCCCGCTGCGGAGCATGTGGAGGTCGTAGTTGCTTTCCAGCGCCACCAGGTCACAGCCGCTCAGGGCCTGATGTACCGGCGGGGTCAGGACTCCCAGGTCGGTGGCAATGGTCATAGTCTTGTTGTCCGGGGTGTGGATGCGGTAGCCCACGCAGGGCACGTCGTGGCTGGTGGGGAACATCGTCACGCCGAAATCTCCCACATCCTCTTCCCCGCCGGACAGGGTGCGCAGCTCACAGCTGGCGGGCACGATGCCGTTTGCATCCAGAAAATCCAGCGTATCGTCTGCGCCGTATACCGGCAGCGGATTCTTTTTGAGGAAGGTGGCCAGCCCCTTGACGTGGTCAGAGTGCTCATGGGTGACTAGAATGCCCGCACAATCGCTGATGTTCAGGCCCAGCTCCTTGAGCGCCGCTGAGGTGGTGCGCACGCCCTTTCCCATATCGATGATGATGTACTTTTCCCCCGTGCGCACCACGCTGCAGTTGCCGGAGGAACCAGAGTATAACGAGATGAATTCAGACATTTCAAACCTCAAGAAACGAACCTCTCCGTCATTGCTTCACAAAAGCTCCCTGTCAGGGAAACTTCTGCAAAACAGACTGAGAGGTTCTGAATGATCACATTGCTGATTCCAGTGCGGCAGGCATCCGCTCCACCTTGCTGATCTCAGCGCCCAAGCCGCGCAGCTTTTCCACGATGTTCTCGTAGCCGCGCTCAATGTGGCCGATCTCCTCGATCTCACTGGTGCCGTCTGCCATCAGGGCAGCCACGACCATGGCCGCACCGGCACGCAGGTCAGAAGCGCGCAGGGGAGCGGGGTTCAGCTTGTCCACACCCTCAAACACGGCCACCTGACCGTCCACTTGCACCATTGCGCCCATCTTGCGCAGCTCGTCCACATAGCGGAAGCGGTTATCCCACACGCTCTCGGTGATGGTGGAGGTGCCCTTTGCCACGCTGAGCAGCACACCCATCAGGGGCTGCATATCGGTGGGGAAGCCCGGGTGAGGCATGGTGTTGATCTTCAGCGGCAGGATATCGCCCTTGCGGGAGACGCGGACGGAATCATCGAATTCCTCCACATCCACACCGGCACGGCGGAGCTTTGCCGTAATGGGTTCCAGATGCTTGGGGGTGACATTTTTGATCAGAACGTCGCCGCCGGTGGCAGCAGCGGCAACCATGTAGCTGCCCGCCTCGATCTGGTCAGGGATGATGCTGTAGGTGCAGCCGTGCATCTTTTCCACGCCACGCACCTTGATCACATCGGTGCCGGCACCGCGCACATCCGCGCCGCACATATTCAGGAAGTTTGCCAGATCAACGACATGGGGCTCCTTGGCGCAGTTTTCCAGAATGGTCTGGCCCTGTGCCATCACAGCGGAGAGCATACCGTTCATGGTAGCGCCCACGCTGACCTTATCAAAGAAGATATGGGCACCGGTCAGCTCCTGCTTGGTGCGCACGGTGATCATGCCGTAATCCACGCTGTCCTCTGCGCCCAGTGCACTGAACACCTTCAGGTGCTGGTCGATGGGGCGGGGGCCCAGATTGCAGCCGCCGGGCATGGCCACCTGTGCCTTGCCAAAGCGGGAGAGCAGTGCACCCAGGAAATAGTAGCTGGCACGCATCTGGCGGGACAGATCGTCCGGGACGTTGGTGCAGTTCAGATGGGTGGTGTCGATCTCGTAGGTATTGCGGTTCAGCATCTTGATGCCGGCACCCAGGGTGCTCAGGATCTTCAGGCTGACTGCCACATCACTGATGTCCGGCAGATTTTCGATCACACAGACATCTGCCGCCAGAATGGTGGCAGGCAGAATGCCCACAGCCGCATTTTTTGCACCGGAAATGGTGACTTCGCCATGCAGGGGCTTGCCGCCCGTAATAACAAACTTTTCCAATTTTATAATCTCCTTGTCGCAGGCCCGCCAGCGGCAGGGCCACTCAGGGTTCTTACTTGATCTCTCCGCGCACCGCTGGGTACACACCCTCACGATACAACTATCTTATTATACACAACTTCGGGCAAAAAGCAAAGCCCCCTTTTCCCCTGCCGGATTATTTTCTGTTTTGCCCAGAATCTGCGGAAATATTCGATATTTTTGTTTCTTATTTCAAAAATTTTACAATCAGCGCCCCTTACCAGACGCAATCCTCGCTGCAGGTCTCCTTGATCCAGCCCAGCTGATAGGCCTTGACCAGCTGTTTCAGGTCATGCACCCGCTCCCGAAGGATCTCGCCCTCGTCCGTCTCTTCCACCAGAATGCGGTGGTTCTCCGTTTCCAGAATGTTCTTCTGCGACACGATGTCGATGTTTTCGTTCACGGCCTTTTCAGCACTGACAAAGGGCTGATGGGTCCGCAGGGACATGGTGCGGCTGGAGTACACCAGCGTGTACCCTGCAATGCCGGTCTTTTCATGGTAGGCGCGGCAGAACCCGCCGTCAATAACGACCAGACGGCCCCCACCCTTGATGGGGCTCTCGCCGCTCTTCTCCCGCACCGGCACATGACCGTTGACGATGTGGCTGGTACCGGGCAGACCGAATTCTGCCAGGATGCGGCGGCAGGCGGCCTCTTCATTGTACCATGTATAATAGGGGTCCTTGACTTCCTCGTGGGTGGCGGGGTCGGCAATATACAGCCGCTCAAAGGTGGTCATGGCGCTGCGGCCGAACAACGGCGACAGCTTGCCGCACCACAGATACCACAAAAAGTCCTGACCGCTCCGCCGGGCCGCGCTGCCCTCGGGGGCAAAGTAGCCGCAGCGTGCCCGCTCGTCACAGTAGTCCATCAAGCCGCGGCCCGAGTAGTTGTGTCCCTCGAACCGCTCCACAGCAAAGCTGCCGTTTTTGGTCATGGGCACCACGCCGTGGTAGAGCAGGTTGCCGTTCTCGATGTGGTAAACGCTGCCCTTGGCATACAAAAATTCCACATGATGCTGCAAGCGCTCGCTCTGCCGGAAGGATTCCACCAGCTTGCGAAGCACCAGCCGCTCATCATCATTCAGGGCGGCGGGGTCTGCCGGGTCCACGGTGGGGAAGTTGGTGTCCCGCAGGGGGTATGCCTGCCCGTTCAGGGTCACTGTTCCCTTTTTCCAATCGATGTGCCGCAGGAAATCCCGACCCTGCATCTTGAAATCCGGGTTGCGGTCGATGACCTTGCACTCCATCTTGAGCATCAGAATGGTCACGGCCTTGTGCATCACGGCACAGCGGTGGAGCATTCCCTCGGTGTAAGGGCCGCGCGCCGCGTCGGTGTGGGGCATCCAGAGGGTCAGGTCGTCATTTCCGTAGAACTGCTCGGCCATCCGCTGCAGGTGCCGCAGGTTGATGCCGTAGCAGTCCTCAAGCATGGCATGGTTGTGGTAGGCCAATGTCGTTTTAAGCACAGTGCAGACGCAGATGGGACTTCCGGCGGCGGCACCCATCCAGACCACGTCATGGTTGCCCCACTGGATATCCACATGGTGGTGGCGCATGAGCTGGTCCAGTATGATATCAGGCCGGGGGCCGCGGTCAAACAGGTCCCCCACGATGTGCAGCTTGTCCACAGCCAGCCGCTTGATGAGCTCACACAGCCGGACAATGAACCGGTCGGCGCGGCCATTTTCGATGATGCTGCCCACGATCTGCCCATAATAGAGGTCCTTGTCGTGGTCCTCAAAGTGGGCATGGAGCAGCTCATCCAGAATATACCCGCAGCTGGACGGCAGGCAGGAGCGCACATGCTGCCGGGTATGCTTGGAGGACACCAACCGGCAGATATCAATGAGCTGAAGCAGGGTCTCCGTATACCAGTGGTCAAGCGCTTCCTCATCCGTGCACTCGGCTTTGAGCCGGGGCAGCTTCTCGTTGGGGTAATAGATGAGCGTTGCCAGCTCTGCACGGGTCTGTTCCGGCACGCTCTCCCCCAGCACGATGTCCACCTTTTCCCGGATGACACCCGAAGCCGAGTTCAGGATGTGGACAAAGGCCTCGTTTTCACCGTGCAGGTCGCTCATAAAATGTTCGGTGCCCTTGGGCAGCTTGAGCAGAGCCTGGGTGCTGATGATCTCACTGGCGGCGGCCGCCTGCGAGGGATAATCCCGTGCCAGCAGGGAGAGATATTTCAAATGATCCCGGATCTCCTCGTTTTCGGTGCGCATGACATCCTCCGTCTGATATGTAGTATTTTTGCATGATATATAATATTCTATCATAGTATACCACATTCCATGTCATAAATGGTATAATAAACGGAAGTAATTCTGTCAAATCTTTTGCAAAGGACTTGGATATTATGCCCAAAACCATTTCTGTTGCCGTGCCGGAAGCCTGTACTCTCTGCCCCAGGCAGTGCAAAGCCGACCGGGCCGCCGGGCAGACGGGCTTCTGCGGGGCGGGCCGCACCCTGAAAGCGGCCCGCGCGGCCCTGCACTTCTGGGAGGAGCCCTGCATCAGCGGCACCCGGGGCAGCGGCACGGTGTTTTTCTCCGGCTGCACCCTCAAGTGCTGCTTCTGCCAGAACTACCCCATCAGCGCCGAGGGACTGGGCAAGGAGATCACCGTGGAGCGCCTGGCCGAGATCTTTCTGGACCTGCAGGCGCAGGGAGCCCACAACATCAACCTTGTCACGCCTGGGCAGTGGCGGCCCTGGATCATCGCTGCCCTCGACCTGGCCCGGGCGCAGGGGCTGCATCTGCCCATCGTCTGCAACACCGGCGGCTACGAGACCGTGGAGAGCGTGCACGCCTGGCGCGGCTTCATCGACATCTGGCTGGCCGACCTGAAATATGTTTCCCCTGCCCTTTCGGCAGAGCTTTCCGCCGCGCCGGACTATTTTGCACAGGCCAGGCCCGCCATTGAAGCCATGATGGCTCAGGCCGGGCACCCTGTTTTTGACAGCGAGGGCATCCTGCAGCGGGGCGTGATCCTGCGCCACCTTGCCCTGCCCGGCCATGTGGACGACAGCTTTGCCGTGCTCGATCAGATGGCGGCTTGGAACAAGGCCGACCCCGGGTGCTTCCTGCCCAGCGTGATGAGCCAGTACACCCCCTTCTATCAGGCGGCAGATCACGGCATCGGGCGGCGCATCACCACCTACGAATACCGCCGGGTGGTCAACTACGCCATGGATCTGGGCCTCAGTTCTGGCTATATGCAGCAGAAGAGCAGTGCAAAGGAAGAGTATACGCCCAGCTTTGACCTGACGGGGGTGTGAACCCCACCGTCATCCCTGCGGGATGCCAAGGCCGCCCCTAGTAGGGGCGGCCTTGGCAAAACCATAAGGCTTTACGCAATGCCAAAGGCCCCACTATTAGGGGGGCTGTCACCGCAGGTGACTGAGGGGTTCTTTCGTCAAAACAACCAAAATTTCTTTTTCTTTTTCTCTCGGCCGAAACAGCATTTGCTTGCTATCCGGTGCGCTGTGCGGTATAATGGATACAACAATGTGTTCTCACATGAAATGGATCCCAGAAACGACTTTTTAGGAGGAGCGTTATGGAACACTACAATCCCATCCTCGGCAGCGAGCCCAACGGCCAGAAATTCATCACCTGCGGCGAGATCATGCTCCGTCTGACCCCGCCGAACTACGAAAAGATCCGTATGGCATCCAGCTTTGAAGCCAGCTACGGCGGCAGCGAGGCCAACATTGCACTGGCCCTGGCCAACCTGGGTGTGGACAGCACCTTCTTCAGCGTAGTGCCCAACAACAGCCTGGGCAAGAGCGCGGTGCGCTGGCTGCGCTCCAACGATGTGCATTGCACCCCCATGATCCTGACCGAGCCCAACGAGACCCCCTCCAACCGGCTGGGTACTTATTATCTGGAGACCGGATACGGCATCCGCGCTTCCAAGGTCATCTACGACCGCAAGCACAGTGCCATTACCGAGTATGACTTCTCCCAGGTCGATCTGGACGCTCTGCTGGACGGCTACGACTGGCTGCACCTGAGCGGCATTACCCCGGCACTGGGCCCCAACTGCCGCGGCCTCATCATCGATATGCTCAAGGTGGCCAAGAAGAAGGGCCTGACTGTCAGCTTTGATGGCAACTTCCGCTCTACCCTGTGGAGCTGGGAGGAAGCCCGCGATTTCTGCACCGAGTGCCTGCCTTACGTTGACGTTCTGCTGGGCATTGAGCCCTACCACCTGTGGAAGGACGACAACGATCACAGCAAGGGCGACTGGAAGGACGGCGTGCCCCTGCAGCCCAGCTATGAGCAGCAGGACGAGA
>ERZ772872.931-NODE-931-length-28121-cov-6.540405_pt1 | contig 28121 bp, 19 predicted proteins | sample MGYA00512132_ERZ772872 | MGnify/ENA primary metagenome ERZ772872 (study PRJEB29015, sample SAMEA2737724) | human gut metagenome | biome: human gut; feature: human-associated habitat; material: faeces | place: China | collected 2012 ...
GGAAGGGGAAGATGATGATGAACGGTGAGTTGGCAGGATTTACGATTCCTCGGCTCGGCATGGGAACGATGGCTTTGGCGATTGAGGGGCGTCCGGATCGCGATACTGCGATTCGTACGATTCACGCCGGTTTGGACGCGGGTGTTCGCTATTTGGATACGGCTTGGTCGTATTATCTGCCGAGCGAGCCTGGTACCGGCACTGCGAAAGATTTGGGGTACGGCGAAAAGTTGGTGCGTGATGCGCTCGCCAGCTGGGACGGCCCTCGCGATGAAGTGCTGGTCGCCACGAAAACCGGCTATCGACGCACCATGGAGGTTCCCGCTTTTGTTGCTCCTGTGTCCGATTCGCCAGAATCGGACACTCAGGGGCGGGATTCCGAGGGCTGCAGTCGTCGGCCTGGCGGGGAACGCCAGCATTTGCAGGCGGCGGGCAGTCAATACGGGTGGATGGCGGATTCGCGCCCCGAAACCATGATTCGTGACGCCAAGGAATCCGCGCTGCACTTGGGCGTCGATACGCTCGACCTGTTGTATTCGCACGGACCGGACCCGGAAGTGGCTTATGAGGACCAGGTCGGCGCGCTGAAGCAGCTGCTTAACGAGGGCGTGATCCGGTACGCGGGCATTTCCCGCGTGGACAACGCGCAGATCGACATCGCCCGCGAGATTCTCGGCGACAAGCTGATCGCCGTGCAGAACCAGTTCTCGCCCTCGCACCCCGACCCTGAGCATACGATGGAGCACTGCGCGGAACTTGGACTCGCGTTCGTGTGCTGGAGCCCCCTCGGCGGCTTCCTCGACGCGTTCGACCAGCGCGCGTACGACCCGTTCCGCACGGTCGCCGGCAACCACGGCTGCTCCTACCAGCGCGTGGTGCTCGCCTGGGAACTGAGCCGCTACGAGCGGTTGTTCACCATCCCCAGCGCCCGCAATCCGCAGGAAATCAACGATTCCTTCGCCGCCACCGAACTGACGCTCACGCAGGATGAGCTGGCGATGCTGAACGCCTCCGTCGACGCCCGTCGCGGCTGAATTCCGCGCAATACGTACGATTGGCCGCGCCCGATTCCGCACAATAATCGCGATTCGGGCCGCGGCCTTTTTCGTGCCTTCTGTAGCTTGCTCGCTGCAAAATCGCCCTGGGAATAACTTACACTGTAAAATGTTTACACTGTAAGATATTATGACGGCGATTGCGACGGAAGGAGGTGCCGCGTGGGCTTTGAAGAGGAACTGTTCCACGAATTGGCGACCAACACATGGGACAAACGCTCGCGTATGCAGCAGGAGATGGTGAAAGGCGCGAAGGGCGAACCCTTCGCCGTGCAGGAACTCTATAGGAAAGGCCCGCTGACGCCATCGCAGCTCGCCTCTTCAATGAAAACCACCACCGGACGCGTGTCCACACTGCTGTCCGCGTTGGAGAAAAAAGGCCAGATCACACGCGAATCCGACCCCGACGATCGCCGTGTGGTGCACGTGAACCTCACCGAAGCGGGCAGGGAACGCGCCGAACGGCAGCGCGAAAGCATGCGCGAGGCGATCTGCTGGATCTTCTCGCAGATGGGGGAGCGCCGCGCGCGCGAATTCGTTGAGCTCACCGAGGAATTCACCACGTACATGTCGCTGTGCATGCCCGGCAAACCGCGCCCCACGGCGGACGAGGTCAAAGCCGCGTTCTCAGGAAACGCACAGGAAGACGCGTAGTATCTTACGCTGTAAATAATTCACAGTGTAAGTAATCGCAATCCAGTAATCGCAAAAACCGCGAAAAATCGCAAAAACTAATCGTAAGAAAACAAGCAAAACACAAAACAAGAGAAGGAACCAAGCATGCTTCGCATCGTACGATACCTCTCCAAAGCGGAGATCGGTCAGATGCTCGTCGCGCTGGTCAGCATCGTCGGTCAGATCTGGCTTGACCTGACCCTGCCGGATTATATGGCCGACATCACGCAGCTCGTCGAAACCCCCGGCAGCGAAATGCGCGACATCTGGGTGGCCGGCGGCAAGATGCTGCTCGTCTCGCTCGGCTCGGCGGCCTGCGCCATCGTCACCGGCTTCATCGCCGCGCGCGTGGGTGCCTCGTTCAGCCAGCGCCTGCGTTCGCTCGAATTCAACAAGGTGGAAAGCTTCGGACCGGCGGAAATGAACCGTTTCTCCACCGCGTCGCTCATCACCCGCTCCACGAACGACATCACGCAGATCCAGATGTTCATCACCATGGGTCTGATGATGATCGTCAAGGCGCCGATCATGGCCGTGTGGGCCGTGTGCAAGATCGCAGGAAAGGGCTTCGATTGGACGCTCGCAACCGGCATCGCCGTGGCCATCCTGCTGGTGGTCATCGCCGTGCTCATGCACTTCGTCATGCCGAAGTTCAAGGCCATGCAGCGCCTGACCGACAACATCAACCTCGTGGCGCGCGAGAACCTCACCGGCCTGCGCGTGGTGCGCGCGTACAACGCCGAGGACTACCAGGAAGCCAAGTTCACCGAAGCCAACAAGGAACTCACCGAAACCCAGCTGTTCACCAACCGCGCCATGGCCATCATGATGCCGTTGATGAACACCATCATGAACGGCCTGATGCTCGCCGTCTACTGGATCGGCGCGTACCTCATCGACGCTGCCGACGCCGTCGACAAGCTCACCACCTTCTCCAACATGGTGGTGTTCTCCAGCTACTCCATCCAGGTCATCATGAGCTTCCTGCTGCTGAGCATGGTGTTCGTGCTCTGGCCGCGAGCCGACGTGTCCGCGCAGCGCGTGCTCGAAGTCATCGACACCGAGCCGATGGTCACCGACGGCACGCAGGACGCGGGCAAGCCGGGCGAGGAAGGCGAAATCGAATTCCGCAATGTGAGCTTCGCCTACCCCGACTCGCGTCACGCCATGCTCGAAGGCGTCAATTTCAAGGCGAAGAAGGGTCAGACGGTCGCGTTCATCGGCTCGACCGGCTCCGGCAAATCGTCCCTCATCAACCTCGTGCCGCGTTTCTACGACGCCACGCAAGGCGAGGTGCTCGTCGACGGCGTCAACGTGCGCGACTACAAGCTGAAGGCGTTGCGCGACAAGATCGGCTACGTGCCGCAGCAATCGTTCCTGTTCAAGGGAACGATCGCCAGCAACGTCGCGTACGGAGATACGGACCGCGACGACGACACCGTGCGCCGCGCATGCGACGTCGCGCAGGCGACGGAATTCATCGACAAAAAGCAGAAGAAGTACGATTCCGGCATTTCGCAGGGCGGTTCCAACGTTTCGGGCGGGCAGAAGCAGCGTCTGTCGATCGCACGCGCCGTCTACCGTCATCCGGAAATCCTGATCTTCGACGATTCCTTCTCCGCGCTCGACTTCAAAACCGACCGTGCCGTACGTGACGCGCTCGAAAAGGAAGCGAAGGATTCCACGAAACTCATCGTCGCGCAGCGCATCGGCACCATCATGAATGCCGACCGCATCATCGTGCTCGACGACGGCAAAGTGGTCGGCCAGGGCACGCACGAGGAACTGCTCGACACGTGCGAAGTGTATCGGCAGATCGCCGAATCGCAGTTGAGCGAAGACGAACTGAAGCGCTGAAAGGGGGAGACATGCCAAGAGGAATGGGACGCGGCCGTGGGGCCGTGGAAAAGCCGAAGGACTTCGGCGGAGTGATGAAGAAGCTCGTGAAATTCTGCAGCCGGTACATTCCGGTGATGATTTTCGCGCTGGTTCTGGGCGCTGCCGGCACGGTGTGCCAGATCATCGGCCCGGACAAGCTCAAGGACATGACCAACGAGATCACGAAGGGTCTGCCGGCCATGGTGCACGGCAAGCCCGTCATGAATTCGATCGATATGGACGCGGTGTCGCGCATCGCATGGCTGCTCGTCGCGCTGTACGTCGGGTACGCGCTGCTGAGCTACCTGCAAAGCTGGCTGATGGCCAACGTCACGCAACGCACCGCACAGCAGCTGCGTGAGGCGATCAGCCAGAAAATCAATCGCCTGCCGCTGAAATATTTCGACAAAGTCAGCTACGGCGACGTGCTGAGCCGCATCACCAACGACGTCGACGCGATCGGACAGACGCTCGGCCAGTCGGTCGGCTCGCTGATCACATCGATCACGCTGTTCTTCGGCGCGCTCATCATGATGTTCTACAACAACGTGACCATGACGCTGTGCGCCATCGGCTCCGCGCTGCTCGGCCTGATCATCATGGGCGTGATCATGAAGGTGTCGCAGAAGTACTTCACCCGCCAGCAGGTGGCGCTCGGCGACGTCAACGGCCACGTCGAGGAAATGTACACCGGCCACACCGTGGTCAAGGCATACTGCGGCGAGGAACGCTCCATCGAGCAGTTCGAGAAGTACAACAAAGACCTGTACGTGTCCGGCTGGAAAAGCCAGTTCCTGTCCGGCCTGATGATGCCGATCATGAACTTCGTCGGCAACTTCGGATACGTGGTGGTGTGCGTGGTCGGCGCGGCGCTCGCCATGGACGGCAAGATCGAATTCGGCGTGATCGTGGCGTTCATGATGTACATCCGCCTGTTCACGCAGCCGCTGTCCCAGTTCGCGCAGGCCTTCCAGAACCTGCAGCGCTGCGCAGCCGCATCCGAACGCGTCTTCGGCTTCCTTGACGAACCGGAACTGGCCGACGAAACCGGCAAGCAGGCGCTGCTGGGCGTCGGCGCGGACGGCAAGCCGCAGCCGGTGCGCGGCGACGTGGAATTCAGCCACGTGCGCTTCGGCTACGACGCGGACAAGACCATCATCAACGACTTCTCCGCGTCCGTGAAGGCCGGCCAGAAGGTGGCTATCGTCGGCCCGACCGGCGCCGGCAAGACCACCATGGTCAACCTGCTGATGCGCTTCTACGAGATTTCCGGTGGCACGATTTCGATTGACGGCATCGACACCAAGTCCGTACCGCGCTGGAACGTGCACGACCAGTTCTCCATGGTGCTGCAGGACACGTGGGTGTTCCGTGGAACAGTGCGTGAAAACATCGCGTATTCGAAGAAGGACGTCACCGACGAGCAGATCGTGGCCGCATGCAAGGCCGTCGGCCTGCACCACTACATCATGTCGTTGCCGAACGGCTACGACACCGTGCTCGACGACAAGGCGTCGCTTTCCCAGGGCCAGCGCCAGCTGCTGACGATCGCCCGCGCCATGGTGGAGGACGCGCCGATCCTGATCCTCGACGAGGCCACCTCCTCGGTCGATACACGCACCGAGGAGCTGATCCAGAAGGCCATGGACGCGCTGACCGTGGGCCGCACGAGCTTCGTGATCGCGCACCGCCTGTCCACCATCCGCGACGCCGACATGATCCTGGTGATGAACGGCGGCGACATCGTGGAACGCGGCACGCACGAGGAACTGCTCGCCAAGGGCGGCTTCTACGCCGACATCTACAACAGCCAGTTCACGCTGGCCGAGTGAGGTTGGTGTGCTGACTCGCTAAAAAATCCGGAGGGACCACCCCTCCGGATTTTTGCGTTTTGGCTTCGGCATTTTTATTGTGTTGCGCTGACGGGACGGCGGATTTACCATTGAGGTGACTGACGTCAATCGATTGACGTATTTGAAAATCACAAAGAAAGTGGGCAGTCATGAAAAGCATCGAAATCGGCAAATCGGCAGTGGTCGCATCGCAAGCGGCGTTAGGCGTGATGCGCATGGACGCGCTGGACGCGGACGCGGCGGCAGAAGTCGTGCGCACGGCCGCCGAGCATGGAGTCAACTTCTTCGACACGGCGGACATCTACGGATTCAACGTCAACCACGACCATGCCAGCTCGCGTGTGCTCGGCCGCGCGTGGAAGGACGCCGGGCTCAAGCGCGAGGACATCTTCCTGCAGACGAAGTTCGGCATCAACATCGACTTCAGCGACCCGAACAACATGCACGCCACCCGCTACGACTTCTCCGCGAAGCACCTCATCACGCGACTCGACGAGGAACTGGAAGCGCTCGGCACCGATTACGTGGACTTCGCGCTCCTGCACAGGCCCGACACCCTGATGGAGGCCGAAGAAATCGTCGAAGCGTTCACCACCCTGCACAAGGCGGGCAAAGTGCGTCACTTCGGCGTGAGCAACGTGAACCCGTGGCAGGCGGAACTGCTGCAATCCTGGCTCGGAGACGACCCGGCCATGAGGCTCGAGGCGAACCAGCTGCAGTTCGGTCTGATGCACGCGCAGATGGTCAGCGACGAGCTGATGACCAATTCCGGCGCCGAAGGCATGGTCGTGGCCAACCATTCGGACGGCCTGCTGTCCTACTCGCGACTGCGCCACATGACCATCCAGGCATGGAGCCCGTTCCAGTCCGGCACGGAATACGGCCCGTTCGTAGGCAACGAGCACTTCCCGGAGCTGAACAAGGCACTGGACGAAAAGGGCGCCAAGTACGGCGTGAGCGCCAACGCCATCGCCACCGCATGGGTGCTCAGGCATCCGGCGAAGATTCAGATCGTGCTCGGCTCGATGAACCCCACCCGGCTGGGCGAAATGCTCGACGGCGCGGACATCGATCTCGACAAGCAGGATTGGTGGGACCTGTACGTGGCCGCCGGCAACCTCATTCCGTGAGTTTTGCTTGCGATTGGCCGGTTTGCGGTCTGCGATTGGCGGGCCGCCAACCGGCCAACCTGGCAATCAGTGACCGGTCGGCAATCAGAAGAAACGGCCGGGGAAACCGGCGCTGATGGTGGCGTGACGGTCGGCGTCCAACGTGGCGCAATCGAAAACAAAAACGCTGCGCAGTTCATTCGGGTCCGCAACGAACAGCGCCGTAGCCAACCCGTCCGCCACCGCAGTCGGATAGTCGCCAAATGACGCGGATTGCACTGCAACCCAGGCGGCTTCCGTTTGTTGCACGGGCAGGCCGTCGATGGCGTTGAGCAGGTGGTGAATCGCCAGATGCGTCTGTTCGTTCACCGCCACCTCCCAATGGCGACGGCTGGGCGCGCTCGCACAGAACGCGCCATCGCCGATCAGTGCGACGCCGACCGCGCAGGACGGATCATCCGGATCCTCAAGCGCCACACGGATCGGCTTGTTCGTGCGCGCCAGCAGATCGCCGCCCGCATCAATCACAAATTCCGGGGCAGCGCTTTCGCGTTTGCTGTCTGAGGTGGAAGATTGGCATGTCGGGTTGGTCGTTTCGGCTGACTTGACATGCGATGTGCGCGAAAGTTCTGAATCGGTGAGCAATCCGCCCAGCGAATCCACCAGATAACCCTTGCCGCACGCGCCGAAATCCACATGAACCGGACTGCGTGTAACCAATGTCGTACCACTCGAACGAACCACATCACGACCCCATACGGCCCGTCCGTGCAGCGCGCCCAGGCGCTCGCCGGCGTCGGCTTCAACGGTGAAACTCAGCGCGGGATCGTAACCGAGACGAATCAGGTCCTCGCCCACGCACGGGTCGATCGCACCGCGCGTGGCGGCGTGCAGCGCGTCGTACAAATCGAATAGCGGGCCGGCCCAATCGGGAAAATCGAAATGCCCGCCATGCTCCGCATTGCCGATGTGCGCAACCAGCGAATCAGCGCGAAACCGCGAAAGCGCATGCTCGTATCCGTCGATGAGTCGTTCCATTTCGGCACGCAGCTCCGCGGAAACAGGGCGGGCGGTCGAAATCAGCAAGCCGGTGCCGAGCGCCTTGGGAAACGCGGTGGTGCAGGGCATGCGCTGCGCGAGCGAAACGGAAGAATCCATACTCCTGATGCTAGCGCGTTCGTTTGTTGAGGGTGAGACCTTATGCGCCCGTTTCGTCAATGCGGGCGCTTGGCTGCGGAACGTTTGATGCGTGCGGCTCGCTTATTGGCGGCGGATACAACAGGCTTCGCCGGAGGTGGCGGATTCCGGCGCGCCGAGTTCGACGAGCATGCTGCGAGCGTGCCACGATGTGAGATGACACGCCGAAGATGGTAAAAACAGGAATGGCGGAATTCCGCTGATTCTCCATGCGTAATACATCAAGACAAATTAAAAATCAAGACTGTTCTTTAAAAAATTTTCGTTTTATCTTGGCTTTCGGTGCATATATCGCGCACTGAAAAGTTTTGAGAAGGAAGGTTTGGAACATGTCATCTCGCGTCGCGCAGCGCCACGCAGCCGGTTCCTACGATTCGTGCGATTCGCGCGTCTCGGCTTCCGGCCGTCTCGCCGCGCTCGTCGCCGCGCTGATGATCGCGCTCGCCACGCTGTTCGCCGGCACCGCGATGCCGCAGCAGGCGTCCGCCGCCGACGACAGCCAAACGAATTTCGATTCCTGGACCGCCGCTGCGCAGAACATCGCCAAGCAGCTCGCCACCGCCGAAAAAGACTACAACGACGGCGATTACGGCCAGGCCGGCACCGGCTTCCAGACCGCGCATTGGATCGGCTACGACGCCTCCAACTTCTCGACGGCCGTCAACGACACCATTTCCGCCGAATGTCAGCAGACACTGCTCAGGCAGTTCACCGATTTGGAAGGACTTGCGTACCAGCAGGGCCAGGGGAGCGCGATCGCCGGCAAAATCGATGCGCTGAACGCGGACCTCACCGCCACCGCGCAGACGCTCGATGGCAACGCGAACCTCGCCGACCCCAAAACCTACGCGAAGCAGCGCGCCGAACAGACCGTCGCAGAACGCAAGAAGCTCGACGCGGCCAAAAAGAACTCCTCCAAAGGCAAAGGCGACCGCACGTGGAGCGAAGTCGCCAGCGAAATGAACGTCATCCTCGACAAAGCCTACAAAGCCGCCGTCTCCGGCAAGGGCGCGGAAGGCTCCAGCCTCGTCAACAACGCGTACTACCAGTACTACGAGAAGCTCGGCTTCGAAAAGAACGTGATGAACGCCATCTCCGGCGACCGCGTCTCGCAGGTCGAATACCAGTTCAAAATGACCCGCAAAACCATGCGCGACGGCAGTTCCGACAAGGAAATCAAGAAGCTCGTCGACGACCTGAAAAGCTGGCTCGTCGAAGACGCGGCCACCCTCGACGGTGGCGCGGCCGGCAACGTCAACGCCTTCACCAAAGCCATCACCAGCTCCGCCGGACAGGCGTTCCTCATCCTGATCCGTGAGGGCCTCGAAGCGCTGCTGGTGGTGGCCGCCGTGGTGGCCTACCTCGTCAAATCCGGCAACCGGCGCTTCACCAAGTGGATCTACCTCGGCGTGCTCGCCGGTCTCGCCGGTTCCGGCCTGATCGCCGTGCTCTTCACGTTCCTGTTCGGCGGCTCCGGCCCGATTCAGGAAATCTCCGAAGGCGTGTGCGCGCTGATCGCCATGCTCATGCTGCTGTGGACCAGCAATTGGATGCTCAACAAAAGTTCCGTGGAAGCGTGGAACCGTTACATCCGCACCAAAACCGAGTCCGCCGTGGCCGACGCGCAAAACAAAGTCGCCGCCGGCGAAGGCGTGGGCCTGGGTATGGTCGTTTCGCTCGCCATGCTGAGCTTCCTAGCCGTGTTCCGTGAAGGCGCCGAAACCGTCATCTTCTACGAATCGATCTACTCGATGAGTCGCGACGCGCAAGGCATGTGGATCGGCGGCATCGCCGCGGGTGTGGTGCTGCTCGTCATCTTCCTCGTGCTGCGCTTCACCTCCGTAAAGATTCCGATTGGCCCGTTCTTCCTCGTTACGTCGATCCTGATGGCCGTGCTGGTCGTCATCTTCGCCGGCGGTGGCATCCACGCGCTCATCGAAGGTGACCTGATCGACGGCCACTACCTGTCCAGCGTGCCCACAAACGACTGGATCGGCCTGTATCCGTACGTCGAATGCCTTGCGGCACAAGCGATCGCGGCGATTGCCGTACTCGCGCTGTTCGCCGTCGGCTTCGCACGCAAACGCAAGTTGCGCACGCCTGACAATCGCAAGTAATACGCAAATTTTCCGAGATTTACCGATATTTTTTCCACATCCAACAACAAAGGAAAGAGAAATGAAGAACAAGAAGATCGCCGCTCTGCTCGGCATCCTGCTGGCCGGCTCCATGGCCTTCTCCCTGTCCGCATGCGGCAATTCCAACGATTCCGCCGCTTCGGACAAGTCCAGCGCCTCCGCGTCGGCTTCGAAGGCCGACGACTCCAGCAAGGACGATTCCAGCGATTCCGCCGGTTTCGAAGAGATCCAGGTCGATGAGAAGCACTCCGACCAGGAATGCGGCCCGCTGACCGTCAACGCCGTCTACTTCCAGCCGATCGACATGGAACCGTCCGGCATGGGCCTCAAGGCCGCCGATGCGAGCTTCCACCTCGAAGCCGACATCCATGCCAACCAGAAGGGCACCGAACTCGGCTACGGCAAGGGCGATTTCGTGCCGGACCTGACCGTCAACTACGACATCATCGACAAGACCTCCAACGCGTCCGTCGCCTCCGGAACCTTCATGCAGATGAACGCTTCCGACGGCCCGCACTACGGTGCCAACGTCAAGCTCGACAAGGCCGGCGCGTACAAGCTCGTGCTGAAGATCGAATCCCCGGAGAAGAAGGGCTGGATGCTGCACGTCGATCCGGAGACGGGTGTGAAGGGACGCTTCTGGACGGAACCGATCGAGGTCACCTTCCCGGACTGGAACTATACGCCGCAGGAGTGGTGATCTCCTAGCGTAGCCCGTTCGCGGTTTCGGTATGCATTACCCGACACACTCAAGGCCGTTCGGCCAAGCTTACGGTCGGGCAATGCATACCGAAACCGCTCTCTCGCGTTTAGGGGGATGGATTCACCTCTGCGATTGTGGAGGGGGTCCGGGAAATCCTCGCATTTTAGGGGAGGGATGAGAGGGGTGGAACTCTTTGGGATGGGGCGGAATGGGAATCGTTGGGCTCTTTGAGTTGGGTTTTTGGATGAAAGGATTTTGGGATGCTGCTGCAGTTTGTGACGGTGTTGCAGGGGGTGTTGGCGCCGGCGCTGCTCGTCATGGCGTTGAGCGTCATGCTCACCGTCGGTGAGGGGCGTGACAAGCCTCTGAGCGCGTACTGGCGGCTGGCCGGTTTCGTTGTTGGATTCGCCGGCGCAGTCGTATTCGCCGCGCTGCGCGCCACCGCCGTCATCACGCAACGCACGTTCGTCAACTATCCGACCCTGTGGTGCTGCGTGATCCTCGACGTGGCCGTGTTCGTCATCGTCCTGTTCGCCCGCCGCATCACCGCCGACTGGCACAACCACCGCGCGCTGCTCGACATCGCGAATCTCGTTGCGGCGCTTGCGATCGCGGCCACCACCTTTCGTGCGCTGCCCGACGTGATTCTGCGGCTGACGATCTTCGTCGAGCCGGGCGATCCCATCTTCACTTCCGACATGCTGTTGCGCGCGCTCGGCTTCGCTTTGGGCGCGGCCGTCGCAATCATCGCCGCGCTTATCTTCCGCACGATGCGTTCCACCGCCGTCCGCTGGTCGTTCACGACGGCGGTGCTGCTGTTGGTCGCGCTGTTGTTCGCACAGCATTTCACCGACCTTGCGCAGATCCTCCAATCCAAACGCATCGTCAGCTTCCCGACCGCCGCCTTCCTCGCGCTCGTGTGGGGCATCAACCATCAGCGCAGCCTGACCATCGCAATGGCGCTCGTCTTCGCCATTCCGGCAATCGCCAGCATCGTCATGGGCTTCAAAGTCAAGCCGACCGGCGCCAACGAGGCGATCGCACGCACGCATATCGCGTTCCGCCGCCGCGCGAAAGCGGCCGGCGCGTTCAGCCTGGTCGCCATGATCTGCGTCACCGTGGCCCTGACGTACGGCGTCGCGCAAACGCAGAAAGTCGTCACGCTGTCGCCGCCGGAAGACTACTCGCTCGCCGACGGCGTGGCCACCATCAAATTCAGCCAGATTTCCGACGGCCACCTGCATCGCTTCGAATACAAGGCGAAGGACGGCACCGTCATGCGATTCATCATCATCAAGAAGAACGGTGGCGCGTACGGCGTCGGCCTCGACGCGTGCGACAACTGCGGCGACGCCGGCTACTACGAGAAGGACGGCAAAATCATCTGCAAGAAGTGCGATGTGGCCATCAACCTCGCCACCATCGGCTTCAAAGGCGGCTGCAACCCGATACCGTTCGACTACCAGGTCAAGCCGGGCAAAATCGTCATCCAAACGTCCACGCTCGACGCGCTGTCGAGCCATTTCCAGTGAGCGCCGAGAAAGGTAAGGGGGTGCCATGTTCTTCCTGAAAATGATCTCTCGCTCGTTCAGCCGGCAGTTCAAACGCCGTCTGCTCATCGCCGTCACCGTGTGCCTGTCCGCCACCGTCAGCGTGGCCATGCTCGGCGTGGTGTTCGACGTGGGCGACAAGCTCAACGCGGAGCTGAGCACGTACGGTTCGAATATCGTCGTGCAGCCGAAGTCCGACGCTGTGGTGAGCGATTTGTACAATACCGGCGATTCTGCTGGCTCGGCTTCGGGTAGTTCGTCCGGTTCGGACGGGGGTTCCACTTCCGACGGCTCGGCTGCGGCGGACAGCGCCGACCCGACCGCGTTTCTGAAGGAGTCGGACGCGCAGAAGATCAAGACCATCTTCTGGGCGTTCAACATCACCAATTTCGCGCCGGAATTGAACATCCACGCGGATGCGGGGTGTGTCGGTTCGGGGGCTGGTTCGGCTGGCTCTGCTGGAACGGCTGGTGCGTCAGGTGCGGCTGCTTCCGCGGCGAAATGCAAGGCGACCAACGTGCCGATCGTGGGCACGTGGTTCGCGAAAACCCTGCACATGGACTCCGGCGAGTCCACCGTGGCCGGCATGAACGGCATGCGCTCATGGTGGAAAATCAACGGAACCTGGCCGAAAGACGACAGCGAGCAGGCGATGGTCGGCAGCGCGCTCGCCGCGAAACTGGGCGTGAACGTCGGTGACAGCGTTACGCTCGACAAGACGATCGCCGTCGGTGCGGACGACAATACGAACGGAGGTACCGGGAAAACCGGCAAATCCTCCACCGAACGCAATCGCGTGAAAGTGAAAATCGTCGGCATCTTCGATTCGGGCGATTCCGACAACAGCGCCATTTATATGCCGTCCATCGCCGCGCAAACGCTTGCGAATCTGCCGAATTCCATCGACAAGATTGAAGTCAAGGCGCTCACCACGCCCGACAACGACCTCGCGCGCAAGGCGTCGAAGAATCCGAACGCGCTCACGCAGGACGAGTGGGAGACGTGGTATTGCACCGCGTATCCGTCGTCGATCGCGTACCAGATCGAAGAGGTGCTGCCGGGCGCGGTGGCCAAGCAGGTGCGCCAGGTGGCCGCGCTGCAGGGCGATGTGCTGAACAAGACGCAGGCGGTGATGGTGCTGATGACCGTGCTGTCGCTGGTTGCCGCCGCGATCGCCGTGGCGAACCTGATGGCCGCGTCGATTGGCGAACGCGGTTCGGAATTGGCGCTGTTGAAGGCGATCGGCGCCACGGACGGCGCGGTTTCGCGCCTTATGCTCGCCGAAACGGCGGTGATTTCGCTGGTTGGTGCGATTGCCGGCGCGCTGCTTGGCTCGGGCGTTGCACAGATCGTGGGGCACGTGGTGTTCGGCTCGGGCATCACCATGCGTCCGATGGTGTTCGTGTTGGTTTTCGTGTTGCTGGCGGTCACTGTGCTCGTGGCCTCGCTTTCGTCGATTCGGGCGATTCTGGGCTTGCGTCCGGCGGAGGTGCTGCATGGTAGGTGAGTTGTGCTTGGCTTTCGTAGGGGGTGTGCGATGACGAATCGCAAGATGTTCTTCACTATGCTGTGGGGCGCGGTGTTCCGCCGTCGCTCCCGTGCGATGATGGCCGTGATCGCGTCGCTCGTCGGCGCGGCCACGCTGTTCTGCCTTGCATCCGTGTGCGTCGCGGTGCCGCAGCAGATGAACGAGGAAATGCGCGCGTACGGCGCGAACCTGATCGTCACGCCCGCGTCCGCAACGGGCAAATCGCAAGGCATCGATACTGCAACCGTACGCAACGTGACGGCGCTCATCGGCGCCGGACACAGCGTGAAATCAGCCGCATACCGGTATGAGAGCGTGCGCATCAATTCCGCGCCGTACACCATCGCCGGCGTGGACGTGAAAGCCGTCCGCGTGCTCAATCGCCATTGGAACGTGACGGGCGATTGGCCCGGCTCGGGCAACGTGATGGTCGGCCGCGACGTCGCCGACGCGCTCGGCGTGAAGGTCGGCAGCCGCGTCACCATCGGCTACCGCGCCGCCGACGCGTCTGCTTCAGCGTCTTCTTCCGCGTCCGCAAAATCCGATTCGGACGAATCAACTGAAACGGCAGAATCGTCCGCGCAGGGCACGCAGAGTACACAAACTACGCAAGGCGAACAGACCACGCAAGCCACGGAAAACGGCCGCGTCTCGTCCGACATCATGGATAACAACGGCACCGAATTCCGTATCGCTGGCATCGTCGACACCGGCGGCAACGAGGATTCCATCATCTACGCCACTACCGCGGACGTGTCCAAACTTGCGGGCCACGAGCGCGGCGCCGACGTGGTCGAATACTCGGTGAACGCCATGGGGGATGAGCTGAACGCCATCGTCAACAGAATCAACAAAAATACAAACACTGCCGTCAAAGCGCAGACCGTCACCAAAATCACCTCGTCCGACACCCGCATCATCGCCATGCTGCAGACCCTGTTCTGGATTGTCTCGCTCGTCGTGCTTGTGCTGACGCTCGTCGGAGTGGGCACCACCATCAGCTCCATCGTGAGCCAGCGTCGCAACGAAATCGGCCTGCGCAAAGCCCTCGGCGCCGACTCGCGTGCTATTGGCGTCGAATTCTATGTGGAATCCGGTATTTACGGCCTAATCGGCGGACTGCTCGGCACCGCCATCGGTTATGTGCTGGCGCGCGTGCTATGCTCCACCGTTTTCGGCCGTGCGCTCGGCCTCAACTGGCTGCTTTGCGTTGGATCGCTGTTGCTTTCCGTGGCGATCGCCGTCATCGCCTCCATCCCACCGGTCCGCCGCGCCACCCATATCGACCCCGCCATCGTTTTGAGGGAGGAATAATCATGGAAAACGACCACATGTTGCTTGAACTTGACCATATTTCCAAGATTTATGGTGATTTGCACGCTGTAGACGACCTGAGTCTGACTGTTCCGCAAGGGCAATGGCTGGCGATTGTCGGCTCGTCCGGTTCCGGTAAAACCACGCTGATGAACATGATCGGCTGCATGGATACGCCGTCGAAGGGTTCCGTCATGCTTGAAGGCCGGCGATTGGAGGATTTGAACGCCCGCCAGCTTGCCGATGTGCGTAAGAACATGATAGGACTCGTGTTCCAGAAGTTTTACCTCGTGCCGCATCTGACGGCGGTGGAGAACGTGATGGTGGCGCAATACTACCATTCTGTAGTCGATGAGAAGCAGGCGATGGAAGCGCTGGAACGAGTGGGGTTGAAGGAGCGTGCGCATCACCTGCCCGGCCAGCTGTCCGGCGGTGAGCAGCAGCGCGTGTGCATCGCCCGCGCGCTCATCAACTGCCCGAAGCTGATTCTCGCCGACGAGCCGACCGGCAATCTCGATGAGAGGAATGAGAAGATCGTGCTCGACCTGTTCCGTCAGCTGCACGAGCAGGGCACTACGATCATCGTCGTGACACACGATGCGCTCGTCGCCTCCTGCGCGCAACGCGAAATCATGCTCAACCATGGTGTGCTCGTCGGCGAACAGTGGAATGACGAGGAAGCTCGACGGGCGTACGAGGCGGCTGGCGGCGAACCGGCGCACACCGGCTCGGACGTGGAGGGCGCGCAGAACGGCGGTGTCGCGATTTCGTTCGCCGACCCTACGAAGGCCGCAAAAACCGGAGATACGGACGCGGACGCCGACGGCACGGAAGGGGAGCGCGCATGAGCGCCGCACAATCGAACGCAATCAAAGTCATCGCACTGTCCGCGGCGAGTATCGCGCTGTTGTCGGCATGCGGCGAACCGAAGGCAACGCCGATGGACGACGAATACGCCGGCAATTCCGGTGAAAGCGTGCAATCGCAGGAAGAGAAGTCGAAAACTGACGGCAAGGCGGCTGGTGACACGGCAGACGACGGCGACGCCACCAAAAACCGTGCCGACGCGAATTCCGCAACATCCGACAAGCAGGACACCGGCAACTACGCGGATGGCGACTATTCGATCAACGGCCAGTACGGGCCGGTCGGCGAGGATACCATCGACGTGCATCTGACCGTTAAGGACCAGAACGTGACGGCCGTGGAAATCGTCGGGCATCCGTTCACGTCCATCTCCAAAAAGCATCAGAACGACTTCGCCAAAGCCGTACCGGACGCGGTGGTCGGCAAGCCGTTGAAGGATCTCAAAGTAGACAAGCTCGCCGGCGCCAGCTGGACCTCCGAAGCCTTCAACAAGGCGTTGGAAGTGGCGCGTCAAGAAGCGTCAATCCAATAGCCCATTCCTTCTGAAACCGACACGGCACGCCCGTCTTGCGTCGGTGCGGCACGTCCGTCTTGCGTCGGTGCGGACGGTTTTCCTGTGGTTACCGTGCGGATTCGGCGCATACGTTCGGCCAGAGCAACGTGGCCATGTTCTCGGCCCAGGAATCAGGCTTGCGTTCCTTGCCGGATTGCCGTTCCCCTCCGGCTTCCTGCCCCGCCAACGCTTTGCAAGCCAGCATGGAACCCAGCACCGTGCTGAACAGGAATGTGTAGTCCAAACGGTTTTGAAACACTCCGTCGGCGATGCCACGTTCCATGAACCCCACGAACCGTTCTTCGGCCGGCACCAGCACTTGTGCTGCGATCGCCTTCAGCGTGGCGTTGTCGGAAGACAGCACCACGCCCACGGCTTTCAATCCGAGTTCGCTGTCGAAGCAGTCCTGGATGCGTCGCAGCATGGTGGCCAGTCCGCTCCGCGACGGCTTCAAATCGTTGAAATTCGGTAGTCCGGCAACTTCCGGTTGGATGCGTTGCAATAAATCGTCGGCGTTTCGGTAGCGTCGGTAGATTGTGGTCTTTGCTACCCCTGAACGTCGTGCGACCTCTTCGATGGTCACCGCTCCGATACCATCGGAAATCACTATCCCCAATGTGGCTTTCATGATTTTGCGGTCGGTTTGCTCCCGTAATCGCTCACGTCGGCCACGTGCTGTGCCGACGTCTTCCTGCGTGGTTTTTTGCACCGTCTTCCGCGTGCCCTCTTGCGTGGTTCCGCCCATCATGCCGCGATCACTTTCGTGCTTTCCAGCTTGCTTACGTACCAATGGTTGAACTTGACCAGTGGAATGCGCAGTAGCAGGCCTATCAGCAGCAGCGGCGGAATGAACAGCAGTAGCGCGCCGATCGCAAACCAGTAATCGTTACTGTAGATTCCGCCGATCGCCGCGCGCATTGCTGTGATTGAATGCGTCGCAGGCAGGAACGGGCTGATGCCGCTGATGATTTTCGGCAGCACGGCCAGCGGATATGCGCCGTTCGCTCCGGAGATCTGCATGACGAGAAACAGCACGCCGATGGCTTTGCCGACGTTGCCGAAGCTGGCCACGAGCGTGTAGATGAAGAACGAGAACACTAGGCTGCTCACCCAGCCGGACAGCATGAACAGCAGCGGATGCACCGCCTGGACATGGAGGAACAGCAGGCTGCCTCCCAAGGAGAACGTGCTCTGCAATAGTCCGATCACGCCGAACACACCGTAATGTCCGAGAAACAGCTGATGCGGTTTCGGGTCGCCGAGTTCCTTGCGCACCTTACGCGAGACGGTGGTCTTGAGCGTCACTGCCATGAGCAGCGAACCGACCCACAGCGGCAGGATCGTGTAGAACGGTGCCATCTGCGAACCGAAGTTCTTGACTGGGAACACCGCGTTGCGTTTCACTTTTACAGGGGCTGCAAGCGCGGCGGCCAACGAGTCGGTATTATCGCTGAGCACATCTTTGACGGCGCTCATATCGCCGCTGTTCAGCGCATCGGTCAATGTTCCTGTGAATGCGCCCAGTTTTTTGCCCGCGCCGGCCAGACTATCGGCGGTGGAATCCAACACGCTGCTGATGGCGGTCAGATTCTTATCCGCGGTCTTGGTGGTGCCGTTCAGATTGCCCAGCGCGCCTTTCAGATCGGCCGCTGTGGCATTGAGCGCGGTGGTGGTGCTGGTAATGGACGTGGCGATATCGTCAAGTTGCGGTTTCAGTTGGCTCTCATAGTCGGTTTTGATGCCACTGACGGACGTTGCCGCCTGCTGCGCCAGTTTCTTGATCTCCGCACGTTCGGCCGTGGTATCGCTTACTTTGGCGTCGATGTTGTCGGCGCTGCCATTCAGCGCCGATGCTAGGTCGTTGAGCTGTGTGATGGTGGTGCCGACGTTGGTTTTGAGATGGTCGATGGCGTTCCTCACCGCTTCCGGCAGCTTTTCGTTTGCGCTGAGCGCGTCGAGCGAATCATAGATCTGCTGGTAGCTTTGCGCCTGCTTGCTGATGTTCGTGGCCTGGTTGCGTAATGCGTTGGCGGTGTTGCCGGCCTGCGTGCCCGCATTGCCGAATAGGCTGTCCACATCTGCTTCCATGGCTGTGAAGCTGTTGGCGGAATCAGTCAGAGCCGTGCCCAGCGCGGTGGTGCCGGTCTTCAACGCGCCCGTCAGATCCTCCACGCCGCTGCCGGCTTGCTTGAGTGTTGTTCCTACGCTTTTCGCATTGCCGCTGACATTGGCGATCAGACCGTCGGAGGACTCAAGCAGATGCCGTGCGCTTTGGGTCAGCGTGCTGAACGTGCGGAGCGTTCCGGAAGCGTCGGTGAGCGTTTCCGCGAAGTCGCTGATATTGCCGTTGAACTGCGTGAGTTGTTCCTGCGCGGCTGGCTTGTCGAGTTGGTTGGCGAGCTGCGATGCCACACTCAGCGCGGTGCTGGTCAGTGTTTCGGAGAACGTCTCGTTGACCTGCGCGCTGACCGTATCGGCGCCTTGGCCTGTGATCTTCGGAGCCAAGGCGTTCTTCTTTTCATTGTTGTAGTAGGCGATTTCGGCGTGGTTGCCATCGGATGCGAAGAACGTCATCATACGGGTGCTGAAGTTCTTTGGAATCACCACAGCTGCGTAATATTTGCCGGATTTGGTGCCGTTGATGGCTTCTTTTTTGGTGGTGAAGGTCCAGTCGAGCTGATTGTTGGAACGCAGCGTGTTAACCACTTGGTCGCCGATGTTGATCTTCACTGGAATGAGGTCGGACCGGTATCCGTCGTCCTCATTGGCTACGGCGAATTTCAGATTGCCGGTATTGGCGAACGGGTCCCAGCTGGCGGCCACGTTGAACCATGTGAAGATGCCGGGGATCACAACGAGTCCGATGACGATGATGATGGAGACGACGTTGCTGGTGATTCGCCGGATGTCGCCGACGAACAGTTTCCAGATGGTTTTCATGCGTTGCTCCTTTCCTCGTTGTTTTCGTTGTTTTCGGTTGTCTCGGTGGTCTCGGTAGTGTCCGTGGCGGCATCGTTCGCGGCGGCGCTTGGACCGGTCGTCTGCATTTTCTGCACCAGTATGGCGATTCCGTCATCTTCATTGTGGTTGACGCCCGTCACGTTTTCCGTCGTTTCTTTGATGACGCTGGTATTGCGATTATCGGATGTCGTGCGTTTGCCGCTGGTGCGTTTTCGCGTTTTGCGCAGCAGTCTGTTCCGCCGTTCCTGTTGCGCCCGCTTTTTGCGACGGATGCGTGCCGCTTGGCGCTCCACCAGCATGGATCGGATCGATTCATCGCTCAAATGGCCGAGCTCCACTTGACGGTTCAGATTATCGCGCATGTATTCGATGACCATGAGGAAGCCCATGATGAGCAGAATCCAGACGACCCACGTGGCCAGTACTACCACTTTCTCTCCGTTGGTGAACGAGAACACCGCCGCCAGAGTTACCGGAACTACGAATCCGATCACCAGAGCTCCGCGCTTGAGTTTCGGGTACAGTTCCGCGAACCGACTTGCGCGTTCCTCGATCACCTCGCGGTAACCGCCTTTGTCGGCCAGCACCTGAATGGCTTGGGACATGTTGTATCCGCGTTCCGGAAGCTCCACTTCCTCGCCGATAATCATGTCGCTTTCCTTGATTTCGCGGGCGAACAGTCGGTTGAGGTTGACCAACAGAGGACGGACCACCAGACCGATGACGAACGCCATGGCGGCAAACAGCAGCAGCGTGCCGATCGCCTTGATCCAATGGCCGTCATAGAAGCCGGCGATGGTCTCGCGGAATGCGTCTATCGAATAGCTGAATGGCACGAACGGATAGACCATGCGGAAGAACTTCGGCATCATCTCGATCGGATACAGGCCGGAAGCGCCTGGAATCTGCACGATCACCAACGCCACGCACAGGCCCTTGCCGATGTGCATGAACGTGGTGGACAGCGCGTACGTGATGCTCAGATATACCAGCGATGTGATCATGCCGGTCAGTATGAACAGTGGCGCGCAAGCCGTCTGCACGCCGAGTATCAGATCGCCAACGGTGCAGATCGCGCCTTGAATGACGCCCATCGTGCCGAGCAACAGGTATCGGGCCAGATACTTTTCGGTTGCGGTCGGATCGAGACCCTCAAGCCCCTCGTCGTCCACCTCCACTTTGTAGATCACCACAAAGGCGAACGCGCCCACCCACAGTGCCAGATTGGTCATCAGCGGAGCCATGCCGGAGCCGTAGGAGTTGACGGGATACACGTTCTTCGTGTCGATTACGGTCGGGGACTCCATGAACGAGGCGATCTTATCCGCGTCAAGCGAACCGCTGCCGGTCAACGATGCGAGCAGATCCGCAGTGCCCAGCGCCTTCAGGTCGGTGCTGACGGTGGTGAGCTTCGTCTCCATCTTCGCCAGCTGCTGGTCGGTTTGCTCAAGGCCGATGCGGGTGTCTGACGCCACTTGGTCGAGTTGGTCGAGCACGATGTTGGTTTGCCTGACCACGCTGTCCTGGCTGGTCACGGTGCCGGCAAGTGTTCCGGCCGTCCCAGCCAGCGAGCCCAGCGCGGAATTCAGTCGCGGCAGTGCGCCTGAATTGATGGCGTTGCGCGCCGTGCCTGCGCTTTTGAGCGAGTTCTGCGTGCCTATGTTGAAATCGGTGGACAGTTTGGATACGCTGCCGGCTGTGGCCTGTGTGTTCTCGCTCAGGGTTTTGAGGTCGGCGAGTGTTCCGGCTGCCGTGTTGTTGGTATTCTCCAGTTTGCTGATGATTTGCTGGTATTGCGCGTTGTCGCTGGCGGATTTGAGCTTCTCGAGCAGTTTCGCATTGCTGTCGGTGATGTTTTGCATGCCGGTCACCGCCTGCTGTGCCGATCCACTTGCCGCGGATACCGCCGACGAGATCTGGTTGATGCTGGCTGTGGATTGCGCCGTCGCTTGGGAAACAAGTCCGGATCCGGTTTCCAGCGCGCTGTTGGCGTTGGACGAAAGCGTGTTGAGCTGGGTTTGCGCTGTGCCGATGGCGGTGGATGCGCCTGCCAGTCCTCTGCCTGCGCTCGCCGCGGCCAGCTGCACGTCGTTCAGGGCATTGCGTGCTGCTTTTGTCTGCTGTGGCACATTGGCTAACTGGGTGTCGAGATCCGCGATTGCGGAGCGGATCGTGCCTACGTTCCGCTTGGTGTTGTCGAGTTCGCCGATGGTTTCGTTGGCGATGGCGTTGGTGTTGCCGCTGATGGTGCCGTTGGCCGAGTTGACGGCTTTGACGAGCACGTCGCTGACGGTGGAGACGAAGGTGTTGTTGACGGTGCGGTCGACCACGGTCGCGCCTTGGTCGGTGATTTTCGGCGAAATCGGACTCGCCTTCTCGTTCACGTAATATTCGAGCGTGGGGCGATGCTTGCTGTTGGTGACGACGTTGGCCAGATCTTCGCTGAAGTCGGAAGGGATGACGATTGCGGCGTAGCAGTCGCCCGACTCCACCGCTTCCATCGCATTGGCTTTGCCCATGAACTCCCAGCCGAGCTGGTCGTTGCTCTTCAGCGTGCCTTCGATTTGATCGCCGAGATTGACTTTGCCAAGCAGCGCGTTGTCTGTGCCTTCGTCCATGTTGGCCACGGCCACTTTGATGCTGTCCGTGTTGCCATAGGGATTCCAGAACCCGTAGATGTTGAACCATGCGTATAGCGGGGGAATGAGAATCAGGCCGATCATAATCACCCACGTGGCGGGTACGGTGACCAATCGTTTGAAGTCACGGCGCAGGATCTGCAGTACGTTGTGCATTGTCTCTCCGGTTTGGCGAATCAATTCCCTTATATGGCGATACGTGTTCCGTAGCGCTACGCGGTTCGTATCGTATACCGTGCTCTTGGACAATCGCCATCGCGTTTCATGGATGACGGAAATCGGGTCGAGTACTGCGGCAAAGCCTCGGCAAAACCATCGCCGGCTGACGTAGCCCCTTCCGCTCACGTCCGTGACAAATCGCCATTTCTGTATGTCCGTGAGCGAAAGGTGGTAATAAATCGCTATTTTCCGTCCGTATTTATACCCCCATTCGCTCACGATGCGCTATACATCGCCATTTCTTGCGGACGTGAGCGAAAGGTGGTGTGCGAATGGCAATTGCAGCCAGCTGACGTCCCCCTCTTTTGCTCGCGTCCGCCAATAATCGCACCTGAACCGCTTTTCTTGCGGCGGATATTGCCTACGTTTGGTAGCGTGGGCTGAAGGAAGGAGCGGCATATGAGCGAAACCGCACAATCTGAATCACGATCCGAGGATTCCGCCGCGGGCAAGACGGATGGAGAAATCAAGGCGATTGCCGCCGAAACCGAAATCGCGGCTATCGAAGAAGGCGGAAAGCAGGGCACTGGCGAAGTCGGCAATCCCGCTGACCGTCGTCTGCCGTTAATCGTTCGCATTTACGGCATCGTCATGCTTATTGAAGGCGTGGTGACGCTGCCGTTCATTGTGTTGGCGTGCCTGTACTCGATTCGCGCGGTGTTTTCCGGCAAAGTGGCGTTCGATGCGCTCAGCCTCACCGCGATTCTGTCGGTGGTTCACGCGGCCGTGCTGCTGGTCGCCACCGCGTGTCTGGCGGTGTTCGGCGTGATGCTCATTATGAACAAGCGTCGGCATATCGCGCAATGGACGTATCTGATGATTCCGCTCACCCTTGCCGAAGGCTTGCTGTCGCTGGCATTGCAGGGACTTGGTGTGAATTTGATCGGCCCGGCTATCCAGCTTGTCGTGCTCATAGCCCTGCATGTCACTGCCGATCCGTCGCTGCGTGAGGAACGTCGTCTCCAGTTCGCGTTGCGACGTATGGATGCCCGTAGCGCATACGAAGACGCCGCTTCCCAGGGTATGGCTGGCCGCGATTTGACCGGCAAGGGCTATATTTCGCTGGATTTCTTCAATTTGTTCTGGTTGTTCGCCATCGGTTGTGTGTTCGGTTTGGTGATCGAGACCATCTACCATTTCGTGCTGTTCGGCGAATACCAGGATCGCGCAGGCTTCCTGTGGGGGCCGTTCTCGCCGATTTACGGCTTCGGCGTGGTGATCGTCACCGTGTTGCTCAACCATTTGTGGCAGTCGAATTGGTTGCTGATTTTCTGCTCAAGCGCGGTGATCGGTGGCGCGTTCGAATATTTCACCAGCTGGTTCATGCAGGCCGCGTTCGGTATTCGCGCATGGGATTACACGGGGCAATGGCTTTCGATTGACGGGCGTACGTCCGGCAAATACATGTTCTTCTGGGGTATCCTCGGCTTGATTTGGGTCAAGTTGATTTTGCCGCGATTGTTGCGATTGATCCAGCGTATTCCGTGGAAGATTCGCTATTCGCTGACGCTGGTCTGCTTCATTTTCCTTTTCGTCGACGGTGTGATGACGCTGATGGCCCTTGATGCTTGGTATTCCCGCATGGCTGGGGTTGCGCAGAATTCGCCCGTTTCGCAGTTCTTCGCCACGTATTTCAATGACGATTTCATGGCCCACCGATTCCAGACCATGAAGATCGACCCGTCCACTGCCGGTCGTATGTAGGCTGGTTTTTGCGTTTTGCGGGTTTTGCTAAGCGGCTGGTCGGGCGATGTTCCGGCTGGCCGCTTTGCTTTGGGTGGCTGATTTTGAACGATTTCGGACGATTGCAGTGGGGTTTTGTTGCGGGTTTTGCCGCGGGGGATTTGATTCTTCCGGATTATTGCCGTTTGGGATTCGTGCCTTCCGGCTGTCTGGATGCTTGACTGCTGTTGCCGCGCCTACGCCGCGATGCTTTGCGCCAGCTGGCGGATGAGGTCGGGGCGATGTCCGCTCCATGAGGAATTCGGTGAGATGACGACCGGAATTTGCTTGAAGCCGGCGTCCTTGATCTGTTCGAATGTGGACGGATTCTGCGTCAAATCGACCGCCACGTACCGCACTCCCAGTTTGGAAAGCTCTTGTTCGGTGGCCTCGCATTGAGGATTGTTCGGATTGGTGAAGACGGTCACGGTCATTACTTTTCCTCCCTATGCAATCGGCTTCCTTTGGTGCGGAAGATCTTGTCGGCCACGTTTTTTGATTTTGCCCGGCTGAGCAGGCCGTTCATCAGTATACACTACCCGTAGTGGCGTTTCGTGCGTTCGCCCACTGTATATAGTGGGGAATTTCCCGTAATACCGAATCTATGCGAACAAATGTTCGATATATTCGAGTCTATCATTATCGTCGATTGCGCCACGCCGGTTGCATGCGTATGGTCCGTCCGCGAATCGCCCGCGGGCTGTTCGCTATTCATTTCGGAACACATATTGCGATTTCGCTCGTTTTCTTACGATTGTGAGCGAAAGGTGGTGCCGCATAGTGCGGTAGGGGGTATAAATCGCCTTATTTTCCATACTTTTCGGCGCACGTCGCGAAATAATCGACCGAAATTGCGATTCGTGAGCGAAAGAGGGTGCGCGATATGGTGCGTTCCGTATTGAAGTGCTGAGACCTCATCCCGAAACAAATGAAAAAGTCCTGAGAACCATCGGCTTCCAGGACTTCGAACCTGTGCCCCCCGTGGGATTCGAACCCACAACCCACGACTTAAAAGGACGCTGCTCTAACCGTTGAGCTAGAGGGGCAACAGCAACACAGTATACAGCATATTCGGACCAATCGCCACCACGGGCGTCGGACGGGCGTCGAAATGGTCTTCGGAGTGTTGGTGTGCCTACAATCGAAACCATGTCATGTACCACAATTCTTGTAGGCAAAAAAGCAAGTTACGACGGTTCGACCATCATCGCCCGAGATGACGACTCTGGTTCGGGACGTTACGATCCCAAGAAATTCGTAGTCGTCGCACCGCAGGAGCAGCCGCGGCACTACCGCAGTGTGCTGAGCCACGTTGAAATCGACCTTCCCGACAATCCATGCCGGTACAGCATCGTACCGAACGTGCTTCCAAATCGTGGAATCCTTGCGGAAGCTGGCGTCAATGAACGCAACGTGGCCATGAGCGCCACCGAAACCATCGCCGTCAACGAGCGCGTGCTCGGCGCCGACCCGCTGGTCGCACTGCAGCCGGCCGACGAAGCCAATGGTAAGCCGGAAACCCCAGGCGGCATCGGCGAAGAAGACATCATCACCCTCGTGCTGCCGTACGTCAACACCGCGCGCGAAGGCGTGAAACGTCTGGCCGAACTGCTCGAAACGTACGGAACGTACGAATCGAACGGCATCATCATTTCCGACGTGGACGAAATCTGGTACGTCGAAACCATCGGCGGCCACCACTGGATCGCCCGCCGCGTGCCGGACGACAAATGCGCGATCATCCCCAACCAGCTTGGCATCGACTATTTCGATTTTGATGACGCCTTCAGCGACGCACGTGAATTCATGTGTAGCGCCGATCTGCAGGAATTCATCGAAACGCACCATCTTGGGCGCGCAGCGGGTACGCAGGGCGGCATGAACGGCGGCCACTGCAACCCGCGTATCGTATTCGGCACCGCCACCGCGAAGGACCACATCTACAACACGCCACGCGCCTGGTACATGTACCGCTATCTCGATCCGGCCGACGCGGAAAACCTTACCCCTGAATCGGACGATATTCCATGGTGTCTCGAACCGGAGAATGCCGTGACCGTCGAGGATGTCGACTTCCTGCTCGGTTCGCACTTCGAAGGCACCCCGTATGACCCGTACGGCACGCAGGGAACTGAGGAAAGCCGCCATCGCTACCGTCCGATCGGCATCAACCGCACCGGACACATGGTGGCCATGCAGATTCGCCCGTACGCGCCCGTCGAAAGCCGTTCGATCATGTGGATTTCGTACGGTTCCGGCGCGTTCACCACGTCCGCCCCGTTCTATGCGAACGTCGACGACACCCCCGCCTACCTGCGCGACACCACGCCGGAAGTCTCCACGGACTGCCTGTATTGGACGAACCGCCTGATTGCAACGCTCGCCGACGCGCACTTCTACGAGACCAGCAACGCGGTCGAGGGCTTCTCGGAAGATGTCCGTTCCTTCGGCCACCGTCTGGTGGAACGTACGGATGATGCGCTTGCGATTGGTGGGTCGGCGACTGGGGCTGGTGGCGCTGGTTCTGGTGCCGGTTCTGCGGTTGGCGGTTCTGGTTCTATGTCTGGTGCTGCGGTTGATTCCGGTTCCGATGGGCTTGCTAGTCCTACATCTGTTCCGGCCCGTCTTGCGGCGGCTAACGACGAAATGGCGGAATACCTGCGATCGCGCAATACGAAGCTGCTCGGCGACGTGCTGTACACGTCCAGCAATCTCATGCACAACAGTTTCGCCATGTCGGATCGCTGGAACTAAGCCCGCTGGTGCTTTCCGTGTCCGTTTCTCCCGAATCGGACACACAGGCATCAAAATGAAGCGCTCCTGTGTCCGAATCACCAGAAACGGACACAGGAGCGCCTAGCCGATCGCAATAATCGCAATACTCACGCAATATCGCGTAAACCCTCTATCGCGCGAAACCTGCGAAACCCGCGAAACCCGCGCGAAATCAGTTGAACCCGACCACATGTTCCGCCACGAAATATCCCTTTCGGATCACGAACCGGCCGAGCGAACCGTGCAGGTTCAGCGCACGTGACATCGCCTTCTTGCGCACGTCCGCGTAAATCGTCGGCGAATACGCCTTGATGTCCGCCCAAAGCTGCTTTTTCTTCTCGTAATTCGCGTGATCTCGCGAGAGGATCATGAAGACACTCGCCACGGAGCTTTCAATCGCAAGAAAATGAATCATATAGCGGTACAGGCCGTCTGGCACCGTACCTCGTTCGGGGGTGGCGCGCACCATGCACTGGTTGACGAGCCGCAGCTGGTCCACACGTCGGATCATCACGTCCGTCTGCACGCTTTGGCCGTCGCGACCGATGAAATAGTGGTAGAACGGCGTGTCCAGATACTGCAGCGTTTTGACCCACGGGAACGGCTGGTACGCGTAGATGAAGTCCACGTAGAACGTGTGTTCCGGCAGCTGCATCTTCGATTCGCGTACCACGGCCGTGCGGTAGATAAGCGCGTGCATGAGAATGTATTCGGTCAGTCCGAAATGTCCCAGATCGTCCCAAGTGAGCCGCTTGCCGGGCTCCATGGCGTGACGGAAGTTCACGACGTGCTTGTTGCGTTTGCCCACCTTGTCGTATACGTAGTTGTCTCCACGTCCAGCTTGTCGGCGATGATCCGGTCCAGATCCGCCAGACCCATGTCGATCTCCCGGACGCCCACGCACTCACCGCCCTGCAGGAAGTGCATCCGGGTCACCCGATGGCCCAGATTCACCACGCAGCGGCCGATCTCCGGCGCGCCGGTGCGGCGGATGTGCTCCGCCATCAGCGCGCCGTAGGCACATTCCAGAGGCGTCAGCACCTTCAACTTGAAGCCAGCCCGGCGGAACATGGCCCGGTAGGCCTCCACCCGCTCCTTCAGCATGGCACAGGCGAACAGATCCATCTCCACGGGGATGCCCGCCGGGGCCATGGTGCTGCCGGACGGCCGCATCGTCACCGGCAAGAACAGCTCCCTGCTGGGGCCGTCGGCGGCGCTTCTGATGAACGCCATTAAGGCCCTTGCCGGCATTGACAAGGATCTGGACCTGCTGCCGGCCTCCATCATCGCCCCCATCAGCGACATGAAGATCTCCCATCTGGGCCACCACAACCCCCGGCTGCACTCCGACGAGGTGCTCATCGCCCTGTCCATCTCCGCCGTCA
>ERZ772872.934-NODE-934-length-28107-cov-5.460395_pt1 | contig 28107 bp, 23 predicted proteins | sample MGYA00512132_ERZ772872 | MGnify/ENA primary metagenome ERZ772872 (study PRJEB29015, sample SAMEA2737724) | human gut metagenome | biome: human gut; feature: human-associated habitat; material: faeces | place: China | collected 2012 ...
CTAAACCCGAAAAAAATACATGACTAAACACGAAACACCGACTTGACGAAATACACACGCCCACGGCGACGGAGACTCCAACGTTCCCGCGGCCCGCAGGAACAGGGCGGCCTCGCGGTCCGTCAGCAGGTACGGCGTCGGACGCGGGGATCCGGCCTTCCACTGGTCGGAGAGCACGTACGCGTCGGGATCGTGGGCCAGTCGCATCCACCTGCCGAAGTCCCTGATGTACGAGAACCACGAGCGGCAACCCCCGGGATTCGCGTCGATCCTATGGGCGATCCATCGCTCCACGACGCCCCGCTCCAGACGCACGGCCCCGTGTTCGAGGCAATGCCGGTCGAACGAGCGCAGGACCCGGACGCGGGTGGCGCCATGCCTGCCCATGGACGCCTTGAAGCGGATGTACTCCTCCAATTCGCCGGCGAGCGGGCCGACGAATCCGTGTTCCGTGGGTCTCATGACGATCCGCCTTCCGGCACGGGCAGCACGCACGCGAGCATTCCCCCGCGGTGCGTGGCCATGTAGACGCGTGTGGAATCGGGGTCGGCGTGGCCAAGCACCGCGCTGATCGTCGGCAACGGCGTGGCCGCCTCCAGCATCCTCGTCGCCGCGTTGCGCCGCAACAGCCTGGAACCGCCCCGGCGTCCGAGCCCGGCGTGCCGCATGACACGGCTGATCGCCTCGTACACCGATGAATGACCCCGAAGCGCGACATGGGGCGCCTTGTACCGCACGAACACACGGTCGTCGTCGGTGGCGGGCCTTTCGTCCAACAGCCAGGACGCCAGCCTCGCGGCCAGCGGTCCCGTCATCGGCACGGTCAACGGATTGCCCGTCTTTCGCTGCACCAGACCTATGCTCATGGAATCCCAATCCACGTCGGCGATCCTCAGACCGATCACATCGCATGCCCTCAGCCCGCACGTCAGCGACAGCAGGGTGATCGCCGCGTCCCTCGACGGCACCGACCGCGAGGCGCACGCCTCCAGCAAGCGGCGGTGCTCGTCGTCGGGCAACGTTCCCGCGATCGCGTGGGTCCTGCGTATGCCGGCCAGGCCGATCGCGTCCGCCAGGTCATCCCGCCCGAGCCATCTGAACAACGGGCGCAGGTCCGACGCGGCGTGCCGCATCGACGACTCCGACCAGCGTGAACGCAGCCCGGCCAGGAACCCCAGCACATGCGAGCCATCCGAACCGTCCAACGACACGACCCCATGAGATTCCAGCCACGTGAGGAACAAGCCCGCCATCCGACGGTAATGCCCCACCGTCGCCGAAGCCAGTCCCGAACCGGCGAGATACGCCTCCCAACGCTCCATGACCACGGCCAAACCCGGAACCACCGGCTCCGCAAGCCTGCTCCTGCGCCACTTGCCCAGGTCCACCGAACCGGACCGCAGATACGAGTCGCACAAACGCGCCAGCCTGCCGTAATCGAACCACCGCTGCCTGCTGAAACCGCCCGTCCGCTCACTGAAGGTCGACGCGGCGAACCCCGCGCCCAACCCACGCGTGTACACCGCATCCGGGCCTCCGGCGTACCGTTCCAACGCCCTGATGGACTTGCGGTACTGGCCTATGGTGGATTCCATATAACCGGCCCCGTAAAGCGCGCGGACCACCTCGCCCGCGACATGGCCAACCGTCGTCTCACCCATGGCAAACTCCTTCGTTCGAATCAAATGGGACAAGACGAACATAACCCGGAACGTTAAGCCGGGAAACCACATGGGACACGGCCAGCCACCAAGACCCCGAACCGTTCCCCGGCTTAACAACAAACCCGGCTTAATCACTGTTAAACCGACATCGGTTTAATTCCGACCGCGGCTGCCACTACCGGTGGCCCGAATGGATCCGCATCTGCAAGGAGCATGGTCTGACGCGTTCGATGAGCGCGAAGGGATGCAGTCCGGACAACGCCGCCGCGGAGGGATTCTTCGGCCGTCTCAAGCAGGAGTTCTTCCATAAACGGAGCTTCGCAGGTGTCACCATGGACGAGTTCATCGGCATGCTGGACGAGTACATGGTCTGGTATCGGGACAGGAGGATCAAGACGGAGTTCGGCATGAGCATCATGGATCGTCGACGCGGGCTCGGTCTTGTGGCATGATTGGTGGTGATGGAATCAATGACGAGTCCAACAAAACGGCACCAGCCCCAGGCCACGAGGCTCCCCATTTTTGTAGCCCTGAACCGTCAGTTCCGAGCAAGCCTGCCGATATTCCCATTCAGACAATCGGCCCAGCTCATAGGCCCAGCGAGCCATAGCCATTGCGGAAACCTTGAAATAATGTTTCGCAGCCAAAATCTGCGACACTGAAGCGTGAGTCGGCACCATGCCCAGAACACGGCGCTTCGGCATCAAAAGATCTGCGGCAAACGAATGAGCTTCACTTTCGATATCGCGCGTTCCGGCAGCTGCTACATCCTCAGACACCATTTCATGCATCATCAGATGTCCAATTTCATGCGCAATATCGAAACGGACACGTTCTGCGGTCTTGCTGGTGTCTACCGCCACATACGGCACACCATCGAACATAAAACTGAAAGCATCGACCTCTCGCCCAACAGTCGGTAGACTAAACAGTCGAATGCCATGAGCTTCTGCAAGACTCGTCATCTCAGGCAACGGATTCTCGCCATATCCCAAAATCGCGCGCAGCATAGTCGCTGCCAAGTCCGGACGCATTCCGGCGCTATCGGCAAAGGGCAAATCGCATTCAGGCAGCCGGAAGTGATCCTCAATCCATTTGAAGAACAGCAATGCATTCCGACCATGCCCACTGCCGAACGACGCTGCCTTACCGTCGATTTTCTCAACGACCTAAACCATACCTGTCCTTCCGATAAATCCTCGATTAGCGGAGCATGAGAGGACACGGAAAAGAACGACGGCATAACCTGCAACGCATCAGCCAGTACCGCTGCTTGAGACACCGGCGCTCCAACTTCTTCATAATTGGCAACCGTCCGCGAAGTCACACCGAGAGATTCGGCCAATTGCACCTTGCTCAGTCCTGCCGTTTCACGGGCACAGCGGATACGTTCTGGATTCAGCGAAGCCTTCTGCTCATCGCGCGGAAATGGCGACGGCAACTCCATCTTCACCACGCTCATCGTTACGTGCCTCCACAAACTGATCGGTCAAATTAACTTCATCCAGCACAAGTCGGTTATCCCAGCCAATGATTTTTCCATTAGAATCCACACCTGCGGGAAGCGACACTTCCAACCGCACCGAATCAGTCTCTCAGCAGTACACCACCAACCACATCTGCGGACGCATTGGCACCATAGAGGTCCAATCATCAAAAGACAGCCCTTGCTACTTCACCGGAGCCTTTCCTGAAGCACCAATAACGTTATAGTTCCCGGGACTTTCTTAAGATGCAACTCTTTGCTGATGTTCCCGGTAGCCTCAGCAACCGCGACGTGTCTAAATCATCCACGTTGTAATCTGGTGCGGTTCTCTCATATGGCCAAACCTGAGCGAGCCAGATATGTAGGTTCTTGAACCGGGAGAATGACATGAGCAACGTCGATGAATCACCGTTTAATCTTGTGTGCTTGATATGCGGCAAAATGATAACTGCCGAAATCGTCGATGAAAACCACCAACGCACGATGGAACAACTCGTCGAAAGCGCCAACGACAGCGGATTCCTGCCCCTTGATGCCATCGAAATGACTTCCTACGGTCATTACGGAACCACCTTTTTCGATCCATGCGACGACGGTACACAAGTCGCCGCACTCATCTGCGACAAATGCATGAAAGAGCGCAGCGACCGTCTCATGCACATTGACACAAAGCGCCGTCTCACCCCTTTCAATGTGACGATGAAATCACTCCGCAAATCGAGCTAACTCCGATCATGACATGAGCGACTGGGATAACCCTGTGTCTTAGCAGCGTCGCCGACGTTGGATTGACGCTTCGTGATAGTTTGCCGGTTGGATATTGCATCAAAACGCAATATCCAACCGGCAAACTCATTATCGAACAACACTATTCATCAGCAGTATCGTCACTGGCGTCAGCAATGGTGACGGTAAAAGTCTTGCCAAGCGCCGTGCAATAATCAGCACTTGCGCGGCTACTCCGCCATGGTCAGTCACCTTCCCGCTCAGTCCCACAAATCGTAGATATTGTCGCCAATCCACCGCCATACGCGACGGAACTCGGCCTCAGTTTTCTTAGTTACCGCACATGCTGCATCTGTCCCGAAAACATTACGGTAAGGACGGTAATGGGAATCCGATGAATTAGGTCGCCATTTATCGGTCAGCACGAGCACGGCAGCCGCATACTTAAGATCCTCTCGCCATGCACAGTATCCAATACCGAGTTCACGTACTGTCTTCCTCGTGCTGCCTCTGTCATTATGCTCCAACGCGTCTAGGAATGTCCAAAAAGGCGTGGATTCGAGCCAACGCGATAACTCGTCATCAGTGCGTTGCTTCAACCAGCGAGAGCTGTCGTCATATCCTGATGGGCTACTCATACAGTGTTTCTCCATTGCGGTCAGCAACTGGGACATTCTTATGATTTCCCTACTTCCCAGATACCAGACATCCATGTCCGTGAATCCACGGGTTTCTAATTGCCGAATACGCAATATTTCCTTTTTGATTCGCTGATACTGGACAGTAATCGGCTTGGCAACGGTGTCTACCGAATCAGTCATGTTCCATACTGTTTTGCCTAGTCTTCGCAAAACATGCTTTGGCCTTCGCGCGCACTTCTTTTCTGTTTTGTTGATTTGATGCATAGGCGGCTCCTCTCTGAAACCATTTTGAATTGAACATCACCAGCATACTCACTGTTACCGCGCAAATCATCTGCTCCGACATCTATGTTTCTGTCTAGACATAATTCCGATATGATGCCCCAACAAATTAGCGGTGCGCTCAGTCTCCTCGCTATCAGGAGCTTTCCTGTACATTGCTGCGCGACCTCGGTATTCGCTCTCGGCGTTCCGTGAACAATCTCAAGTCTTCCGGACTACAGTAAACGGCAGATGTAGCCGGTTACGCCCAGTCCGAAGGAGGACATCATGGGATTGTTTGATTCGCTGAAGAACGTGTTCGCGCATCACGAGCATCATGGCACCCGCATTGGCCAGCCGCTCACGCTCGCCGACGCCAAAGCAGTGCTTGCCTTTATTGTGGTGCATCAGCAGCTTGCGGACATGCGCAAGGTGGCCGAAGCGGTCAAGCAATTGCAGGATGAGATGCCTCAGTACATCACATTCGGCATGTCGCATTATTACAGTGAGCCCAAGCGCGTGCGCTTCCAGTCCGAAGGTGGCAAGTTCATCGATGCGGACGCCATCGCCACCGCATTTGCCGAGACCACCGCATTGCAGGACGAGTGCGAAATCCAGCATCTTATGGGCGATATCGAAGACAACCGTGAGCATCGCGATCCGGCAAAGACGCCAGCAGTACCGATTGACGAACTCGTGCGCGTCACCAATGAAAGGCTTGCGACCGGCAACGATGAGGAGCGAAGTCGTGCATGGCTGTTCGCCTTATTCGATCAGCTCGATGACATTGCCGAGGCGACAAAGAACAACCTGGAGCCGCTTGTCACAGCGTTGGATACGACTCTACAAAACAGCTCCGCTACTATTGGCAACTCCGCCACTACCGACGCCGGCAGCAGCAACAACAATGCCAATGCCGGCGATGCACGTTCCCGTATCATCTCCCTAATCGCCGACGCTCTCTTCCCGGCCTCAGAATCCTCGCAGACAAGCGAGTACTCAGCATCCGCCGCCATCCGCGAACTGATGCTCAATCCCACCGCAACATCGCTCGATTACATGCCAGCCATAGACGTACTGCGCGCCCACGGTCTCACCATTTGCCGGTGAGTCCGAGAAGTCAACCGGTGGTTCATACGGCAGTGGTTCATACGGCGCATACCGCACGAACCACTGTGTCCGAACAACGAGAACGCACTACTTCTCCAGCTTCTCCAACTTTTCCAGTGCCTTTAATAGCGAATCGACATGGCCTTTGGCACGTACGTTGTAACGAGCGATAACCACGGAGCCGTCGGGATTGATGACGAGCGTCGAACGGATCACGCCTACGTGTATCTTGCCGTAGAGCTTCTTTTCGCCATATGCGCCGTACAGCTTGTGCACGGTCAGGTCGGGATCAGACAGCAGCGGGAATGTGAGATGGTCGTGCTCGGCGAACTTGCGCAGTTTCTCGAGTGAATCCTTGGAGACACCGAGCACCGCAACATTCTGCGACTCCAAGCGTGCGAGATTATCTCGGAAATCGCAAGCCTCAGTGGTGCATCCGGGCGTCATTGCCGCCGGATAGAAGTACAGTACAACCCTACGTCCGTCCTCGAGCACGTCAGACAGATTGATTAAGCCGTTCTCCGCAGTGCCGGGCACAATCGCCGGCAGAGTGAAATCAGGAGCATCACTCCCCTCTTGCAGACGAGCGTATACAGGAGCTTGGGCGGAATCATGAACAGTAGCAGTCATGCGTCCCATGATAGGCGTCCGAGCCCGCGACATCTATCACAGACTTTCGATGACCACTGATTGCGTCAATAATTCGGCACGTTATATTCGACAGTAATATGCCATCAAAGCGTCGGCAGCGGGCTCTGAAAGACTCGACTAATCGGGCAACTGCGGGTCGGCAAAACGGCGATTCTGCAGAACCGGCATTATCTGGCGTGCGGAAGCAAGGCATTCGCGACTAAGCCCAGTAGCAATAAGCTCGGCTCCCTCATCGCCCGCTTCGGCAACTACCTCTCCCATCGGGTCGATGATGCGACAGCATCCGATGTTCCGCGAACTCACCTCACTGCAAGCCAACACATAGCAAGTGTTTTCCAATGCGCGAGCCGCAGTCAGCAGCTTCCAATGCTGCTCTTTCAACGGGCCGCGCACCCAAGCGGCGCTTACAACAATCGCATCTGCCCCGCGCACGGCCAGTGAGCGAGCGGTTTCCGGGAAACGAACGTCATAACAGGTCATGACGCCGATTTTCCAACCGTCAATATCGACGATAGGCGGCAACGCATCTCCTGGGAGAACCACGTCGGATTCGCGGGCCGCGAACGCATCGTAAAGATGCAGCTTGCGATATTCAGCGATAATTTCACCATCGCGAATCACAAGGAACGTGTTGGAAACTCGGGAATCTGCATCCCGTTCTGTTACTTGCTCCGGCGCAACATGCACGGTACCCATCAGCACAATATGCCGCTGCGCGCTGATACGCCGCAAGCCGTCTACAAACGGCCCGTCCAGTGGTTGCGCGTGCGCGGCAGCATATGAATCGTCATCGCCGCGCCGCGCAATCAAACCTTCCGGCAATGCCAGCAACTTCGCGCCGCCCGCCGCCGCATCACGCGCGAATCCGTCGATGATCTCCAGATTCCGTTCCGGCTCCTCCGCCACCGTAAATTGCGCAATCGCAACTGGTAAGGACTTCGCACTCGTCACGCCAGCCCCAATGTCTTGAAGGCGTTGGCTAGACCGTTGTCGCGGATGTCGGTGGTAATGATGTTGCAGAAGGCCTGGATGCCGTGGATGGCGTTGCCCATGGCCACGGATGTGCCGGCGGCTTTGAGCATGGCGGTGTCGTTATCGGAGTCGCCGATGGCGATGGTGTCGGCGATGGCATAGCCAAGCAAGGAAGCCACGTCGCGCACGGCGGTGCCTTTGTCGATGCCGTTGATGAGCAGTTCGCCGTTATTCGGCGAGATCTTGTCGTATGAGCCGTGCACGAGTTCGAACCAGGGGGCAAGATCATGCTGAGTGTCCTCGAAGGAAGTATCCGGCTCGGGCCCGGTGAAATACGATCCCTTGCTCACATGAATCGTGTGACCCAGCGTAGATCCAGCCGGAACCTCTACCTCGTCCAGCAAATGCCAGAACCGCGCAAACTCACCACGATTCCACGTCTTGCCCTTGGACTCCAGATGGCGGCGATAACCTTCGGAAATGTACATGCCGTCCGCACCCTGCCACTGGTAGCTCTCGATATGGTGTTCGGCAAAATAGGCCATCGCCGCATCGATGGCTTCGGGCGATACGAGGTGCTGGAACAGCAGCTTATCGCCGATATTCGCCTGTGCGCCGGCTACGGAAACTACACCGTCGAATCCAAGATCCAGAATGTTGCGTTCGATTTTCGGCACGGATCGACCGGTGCAGATGAAGAGCTTGTGACCGTTGGCTTGGGCCCGCGCACACGCCGTTTTTGCCGACTCCGGCACAATATGATTCTCATCAGCCAGCGTGCCGTCGATATCAATGAATACGAGTTTGCTACCAGTCATGTCGCTTTCCGTCATATGTCGAACCTCCCCAAGTCAGCTTACGCTGACAGCCCCCTCCAGAGGGGGCGAAGAGAAAAATAAAACCTGCCGAAAAAGGAAAAGTACTGCTGACACCTCCCCCAGTCGGCTTGGCCGACGGCTTCCGCTGGCGGAGACCAAAACGGCATCACACGGCGTAGGCGGCCCAGCGGCCGTGAGTGTGCTGGACTTCGATGGGCATGCCGAACAGGTCGGAGAGACGCTCGTCGGTTAGACCGTCTTCCAGCGAACCGGTATAGACGATGGTGCCAGCACCGGGATTGCCCATTGAGTCGACGCCCGCTTCGGTGGCATCTTCGGCGGGAATCGGCTTGCGGCCCATAATGGCGATGTGATCGAAGCCTGCCGGAATCTCTTCCAGACGGTGGGTGACCAGCACCACGGCACGTTCAGAGCTTTCCTCGCCGATTCGGCTCAACGTGCGCATCACCTGCTCGCGGCCGCCCAGGTCAAGGCCGGTGGTCGGCTCGTCCATAATCAAAAGCTCAGGATCGCCCATCAGCGCACGGGCGATCAGCACACGGGTGCGTTCGCCTTCGGACAGTCGCCACATCTCCTTGCCTTCCAGATAGGAGACGCGGAAATCACGCAGCAGCTGGCGTGCGCGGGCGTATTCTTCGTCCGTGTAAGTATCGCGCCAACGTCCGGTCACGGCGGACAGGCCGGTGACCACGGCATCCAGCGGGTCCTCGAACTCGGGGAACTGGCGACCCAGGTCGGCCGATGCGAGACCGATGCGGGTGCGCAGCTTGAACACGTCGTATTTGCCGAGCTGGTGGCCGAGAATGAACACGCGGCCTTCCGAGGGGAAGGTGCGGGTGGCCAGCATGCCGACTGCGGTGGATTTGCCGATGCCGTTCGGTCCGAACAGCACCCAACGCTCCCCCGCGTTGATGGTGAGGTTCACGTCGGTGATAATGACGCGACGGTTGCGCCGGAATTCGACGTTGTCGAGTTGGAGGACGGTGTTTGTCATGAGTGAAATACTAACTATGATTCGCGGTCTGAGAACTCCCCTCAGTCACCTGCGCCGGACTGAGGGGGGCACTCGTTGCAGCGCTACTTACTTCTTCTGCTCGTCGAGCACGGACTGGTAGACTTCCACGGTCTTGTCGGCGATGGTCTCCCAGCTGAACACGTCGCGGGCGCGTTCGTAGCCGGCCTGACCCATCTTCTTGGCGAGTTCGGGGTCAGCCATGATCCTGTCGATGGCGGCGGCCATGTCGTGCACAAACTTGTCCGGATCGGTGGGAGTGCCGGTGCCGTCGTGCAACTGGTCGATCGGAACCAGATAGCCGGTTTCACCGTCGACCACGACTTCCGGAATGCCGCCAGTGGCGGATGCGACGACCGGCAGACCACAGGCCATGGCCTCAAGGTTCACGATGCCGAGCGGCTCATAAATACTCGGGCAGATGAAAGCATCACAGCCGTGTTCCAAAGCATTCAGCTCAGGCTTCGGCAGCATTTCTTCAATCCAGACGATGTTGCCGCGTTCCTCATCCAGCTTGGCGAACGCGATCTTGACCTCTTCGGCGATTTCCGGGGTGTCAGGCGCTCCCGCGCACAGCACCACCTGAATGTCCTTGGAAATCAGGTGCAGTGCCTTGAGCAGGTATGGCAGGCCCTTCTGGCGGGTGATACGGCCCACGAACAGCAGGGTGGGCTTCGAACGGTCGATGTGGTAACGCTCGAACACCTTCCAACCCGGATCGTCTGGTGCCGGGGTAGCGAAGTCGGCCATGGTGATGCCGTTGTACACCACAACCACCTTGTTCGGATCGAGGTTCGGGTAAGCAGTCAGAATATCCTTGCGCATGCCACCGGACACGGCGATCACACGGTCGGCGTGCTCGTAGGCTTCCTTTTCGCCCCAGGAGCTCAGGTTGTAGCCGCCGCCGAGCTGTTCGCGCTTCCATGGGCGGAACGGTTCCAGAGAGTGCGCGGTAATAACCAATGGAGTGCCGTGCAGCATCTTGGCCAGGTAGCCCGCCAGGCAGGCATACCAGGTGTGCGCGTGGATGATGTCGGCGTCCACATCATTGGCGATCTGCAAATCAACGCCGAAGGTCTTCAATGCGGGGTTGGCATCAGCCAGCTCAGAAGGCGTGTCATAGCCGACGACCTTCAAGCTGCCCTTAGCATCGGCAGCATTCGGGATAGCAGGAATGTCCGCCTCGGTGCGCTTGCCATCAAACGCACGAACGGTTACGTCGATGCGCTCGGCAAGCACCTTGGACAGTTCCTCGGCGTGTACGCCGGCCCCACCATAGACATGCGGCGGGTATTCGCGGGTTAGAATATCAACTTTCATCGGACTGCCTCTCCTTCGTGCGTCAGAAAGAAACTCAAGCACTTCTTACTTTAGGGCACCGCATACAAGAAAACGCACAACTTCCGTCGTGCGTTTTGCTTTTCAAGCCGGATTCACCAGGCAAAAGATCAGACTGCCGTGCCGTTCTGATCCAAATTCGGATTATGCTTGGAATCGCCAGCCGTAAAGAACAGGCTCAGCACACCCACAATGAACACCGCGGAAACGGTGATGATCAGCCACATCGGATGGCTTGGCAGCCACATAACCACGAAGAACGCGATAATCGCGATGGCGATCAGCGTCCAGCTGCCCACACGGAACCACTGACGCAGCGAATGCGGTGCCTTGAACATCTTCGGATTCGTGTAGTTCGGGTTAGTGGTCAGCAGGGTTTCGGTGTCCGCAATCGTACCGCCGCTGGGCTTCCATTCGGTGCCGTCGGTGCCGTCCTGCAGACGCTGGGACTTCTGCTGCAGCTGGTATTCGTCAATCATTCCCGAACGGCCACGGCCACGGGTCTGGTCATACTGCGACGGCACTCCCCTGCGGCCTGCTTTGGCTTGGGCACGGCGTTCTGCACGATTCGGCATTTCACTACTCCTGTTTCGACGGTGACACTGTTGGCTATATTACTCGCTTATCGGCGGCAATTTGCCACCAGTCCATCGGAACCCACTGTGTGTCATTGTATTTTCAGTCAGTGATGCGGGCAGTCGGTGATGCGATAGGTTTGCGTATGGAAGTCGCAAGTGACCGCAGTGCCGTCCGCGAATACCGAACGCTGCACCAGCGGATCATCATCCACGAACTCGTGACGAACCAGTTCCTGCATGCCGACCCGCTCATGGAATGCAGCGACCGTATGGCAGCGTTCGATGTCGTTTTCCGTGCGAGCGCGCTGTTCGTCGTCCATGTCGCCGTCAACGCCGATGTATGCGGCATCGCGAATCAGGTATGGAGCTCCGCCGTTGAGCAAGGCGTACAGCATGTAATCGTCGCCGTCCATCACACGCTCCATCATCCACGGCTCGATAACGCAATCATGGTAGACGAGGTTATACAGCGGCACCGGCACACCTTGGCGCGGCTCGTTGGGTGAGCGCATCTGGAAGTCGTATGGCGCGTAATGGCAGAATATCAGGCTTGGCACTGCCCAGTCCGATACCTCTTCGGACGAGGAGAGGATGCCGTGCGAGAGCAGATATTCGAAGCACTCGGCGCGGCGGTCAAAGCATTCGCGGCGGGTCATGCGGTGTTCGGGGTTCGAGCATTCGTCGCCTTCGTTGCAGGTGAAGACATCCAAGTATGCACAGTCGAGTTTGATGCCATGCGCGGCAATCTGGGTGAAATTGCGGCGCACGTAGTCCGGTGCGAGCTCGGCGCACAGGTAGGTCTGGCGGCCGCCCGCCCAGCGTGCGTGTTCGGGCATCGTACCGTCTGCCAGCCGAATCGCATTGTTGGCATCAAAGGTTTGCGCGGTGAAGTAGTAATCGCGGTACTGGTCATGCGTGCCGAAAATATCGCCTTGCTCATGGCAGGCGTCGACCAGCGACTTCATGCCTTCCCAGCCGCCTGCCTCCTGACAGGCCGGCAGATAGTCGGGGTGTGCGTTGTCGTATCCGGGCTGTGCCCAACCATCCAAGTGCATGTACAGTCGGCCTGCACCCATGCCGTGCAGTGTTCGCATTTGCTTTTCGCGCTGTGCGAAGGTGACCAGCGACTCGTTTTTCTCGGGGTGGTCCTTATCGTAGTAGTACGAGTCGGGCTGCACTTTGGTTTTGATGCCGATGTGCACCCACGAGCGACCAATCAGGTCACGCACGGAGGGATTGCGCGCCGCCTTTTCGGCGAGCGTACGCAGGCGACCTCGTTCGTTGACGTACGAACGATAGGCCTTGCACACCGCCGTGTGATCGGCGTGGTCGAGGAACTGGTAGCGTACCACGCGGCGATAATTCATTGTGCCGAGGCTTGGCTCAAACCAAGTATTGATATGGGTGTACGGGCCATTGCTGGGATGGTCGATGCCGTAACCGGCATTCCATGGAGTTTCGCAGATGGCGATATACCCGTGTCCGTCTGCGCGGAGCTGCGCGAACCACGGCATGTAACCGCCAGCCGTTTCGAAGCGGCCGTCGAAGGCGATGTCTTTGGTGCTCACGGCGGTAGGCCATGTGTTGGGGATCATCACACCTTGCTCATGGGTGATGAGTGTCGTGTCATGGTCGTCGGCGCAATCGAAGTCCATGGCTGCGGGCCACGTCACATTGGTGATGTTCAGGCCTTGCTCATTGAGCGGAATCCATTCGAAGAGCACATCGCCTGAGGCACGCTCCACCCATACATAGGTTTCAAAGGAGTATGCGCTGTGCCCAAAGCCGGTGAAGATGCTGCGAATGCCGGTTCCCGTGCCGGTTTCACGCTGCTCATGGGTGATGGAAGTGGCATCCGCGAACGCGAAGGTGCCTTGCGCGCATTGCAGGGTCGGCTTGAAATCAGCGCAGGTATTCCATTCGGCACCGTCGCGCGTAAAAGCGAACTGCATTGTTCGTTCATCGAATCGCACGGTAGTGCCGGATACGGTGAATTCCATAGTTAATGTGCTCCTGTATGTTCTCGATTGCTCCCGCTTACGGGAGCTCGCTCATATAACAAGATTAGGGGTGGTCTGCTGTTTGATACCACCCCCAGTTGGCTTTGCCGACAGCCCCCGCCAGCGGGGGGCTAGCGCTGTCTGTTTATTACTTACTGCTTACTGCTTCTTGGTCAGTGCGGTGAACACTGGGCCGCCGCCGTAGTCGAATGCGACGCCGGAGATTGCGGAGGTGCTGGCTGCGGTGGCATTCTGGTTCCACAACGGGATAGCCGGAAGGTCCTGCAGCAGAATCTCCTCACCTTGCTGATAATACTTGTCGGCTTCCTCGGTGGACGGGGCGGAAAGAGCCTTGTCCATCATGGCATCGAACTCGGGGTTCTTGTAGTTGCCGCTGTTGCCGCCCTTGCCGTCGGCCGAACTGGAATCGTACAGCTGTACCAGATAGTTGTCCGCGGATGGATAATCAGGGCCCCAACCGCTACGGTATGCGGAGGTCATCTTGCCTGAATCCACATTGGACAGGAATTCGTCGGAAGTGGACATCGGGATGCTCTTGGCATCGATATCCAGCGTGTTCTTGATGTAGTTGCAGACTGCCTCAACCCAGTTCTTCGCAGTGCCATCAGCATTGTATGCAATGCCGAACTCACCGCTCCACGGGGAGATGGCGTTGGCCTTGGCCCACAGTTCCTTGGCCTTGGACGGGTTGTACTTCAGTACTTCATTTCCCTTGAGTTCCTTGGAGTAGGCGCTGATTGGGGCTGCAAGGAAGTCGACGGCGGGCGTGGCGGTACCGTGGAAGATCTTCTCGGCGACGGTCTTGCGGTCGATGGACATGGAAATGGCCTGACGACGCAGGTTGCCTTCCTCGTTCTGGCCGAAGTGTTCCAGCCATTCAGGAATGGTGAAAGTGAGCGTATTGCCACCGGGCTCGTTGTATGCCTTCAGCGACTTGTCGGATTGGAAGGAGGTAAGTGCGGTGTCAGGAATCGTGTTCGTGAAGTCCAGGTTGCCACCGCGTAGGTCGGCGTATGCCGAATCAGGCGAGGTATAGATCTTGAAGTTCAGGCCATCGTTCTTGGCGACACGATTGCCCTTGTAGTCAGGGTTCTTCACCATTTCGATGCTGTGGTTGTGCTGCCAGGACACGAACTTGTATGGGCCGTTGCTCACTGGGTGCTGACCGAACTTCTTCGGGTCCTTGAACGCGGATTCGGGCAACGGCATGTAGGCGTGGCTGCCGGCCTTGACCGGGAATGCCGAGTCGGGCTGGCTGAGCTTGACATCGATGGTGTTGTCGTCAACGACGGTCAGGCCGCTCAGCGTGGCCTTGGGGTCCACGTCCGGCTTTTGCAGATCATCATAGCCTTCGATTGTGCTGAAGAAGCTGGCGCTGGCCTGCTTGTTGGCACTGTTGGCGGTGTAATTCCATGCGTTTACGAAGGAGTGCGCGGTCACCGGAGTGCCGTCGGTGAACTTCCATCCGCTCTTGAGCTTGATGACGTAATGCGTGGCGTTGTCGCTGGAGGTGATGCTGTCTGCTACCTCGTTGTGGATGCCGCCCTTCGCATCGTAGGTCACCAGACCTGCGAACAGCTGGTCTACAACCTTGCCGCCACCGGCCTCAGTGGTGTTGCCGGGGAATAGTGGGTGTGCCGGCTCACTGCCGTACACGGAAATGATATTGGAATCTGAAGCATTGCTGGAATTGGAGGTACCGGTCGATCCGCAGCCGCTGAGCAGCATGACGATTGCCGCACCGGCCGCGACCAGTGAAGTGACATGACGTGTGTTCATGAATCTCTCCCAAATATTCTGGCGTCGTCTTTTTGGCGACGAAAGACACCATAGGAGCTTCATGTTAACCACGTATGCAATATTCTCGAAATATAAACATTACTTAAGACTCAAGGCAGTAATTAATCCCAGAAACGCAAAAATCCCCTCATGAAGAAGGGATTTTCATGTTTCTGTTTGGAAAGTATTCAGCGAGGCAGCATCATCGGACGCTGGCTGGCCTTGATCGGGGCCGGCAGCTCGCTCTTTTCCTTGGAGAGGTACTCGTCCACGGCTGCGGCGCAGGAGCGGCCTTCGGCGATGGCCCAGACCACGAGGCTCTGGCCACGGCCGGCATCGCCGCATACGAACACGCCATCCTGGGAGGTGGCGAACTTGTCATTGCGAGCGATGTTGCCACGCTTGTCGAGTTCGACGGGCAGCTGGTCGAGGATGGTCTCGGTGTCCGGGTGCAGGAAGCCCACGGAGATGAGGACCAGATCGGCCGGCAGCACGCGCTCGGTACCGGGCTGGCGGGTGAAGGGGCCGTTCTCGCCGGGAGCCACGGAGACAACCTTCAGGCCGGTGACGTGACCGCGTTCATCGGCCACGAAGCCTTCGGCGGTGGTCGAGTTGTCGATGGTGACCTTGGCCTTCTCCTCTTCGGTGCCTTCGAAGTTCACCGAGTCGGTCGAGTAAATGTACTCGCCACCCTCTTCCATGGAGGAAGTCTTCTGGTAGGTGCGGGCGAAGGTCGGCCACGGGCTGTTGTCCGGGCGTGAAGACGGCTCTTTCGGCATGATCTGCAGCACGGTGACATCCTTCGCACCCTGACGGATGGAGGTACCAAGGCAGTCGGAACCGGTGTCGCCACCGCCGATGACCACCACGTGCTTGTCCTTGGCGGTGATGTCGTGCACCGGCTTGACGCCGAAGATACGGCGCGTGGCGTCGGGCAGGAAGTCGAGAGCGAAGTGGATGCCGTCAAGCTCGCGGCCCGGAATCTTCATATCGCGCGGCACGCGGGAGCCGATGGCCACCACGACGGCGTCGTAACGGTCACGCAGGTCATCCCACGTGATGTCCTTGCCGATTTCCACGTTGGTGCGGAAGCGGGTGCCTTCGGCCTCCATCTGCTTGACACGGCGGTCGATCAGACCCTTTTCAAGCTTGAAGTTCGGGATGCCGTAACGCATCAGACCACCGATGGCGTCGTCCTTCTCGTAGACGACGACGGTGTGGCCGGCGCGGGTGAGCTGCTGAGCAGCGGCAAGGCCTGCAGGGCCGGAGCCGACGACGGCGACCGTCTGGTCGGTCAGACGCTGCGGCGGCAAAGGCTTGACGATGTCAAGATCCCAGGCCTGATCGATAATCGTGCATTCGTCGTTGCGAATCATGGTCGGCGGCTGGTGGATGCCGAGCACGCAGGCCTGCTCGCACAGAGCCGGGCAGATACGACCGGTGACTTCAGGGAAGTTGTTGGTCATGGACAGACGGTTGTACGCGTCCTCCCACTTGCCCTGACGGACCAGATCGTTCCACTCAGGAATCAGGTTGCCCAGCGGACATCCGGTCATACAGAACGGGGTGCCGCAATCCATGCAGCGGGCCGCCTGCGCTTGGGTCCACGGTTGCAGGCCGGTTTCGGCGTGAACGTCGAACCAGTCCTTGATACGTTCCTCAACGGGGCGTTCAGCCAGCTCTCGGCGGGTACGGACCTTCAGAAATCCTCTCGGGTCGCCCATGTCAGCGCGCTCCTTCCATAACCTGCTCGTACACCTTTTCCCAGGCGCCGGGCGCATTGAAATCTACATTGTTGGCCTTGGCCTCTTCCATGGCCTTCGTCATGGCCACGAACTGCTTCGGCACCACGTGAGTGAACCGCTTGACGGTCTCGTTCCAGTCCTCCAGCAAAGCCGCAGCGAACTGCGAACCGGTCTCTTCAGCATGCTGCTTGACCAGTGCGTACACCAGCTTGGAGGTTTCGGCATCAAGCGACTTGAAGAGCAGTGCACCGGACTTGATGGCACCCGGGTTGACCTTCTTCATATCGAGGTCAAGCACATAAGTGTTACCACCGGAGAAGCCTGCACCGAAATTGCGTCCGGTGGGGCCGAGCACCACAACAGTGCCGCCGGTCATGTACTCGCAGCCGTGGTCGCCCACGCCTTCGACCACAAACGTGGCACCGCCGTTACGAACGCCGAAACGTTCGCCGGCGCGTCCGGCCACGAACATCTGGCCGGAAGTGGCGCCGAAACCGGTGACGTTGCCGGCGATGACGTTGCTGTGCTTGTCGAAGGTGACGTTATCTTCCGGGCGCACGATCATGCGACCGCCGGACAGGCCCTTGCCGGCGTAGTCGTTGACTTCGCCGTAGATGCGCATGGTCTCGCCGCGCGGGATGAACGCACCGATGGACTGGCCTCCGGAACCGTGCAGGGTCATGTCGATGGTGTCGTCCGGCAGACCTTCCTCGCCGTAACGGCGGGTGATCTCGTAGCCGACCATGGTGCCGACCGTACGGTTGACGTTGCGAATCGGCATTTCGATGCGCACGGGTTCCTTGTGTTCGAGGGCCGGCTGGGCAAGTTCGATGAGCTTGTTGTCCAGCGCCTTCTCCAGCTCGTGGTTCTGCTCGATGGTCTGGTGCAGGATCGTGCCGGGTACCGGGCCGGCCTGCTTGAGCACGTTGGTCAGGTCGATGCCGCCGGACTTCCAGCGCTTGATGGCCTCGTCCTGATCCAAACACTCAACGTGGCCGATGGCCTCCTCAAGAGTCCTGAAGCCGAGCTGGGCGAGGATCTCGCGCACCTCCTCAGCGATGAACATGAAGAAGTTGACCACGTACTCGGGCTTGCCCTTAAAGCGGGCGCGCAGCTCAGGATCCTGGGTGGCAATGCCCTGCGGGCAGGTGTTCTTCTGGCAGGCGCGCATCATGACGCAGCCTTCCACGATCAGGGCCGCAGTAGCGAAGCCGAATTCCTCGGCACCAAGCAGGGCGGCGATGACCACGTCACGACCGGTCTTGAGCTCGCCGTCGCACTGGACGACGATGCGGGAGCGCAGGCCGTTCAGGATCAGCGTCTGCTGGGTTTCGGACAGGCCTATCTCCCACGGGGTGCCGGCGTGCTTGATGGCGTTGAGCGGAGCCGCGCCAGTGCCGCCGTCGTAGCCGGAGATCAGCACCACGTCGGCATGGCACTTGGCAACGCCTGCGGCGATGGTGCCCACACCGAACTCGGAAACGAGCTTGACGTGCACGCGGGCCTTCGGATTGGCCATCTTCGCGTCGTTGATCAGCTGCTTCAGATCCTCGATGGAGTAGATGTCATGGTGCGGCGGCGGGGAGATGAGCTCGACGCCCGGAGTCGCGTGACGCACCTTGGCGATCCACGGCGGAACCTTGGCGCCAGGAAGATGTCCGCCTTCGCCAGGCTTGGCGCCTTGGGCGAGCTTGATCTGCAGGTCGGTGGCGTGCACCAAGTAGTCGCTGGTCACGCCGAAACGTGCCGATGCGATCTGCTTGATCTTGCTGTAGCGCAGCGGATCATTGATGCGGTCTTCGGATTCGCCGCCTTCACCGGAGTTGGAACGTGCGCCGATGGTGTTCATGGCGATCGCGAGGGTCTCGTGCGCCTCCTGGGAGATGGAGCCATAGCTCATGGCGCCGGTGGAGAAACGCTTGACGATCTCGCTGGCCGGTTCGACCTCGCTGATGTCGATCGGCTTGCGATCGGACTTGAACTTCATCAGGCCGCGCAGCGTCATCAAACGGTTGGAGGTGTCGTTGATGTGCGCCGAGTACTTCTTGAACATGTCGTAGTCACCGCGCTGGGTGGACTGCTGCAGCAGGAAGATCGCTTCAGGGTCGTTGAGGTGGTCTTCGCCGGTACGACGCCACTTGTATTCGCCGCCGGTGCGCAGGTTGCGGTGCGGGCGGGCGGTCCACTGCGACGGGTAGGCCACGCGATGGCGGATGGCGACCTCTTCGGCCAGTTCGTCGAGTCCGACGCCTCCGACGCGGGAGGTGGTGCCGGTGAAGTATTCGTCGATGACGTCCTTGTTCAGGCCGATGGCTTCGAACAGCTGTGCGCCACGGTAGCTCATGATGGTGGAGACGCCCATTTTCGCCATGATCTTGAGCACGCCGGTCGACAACGCGTTGGTCAGGTTCTTCACCGCGGTTTCGGCATCGACGTTGAGATAGCCCTTGCGGGACAGGTCTTCGACGGATTCGAACGCCAGATACGGGTTGACGGCCGCCGCGCCATAGGCGATCAGCAGAGCGACATGGTGGATTTCACGCACATCGCCGGCCTCGACGACCATGGAGATCTGGGTGCGCGTGTGTCTGCGCAGCAGATGGTGCTGCACCGCGGAGGTGAGCAGCAGCGACGGAATCGGTCCCCACGTGTAGTTGGAGTCGCGATCGGAGAGCACGAGGAAGTTGGATCCGTTTTCGATGGCTTCGTCGACTTCCTGGAAGATCTCGTCGAGACGTTCCTTCAGCGCCTTGCCACCGCCAGCGACCTGATAAAGACCCTTGACGACGAACGGCTTATAGTAGCCGCCGAGGATCTTGGCGCGGTCGAGGCGCTTGAGCTGCGCCATCTCGTCGGAGTTGAGCACCGGCAACGGAATGAGGATCTTCTTGGCATGCAGTTCGGAATCGGCCAGCAGGTTCGGCTCGGGACCGATGGCGGATTCAAGGCAGGTCACGATCTTTTCACGCTCCCAGTCGAGCGGCGGATTGGTGACCTGCGCGAACTTCTGGGTGAAGTAGTCGAACAGCATGCGGCTGCGGGAGGAAAGCGCGGCCATAGGCGCGTCATTGCCCATGGATCCGAGCGGCTCCTTGCCGGTGTTGGCCATCGGGGCGAGCAGCAGCTTCAGATCCTCTTCGGTGTAGCCGAAGGCGCGCTGGCGGCGTTGCACGGACTGGCCGGAGTGGTTGACGTGCTCGCGCTTGGGCAGCTGGCTCATCTCGACGGTGTTGCCTTCGACCCACTGACGGTACGGATGCTGGGACGCGAGGGACTTCTTGATCTCCTCGTCCGGGATGATGCGGCCTTCCTTGGTATCGACGAGGAACATCTTGCCCGGTTCCAGGCGGCCCTTGGACACGATGTGTTCCTCGGCGTTCTCCGGGAGCACGCCGGTTTCGGATGCGAGCACGATGTAGCCGTCGTCGGTAAGCTGCCAGCGGCCGGGGCGGAAGCCGTTGCGGTCGAGCAGCGCGCCGACCTGGGTGCCGTCAGTGAAGATGATGTGCGCCGGACCGTCCCACGGTTCGATCAGCGTATTGTTGTATTCGTAGAACGCCCTGACATCGGGGTCAAGCTGGTCGTTCTTCTCCCATGCCGGCGGCAGCATCATGGAGATGGCATGTGGCATGGAACGTCCGGACAGGTGCAGCAGTTCGAGGCATTCGTCGAACGTGCCGGAATCGGAGTAGCCCGGGGTAGCGATCGGCAGCAGCGGCTTGAATTCGCCGAGCAGTTCGGAGCTTAGGCGGCCTTCACGTGCGGACAGCCAGTTGCGGTTGCCCTGGATGGTGTTGATCTCGCCGTTATGGGCCAGCTGGCGGAACGGCTGGGCCAGCGGCCAGCTCGGGAACGTGTTGGTGGAGAAGCGGGAGTGCACGATGGCGATCTTCGCCTTCATGCGCTCGTCGGAAAGATCCAGGAAGAAGGGCTTGAGCTGCATGGTGGTGAGCATGCCCTTGTAGGTGATGGTGCGTGCGGACAGGGACGCGAAGTAGATGCCCACCTCGTGTTCGACGCGCTTGCGGATGCGGAAGGTCTTGCGGTCCAGTTCGATGCCTGCGAGCTGGCCTTCGGGGTCGGCCACGACCAGCGTCTTGAACGCGGGCATGCTGGCGAGCGCCTGCAGTCCGAGTCCGTCCGGGTTGGTGGGTACGACGCGCCATGCGAGTACTTCGAGGCCTTCTTCGCGCACGATTTTGGCGATGGCTTGTTCTTGTTGTCCGGAGGTGGCGATGTCGCGGTCGAGGAATGCGATGCCGGCGGCGTAGTGGCCTTCTTCGGGCAGTTCGACGCCTGCGGTGGCGCGCATGAATTCGTCGGGCATGCTCATGAGGATGCCTGCGCCGTCGCCGGTGTTTTCTTCGGCGCCTACGGCTCCGCGGTGGTTGAGGTTGACGAGCACTTCGATGGCGTCGTCGACGATTTTGCGTTCGGGGCGCTTGTTGAGGGTGGTGACCATACCCACGCCGCAGGCGTCGTGCTCGGCGCCGGGATCGTACATACCTTGGGAATCATGGATCGTGAGATCTAACGGGGCGTGGAAAGTCACCGAAACCACCTTCAATGTTTTTGGGCAAGAAAAGTCTTGCGGTTCTTTAATGCGTGGTTTAGAATACCGCGCCCCTGTATCAAATACGTTTCGCGTGTCCATATAACGAATACTCGGAAAAGTCAAGACTGTTTTTTCTTGGGAAAATGTGGAGGATATGTGTTGGGTTGTGGTGGTTGCCGGTATCGATGCGTGTCGTTATGCTGGTGGTTGTCCGAAGAGTACAGGGGAGCCGATGTGGCTGAGATGGGCGTTTGCCCGGACCCTTATGACCTGAACAGGGTAGTGCCTGCGTAGGGATGTTACGAACGGTGCGCGTGCGCGTCTTCTCTGTGCTGACGGCTGGTGTTTGGCCGTGTGTTTCGTGGAAAGAGAAGGGATTTGGCGTGTCTGATGCGTCGCAGGTGCCTGAGCAGCTTGGTTCGGGTTCGAAGAAGTTGACTCCGAAGAATGTGCTGCTGGGTTTGCAGCATGTGTTGGTGTCCAATGTGTGGCTTGATCCGGTGTTTGTGGCTGGTGCCATTGGCTTGCCGTTGGCGTTGTCGTCAAATATGGTGAATGCCATTTTCATTGTGTCTGGTTTGGTCACATTGATTCAGGCCACGAGGTTGGTGCGTTTGCCGATTGTGCAGGGTCCGTCCGCCGCGTTCGATGCGTTGATGATCGCTGCGGGCACTGCTGGTTCGTTGGCTGCCGCTGGTACGTCGATTTTTGTCAGTTCGCTGATTTTCTTGGTGCTGTGTCTGACCCGTGTGATTGAGAAGATGCGTTTTCTGTTCGCGCCGATGGTGTCGGGCGTGATTATTTTTCTGGTTGGCGTTTCGCTGTCGAGTTTCACGTTGAGCGAGTTTCTTGGTGGCGCTCCCGGCGATGATGGTTTTGCCGATCCGAAGACGTTGGCCGTGTCTATCGTGACTTGCGTGCTGGTGGTGGCGCTTTCCCAGTTCGGCAAGGGTATGGTCAGGGCGCTTTCCTATCTGATTGCTCTGGTTGCCGGCACTGCGCTTTCGATGGTATTTGGCATGGCTGATTTTTCCGGTGTCGCGTCGAAGCCTTGGTTTGGTCTTCCTCAGATTATGCCGTATGGCGGTTTTGACTTTGATGCGGCGGTGTTTGTGCCGTTCTTCATCGCATATATGGTTGCGATTATGGAGGCGCTTGGCGTGTATCAGGCGGCCAGTGAGATCCAGGGCGTCAAGCTTGAGGATCGTCAGGTTCGTTATGGTTTGGCCGGCGAGGCTGCCGGTTCCGCGATTTCTTCGCTGATCGGCGGTTTCACCACTACCGCGTATCCGCAGAATGTCGCGTTGCTTAAGGTCACGGATGAGGGCAAGACCCGTACCCGTGTGCCGGTGATCATCGCCGGCGTGGTGTTTGTGGTTCTTGGTTTCATTCCGAAGGCCGGAGCGGTATTGTCGTTGATTCCTTCCCCTGTGATCGGCGGCATTTTCCTGCCGGCCGCGGCAAGCCTGATCAGCACGGGCTTCAATACGCTGCGCAAGGTGGAGTCGAACGACCGTTCCCAGGCGGTCATTGGATTGTCCCTGCTGTTGGGCATCGCGCTGCCGAGCGCGTTGAGCGGCTTGGAGGGCGGCGCTCACGTGTTCTTCTCCAATTCGATTCTGGTCGGGGCGTTCTGTGTGGTGATTCTCAAGGCACTGCTGATCGACCTGCCGAATCTGATCAATCGTCGTAAAGGAAACAGCGAAGCTGAAGTTCCGTCGCAGATCTGATTTGCTTTCGAATATCAGTATCGTTTATAGAAAGGAATACCGCATATGACATCAATGTCGTTGGGTGCCGACGCGCAGGAAGTCAAGGCAAACGTGCTTGAGTTCATCGAAAAGTATGGTTGCGAGGTCGCTCCGGATGAGGCATTCGACGCGCTCGCACATAAGATTTTCGCTTTCCAGTTTGCCCATAACATGCAGTATCGCGCGTATTGCATGTCTCGTAGGGTGACTCCGCAGATGTTGTCGGATTGGATGGATATTCCGCCGATGCCGGTGGATGGGTTCAAGATGCTGACGCTCACTTCGGTGCCTGAAGATGATTGCGAGGCAGTGTTCATGACCAGCGGCACTACGCATCCGGGTCAGCGTGGACGCAACTATCATCCTGATCTTGAGGTGTGGGATGCGTCGATGATCGGCCCGTTCCGTCATTTCATCATGCCTGACCGTGAGCGCATGCGTATCGCGGTGCTCTCCCCTGCCTGGGAGATGAATCATAATGGTTCGTTGGCCCGTTATCTGACGCGTGCGGTGGAGCAGTGCGGCAGCGAGGGCAGCGGCTTCTTCTTCCATGAGGATGGTTTGGACTTCGCTGGTGTGGAAAAGTTCCTTGATCAGTCGGTGGCGGACGGCGAGCCGGTGATGCTGATGGGCGCTTCGTCCGCGTATCTGTATCTGCTTGACTATCTTGCCGAGCGGGGCAAAACCTATGCGTTGGCGAAGGATTCGCGTGTTTTCGATACCGGTGGTTTCAAGAGCACGAAAACCGATATGACCGTCGATGATTTGTATGCGAAGTTCCTTGAGGTGTTTGGCGTCGCACGCACGCATTGCGTGAACATGTACGGTATGACGGAGTTGAGTTCGCAGATTTACGATCAGAATCTGCTGTCGTACTATACGGATGGTTCGTCGAATTATCTGAAGGCGACGCCGTCGTGGGTTCGTTCCGTGTTCCTCGATCCGGCGACGCTCACGCCTGTCGCCGATGGCGAGCAGGGGGTGATCGCGCATTACGATTTGGCGAATTGGAATTCCTGTCTGGCGATTCTGACCGAAGATCTTGGCGTGCGCACCGATTCCGGTTACGAGCTCAACGGTCGTGCGAAGGGTGCGGAGGCACGCGGCTGCTCCATCGCCGTCGACGAGGTGATGGCGGCAAACGCATGAGCGTCATCGACATTTTCCATGCGCCGCGCGGCTTCGTATTTGAGGATTTCGAAACACGCGGCGTTCTCACCGACCGCGGTGAGGTCACGTTGCGTTATCCGGTACTCACGCCTGAGACTGTCCAAGATTTGTGCGAGACAACGCGTTGCAATCGATCGCAGACATTGGCAGCATATTCCGTCGAACACATCGTCGACATCATCGGCGAGGCGGTGGAATTGTGGACGAATCCCGATTATGAGGGTCGCCAGATAGCGGAGTCTCTGATTCCCTCCATCACCGGCTATGACGCGACGATGACGCGTATCGAACTGAAACGTTACATGCGCATGTTCCGCAGACGCGAACTATTGCGTTTTCTTGATGACGAACTGCCAAGCCCGCGCATGCTGGACGAATACCGACCGAACAAGTCCGGCGGATACACGCGCCTGTACGGACCGGACTTGACATTCCACGTGTTTTCCAGCAATGTTCCCGGCATTCCCGTATGGAGCATGACCATGAGTCTGCTGACGAAAAGCGCGATCATCGGCAAATCATCGTTCGACGAACCGCTGATGCCCGTACTGTTCGCTCGTTCTCTGACACAGATCAACCCGGATCTCGCCGACGTATTGGCCATAGTGCCGTGGCGCGGCGGCACGGTAGAGCTTGAAGACGTGGCGATCGGCGAAGCGAACGCCGTGATCGCCTACGGTTCGTCGCACACCACCGAGGCGATCCGTCCACGCGTGAGCGCGGGCAAACCGTTCCTCAGCTATGGCGCACGCATCGGCTTCTCACTCATCGGACGTGAAGCGCTACGCGCGGACACTCACGTGCAAACCGTGCACCGTATGGCCGTGGACGTGGCCACCTACGACCAGCAAAGCTGCCTGGCGCCGCAAACCATCTTCGTGGAACGCGGCGGAGCCATCTCCCCCGCTCAGACGGCGGAACTGCTCGCCAGCGAACTCGACTCGCAACAACGCAAATATCCACGATCAACCCCTTCCGACACGGAATCCCTCGCCATCCGCAGGGCACGCTCTCAAACCGAGATGCAAGCGCTGTTCATGACGTCCATGACTCCAGACAGCGCCGCACAGGCCGACCCACAGGCACCGTTCGTCATCGAATCGCCGCAAGGCACCGACTGGACCGTGCTTTACTACCCCAATACCAGCAGTCTCCCCTCGTTGGGGACACCGCTCAACCGCACCATTAACATCGTCGCCGTGGACCAACTCAAACACGCGCTGCCCACACTGAAACCCTACCGCGAGTGGCTGCAAACCTGTGCGATCGCCACAAGCTCATCCAGACTGTTCGCACTCGCGCAACAAGTGGGCGAATACGGCATCGACCGCATCTGCCCCGTCGGAGAAATGAACCGCGCGAAATCCGGATGGCACCACGACGGCGGATTCAACATCCTCGACCTCGTCAGAGCCGTCGACATCGAACGCAACACCGACCGTTACGCCGACACCTTCGACATCGACTACGAATAATCCCAAAGGACCTTACGTGAACCAGCAATCCGAACACCGGACACTCACCGGCAAAACCGCCATCATCACCGGCGCAAGCCGAGGCATCGGCGCCGCAATCGCACTCAGACTCGCACAACTCGGCGCCAACGTGACCATCGACTACCTAAGCAACGACGAACGCGCCCAACACACCAAGCAACACATCGAAAACGAAGCGGACGCACAAGGACGCGTCATCACATGCAAAGCCGACGTGACCGACGAAACCCAAGTCAACGAACTCGCACAAACCACAGCCAACACCTTCGGCGGCATCGACATCCTCATCAACAACGCGCTCAGCCACTACTCGTTCGACCCACGCAACCGCAACACCTTCAGCAACACCAGCTGGAACGACTACGCGACCCAACTCGAAGGATGTCTCAAAGGCACCTACAACACCTGCACGACCGCGCTGCCCTACATGCGACGCCAATCATGGGGACGCATCGTCAACATCTCCAGCAACCTCGTAGACAGCCCGATCGTCCCCTACCACGACTACATCGCAGCCAAAGGAGCACTCATCGGATTCACGCGCTCGCTGGCGCAGGAGGCCGGAGCGTGGGGCGTCACGGTGAACGCCATCGCGGCCGGTTTGACCGTGGGCACGGATTCGAGCCGCGCCACCACCGAAGACGTCCGCGAGCGCATCATCGCGCAGACGCCTTTGGGCAGGCTTGCCACGGCTGATGATATTGCGGGCGGTGTGGCGATGCTGGTTGGCGAGGACGCTCGTTTCGTCACCGGTCAGACGTTGCATGTCGATGGCGGACTCACGATGCGCTGATTACGAACATCCGGTGACAGCCTCGTTCTAAGCTCTATGCCATCGGGCCTGGAATGCAACAACCTGCATCCGAGGCCCGTTTCAATCTGCACACTGTATCCACCCATACCAAGATGGATCATCTAAAACCAATTCGTCAGAGGATTATCGGCATTACAACGAGCAGGCGTCGAAGAAACGCTCGATGACGGTGTCGTTGAGCAAGCGTCCGGTTCGGGTTGGAATCACACGTCCGTCACGGATAACGATAAGGCCTTCGTCTTCCATGGGCTGGATGCGAGCCATATCAACCATGTTTCCAAGGCGACTCAAATCCAGACCCTCACGTATGCGCAGACCAAGCATGATGATTTCTTCGAGGTTCTCCTCGTTGGAGATTCGTTCGCTTCCCGACCATGGCACATTATCATCGTTGATAGCCTGCCCCCACATGCGAGGATGCGCAATATCCCAGCTGCGCAAGCCCGACGATTTGACCGTTTCAGATGTTTCAGCCGACGCGGACTGTTCAACATCCATCACATTGCCGTAATGGCTGTGTGCGCCGGGACCGAGCCCCGCCCAATCAACATTGCGCCAATAGCCAAGATTATGTTGCGATTCATAACCAGGACGTGCCCAATTGCTGATCTCATACCATTCAAGACCGGCTGCGCTCAGTAGATCGTCGGCAATCTCATACTTGGTCGCCTCATCGTCATCATCAGGCGTAGGCAAGGTTCCAACAGCAATCTGACGTCCCATTTTCGTGTTCGGTGCGACGGTCAACGCATATGCCGAAATATGGTCAACACCCAAGTCGATCGCCGTCCGTACGGAAACACGCCAATCGTCGAGACTCTCCCCCGGCGCACCGTAAATCAAATCCACGCTGGAACGCATGCCGGCAGCATTTGCCGCTGCGATTCCCGCCGCCACATTGGCCGGGGTATGCGTACGATCCAATGTTTTCAGCACGCTTGGCACAGCCGACTGCATGCCGAAAGAGATGCGGTTGAATCCGCCGTCCGCGAGTTCCTTCACGTAATCGGCGTTCACCGTGTCCGGATTCGCTTCGGTGGTGATTTCCGCATTGTCGGCAATGCCCCATGTGTCACGCACGGCATTCAACATGGCGACCAGATCCGAGGCTTTCAGAATCGTGGGAGTGCCACCGCCGAAAAAGACGGTGGCCGCTTCCGGTTCGTTAACGCCATGCGCGATCTGCCAATCATGGACGATTGACATCTCGCGAATCACCATATTGGCGTAATTGCCACGCGAAGCGCCCGCTCCCATGTCGACAGCGGTATACGTGTTGAAATCACAGTACCCACAGCGCCGTATGCAGAACGGCACATGAATGTAGGCTTCGAACATCAGCCTTCGGTTTTCTGGGCGGCGCGAATCTTGTCTTTGGTGTCGCGGTCGTTGCCTGCGTCTCCGGTCGACAATGCGGCGATGAACGCCTCCTGCGGCACCTCGACATGGCCGAGCATCTTCATACGCTTCTTGCCGGCCTTCTGCTTTTCGAGCAGCT
>ERZ772872.952-NODE-952-length-27806-cov-4.468380_pt1 | contig 27806 bp, 26 predicted proteins | sample MGYA00512132_ERZ772872 | MGnify/ENA primary metagenome ERZ772872 (study PRJEB29015, sample SAMEA2737724) | human gut metagenome | biome: human gut; feature: human-associated habitat; material: faeces | place: China | collected 2012 ...
CTCTATGTTCTGAGACAAAGCTCATTTTAACCAAAGGGGCAAAAATCACTTTCCCGGCATCACTCAGCTCATCAACAATAAAATCGGAATTTTATTGACAAAATCTCTTGATTTTTCAGTGTTGCCCAAAAACATAGAATGACCTTGTGCTTATATTATATCCTGTGCATTCTTATTTTTCAAGCCATAAGAGAACTTCTTTATGATTCTTTCGGCGTAATCCTATTCCCCGAAACCGATAATTTGAACTATAATCAAATCATAACTTCCCCTACATTGAGGATTTGCAGTCAATTACCGAAAACATACCGAAAGATTTTCAAACAACCCAATATTGGGAGTTTTCATTTTTCAAACTCTCAAAGTAGGAGCATTGCCGAAAAGCATATTCCGAAACAGCCTTTATTATTTACAAGCCAACGTCAATAATATGCTGTTGAAGGAATCAGTTGAATGAAATGAAACTGTTGGATTGAAAGTTAATATTCAAATGGTATTTATACTATGTATGTATTAATTTTATTATTTCTCTATGGTTTTTCCATAGACTTATTCGGATTTCCCGATGCAAATTCGGAATTTCCCAAAGATGGCTCAATCATATGGTGACTCCGGCATATCCAACGGAATCTCATGAAATGTATACTGATTGGCTCTTGTATTCACGAGATACTTTTTCTCAACCAAATCTTCCACTGCGCTGTAATAGGAATCTGGTTTGATGCCCCAATTCTTTGCACAGTCCTCACGGCTCAAATCAAAGGTATAGCCATTCTGATTGCTGGCAAGGTAACTCCATAACTTAAAGGAACTACCTTTTGTCAATAGCTTCATTGCCGTCTGCATTGCCCAAATGTTTATTATAGCATCCGCTTTTGCCTTACTAATTCTTATTTTCTTCTGGTTTGGATAACTCAATTAGAATCCCTCCCCCGAACAACACGCAATTTCTCCACGAATTTCGGAGTTGGAAAAATCAAGCCCAACAATATGCTTTTGAAATCCTTGCTCAGTCAGGTAAAGGTAATAATGATGATTAACATCTGACTCATAATCCGGATGAACAATCCACCTGATTTTTTCCGTCCACTCATTATCCTTCCTGATTTTGGCGATATAATCAGCATACGCAGTGGGGTCGCTATTTAGAAGTTTGTGCGCAAGTATATGTTCTTCTTCGGTCATCCAAATAAGGTTTTCCGCAGCATTATTGTTCTTATTATTATCAATATGATGAACATATAGCTTATATTTTCCGTTTGGACACCATACAAGGGCAACTAAACGATGTAGCATCTCTGGAATACGCTTTCCATTATGGTAAAGAACTACCTGCAAATATCCATGTGAGACAGGTTCAGCCTTGCGCATCCGATTGTATTTGGCATTATAGACCTTTCCTTTATTGGAAATCCAATATCCCGGATTAAAAGAAAAACTCGTTGGAGTGATGATACCACAGAAATTTACATAAGAGTCGAGTGGTCTGAAGGATTCATCCTGCTCATATACCAAATTCCAGCGATTTTCACATGGATTCTTACTATCCTCCAGCATCGCCATATATTCCAATACTTCCTCTTTGTAGACCTTTGTCACATTTTTCTTTACTTTTGAAAGAGTTCCATTTTTAATCAGCTTACGAACTTGTGTTTCAGACACATTCATTAGTTCGGCAGCTTCTTTAATTGTAATCATAATTATTGTATTCATCTTTTATCTTTCCTCTCTACCAGTCTCTTGCTGGATTAAACATAATTATATATAAAAAGTGTTTTCTCTTAATTTGGTGGTCTTATCAACCTTCCTATTAAACATCTACATTGAATCACCTTCCCCTCTTTCTCTGTTAGGCAACAAAAAAGGCTGCACTAACTGGGAACAACAAACCCGACACACCTAAAAGGATGCATCAATTCATTCTTCTCAATCAGCACAGCCTGAACACGCCGTTAATGCAGGAAATCGCTCCGTCAAATGACGGTAAGATTGAATATTAAGTTTTAATATGGTCGTCACGGACTTCAACGATGATTATATTATAACTCATCTTGAAGCAAATTACAATAGTTAATTGTAACAAATACACAGTTAATCAAAGCTGATTCTATGCCATATCTGTGCAAACTGTCAAATAAATCTGAAAGCGTTTTTGAATTTCTTTTGACAGCAATAATTATAAATGTCCGCTCATCAGAGTATCAAGTTGTTTTTCTAATTCAACCCGTTTCCAGTTGTCACGAATAATAGCCTTCCTCGTCTCGCATAGCTTTCGTTCCGCTATTGGTTGCACCCATGAGACAATAGTATCATTCTGCTGCAAGCATCGTGGCAGCTTCTTATAAACCGTTAAAATTAATAGTTCAAGTTTTCTCATAGCAATAAAAATGAGCGGCAGGCAACCACTCCCACCGCTCTATATGCAGCGGTAAGAGGTAATCTTAAACCCGCAACATACCTAATTAGTCTTGCTTTTTATTAATCAAACTTCGCTCAAAGGAAAAATCTGGCTGCACAGTCTGAATATCTCGCTCAACGAGCTTCATAATGTATTCTGTTACATTGCCCTCACCTTTTGTTATGCCTTTGGGCTGAATATAGCCCAGTTCCTTTGCACGATTGCGCATAATAGCAAGATAGTCAGGTATACCCCTTTCTTCATCTTCGGACGGAAAGCGCACACGCACTTCGGTCAACTTTTCATGATAGTCTTTCTTCGCCATGGTTACACCTCAATTCTTGCAATTATTGTGTACCCATATTTTATCATATACACACGAAAAAATCAATAGTCGCCTAAATTAAACTACAAGGGGGATTTTCCGTCCCCCTTGCTTCTTTTATTCATGCCGTAAACGTAAAACGCTTATAAGCAGTTTTCCTTGTGTATTCTTGGTAGATGTCCGAGAAATCTTTCTTGAATGATGTAGAATCAAAACGGTTGGAAATAACTTCACGCCAGGTTGCCTTTTCGCCGTTGTCGGTTAATACCTCGTCAACGCCTTCAGCAGTCATATATGCCTTGACTTCTTCCTGTAACCCTTCAATAATTGCTTTCGTTTCCTCCAGCATTGCGGTCATTTCTGCAAGTTCTCCCATGGTTTCGTTAATATCTTTCATTTGATTACCTCTTTCCGGATGGGCTGTATATTGTGGTTGTTGCCTCATCTCTTATAACTGTATTATATCATTTATGGGCACACAAGTCAATATTTGTGGGTACATAATTATTAACAAACTCTACGCCACAAGTTTGTGCAATTTGTGGGTACATAAATGAGTGAAAACTATTGACTTTTGTGGGTACACAAATTATAATATAAATAGTTCAAGGGAAAACAACCACTCCCACAAAGGACGAATAAAACTAACAAGAGGTAATCACTATGAAGGAATTAACAACTTATAATCGCACAGTACAGTATCTAAACAAGGTTTTCAAACTCATCAACTCTGAATACTTTGACAACGAGCTTGAGATGCCAACAATCACAATTCAGTCAACCGTGGGCGCATATGGTTATGTGACAACTTCAAAGGTATGGAAAACCGAAACCGGAAAAGAAAGCTATGAACTTAATATTGGCGCTGACTATCTTGCAAGACCGATTGAGAACATTGTTGCAACACTGATTCATGAGGGCTGCCACCTGTACGCTATGCAGAATGGCATAAAGGACACCAGCAACAATGGCATTTATCATAACGGCAGATTTAAGAAATTAGCAGAGGAAAGAGGATTGGATGTTGAACGTCATAACAAATACGGTTGGACAATTACGCACCCCACAGATGAAACAATCCGTTTCTGCATTGACAATGACCTGCCGGAAATCATGGTCACACGAAACACAGCTTTAACCTTTGTAGGCATCGGAACAGGTAAGAACGGTGACGGGCTTCCCGTCAAGCCTGTAACCCCTAAAAAGGGAAATTAAATCAAATGGATTTGCCCCTGTTGCGGTGCTATTGTTAGAAGTACAAAGATTCTGAATATCAAGTGCGGCGATTGTAATACTGCGTTTATCATTGCATGACACACAGAGGGGGAGCAATCCCCCTTCAACTTTATGGGAAACCGTATCAAAAGAAACGTCTTTCAAAATGTATCAAAACCGGAGCGAAACACGCAGCACCGAGAAGGCGCAAATCTGACAATCGTTAGTTTTGAGAAGGGAGAATTCAAAATGTCCGAATATGGTTATTGCAGAATCAGCACGGCACGCCAGAGCATTGAGCGGCAAATCCGAAATATACGGGGAGCTTATCCCAAAGCAGTTATCTATCAGGAGATTTTTACCGGCACAAAAACCGAAGGGCGCAAGAAATGGGAACAGCTTCAAAGAATTGTAAGACCAGGCGATACCATTATTTTTGACAGTGTTAGCCGTATGAGCAGAAACGCCGCCGAAGGCTTTAAAACATATCAACGTCTATTTGATTACGGCGTGGAACTTGTATTTTTGAAAGAGCCACATATCAACACCAGCACCTACAAAAAAGCGCTGAACAGTCATATTGCCCTGACCGGCACAAAAACCGACATAATCTTGAAGGCGGTCAATGAATATCTGATGGAGCTGGCAAAAGAGCAGATTATTATTGCCTTTGAACAAGCGGAAAAAGAAGTCTCTGACCTGCACCAGCGCACCAAAGAAGGGATTGAAACGGCACGCCTGAAGGGAAAGCAAATAGGACAGCTACAGGGCGCACGACTCACGACAAAAAAGAGTATTGCAGCAAAAGCTGACATAATAAAGTATTCAAAGGAATTTGGCGGAACTCTTAATGATATTGAATGTATGCGCATTATCGGTATTGCAAAAAACACCTTTTACAAATGCAAAAGAGAATTACACGCAGAACAGGCAGCGGAAATATAAATGGAGCGGGAGCGGTTTACATTTCAGACCGCCCCCGTTTTTCTATCATAGACCTAATGTGATGTTTTTCACTGCCAGACTTCAAAAACCCGGCAGATACCGCTCATTTTCTGATTCTCGGCATCAAAAAGAGCCTGTACGCAAGCAATAATTCCACTTGTGTTTTCTTTGGCTATATTTGAGCCATAAGCGATAGCGGCGGCTTTTTCATTCTCACCAAACAGCTTTAAGACTGTTTCCCTGTTTCCGTTGACTCTCGTTACTGCGAATTGTCTTTGCATCATGATAATCTCTCCTTGAAAATTAATATTTAATTCCATAAGGAGCAGAAAAACACACCCATCGTTACGACAGGTGTGTTGGTCGTTTTTCATATATACACCCATCGTTCAAGCTTTAGCACCTTACTCTACTGGCAGGTTGCTACGTGGTCAACGAGCTTGTCTCTCGCACGCTCTTTATGGTAGTTATGATTATAGCATCCAACAAGAAGGAAGTCAATTAGTAGCAGGATGATTTTTCCTTGCCATATTCTTTAAAAGCCCCATCCAAGATAAAAACTTTATAGCTGTTTGTTGCATGATTTGTTTCCAGTTCACCATGCTTTAATGTGGCAAAGCCGTTTTCAATCAAAAAGTCTGCGCCGCCGTCCATATCTGCAATTTTGCTCTGACTAAACGTTGCAAATTTTTGGTACATATCTGTATACACATTTTCCGTATCAGGAATCCAGACTTCATCTTTCTCATAGTCATATATGCTATAACAACTGCTGGATTCATTTGTTTGGTCTACATTAATGTAGAGATAATAGTCATTGTTCCAATTATTCGCTTTGGCATAGTCTATCACCAGCTCCGAACATTCTCTTAAAATGGCTTTTCGCTCATCTGGAGTTTTTAAAAACCACTGATACTTTACTTCATCATTTGATATTCCGACAACCAACGATAATACCACTCTTGCATTATGGGGTACATCTTCTTTTTCAAAATCGAGCACCCACATTTCTGTACCATCCGCAGTATAAAAAGTATATTTGTCGAACTTGTTCTCATAATATGATAAAAAAGACGCTTTATAATCATCATTTTTTTGAATTGCACCCAGAAAGGAAAACCATCCCCAAGCAACAGCATAAAATTAGAATTCTCATCATGTGTTTTCGCATCAAACGTTTCTCTTCTTTCTATTTAAGTTATCTATCTGCGCCTTGCATTAGCTTTAATAATTGTGACCTATCCCACAAGAGGATTCCGTTTTTCTGCGCAAGTTCAACGGCAGAACGAGTAAAATAGCGGTTGGTTAATACAACTCCAACATGACAGTTGTAGTATGCTTTTCCTGAATATGCTTCTTGAACCGCCTTATTACCTATATCCGTGGCATAACATTTGCACTGGATTCCAAATTTCACTCCATCTTTATAGGCAATAATATCAATTCCCTGGTCGCCGCTCTCTTTTGTAACAGTGACCCGCTCATATCCATTTCCTCTGAGAAGCCGAGCGCAGAATCTCTCAAATTCATGCCCTTCCATATTATCAATAGAAATATCGCTGTTCTGCACAGCTTCTGGTTCAGAAGGAACAACTTCTTCTTTGCGTTTACTTATTACTCCGGCTTGTACTGCTGCAATATTGGATGAAATGCGATAAGCTCTATTTGCTTTGTCATCCACAATGGCAACCACTTGATACAGGTATTCTTTGTTACGCTCCACCTGCCTATCTGAATATAACACTGATGCAGCATCAGCAGAACCTACTTTTTCAAATGGCGGCTTATGCTTGCAGCGCAGTATTTCATAACGCTTTGCCGAGCCAATAGAATTCCAATGCACCTTAACAGTTCCACTTGACCCGGTTGTTAGTGTAATCGTCAATGCCTCATGCTTTTGAGAAATTGCATTTGTATCCCCAGCAGAGATTGCGACAATGGAGGGTTCTTCATTTACTTGATGATTGATGGGCGAATTCAAAAACGCACTGTTTTCAGATATGTTGTAGCAATAACGGATTGCTAATTTATAGTTAAATCCATATCCAAATTTGTCTATTAATGTAGTTGGAAAATCAAAGCTGTTTTTATTCTGACAGTCATATATACATATTTCAGTATAGATTTTTTCTTGTTTAGCATGGGAAGTTAGCTGATGGAGAAATTGCTCATATATAGTCTTATATTCTGGAACAATAGAAAATCGCTCATAACAATGCTCCTCCGCTGGCTTTCCGCCAGAAAAGACATCTTTTCCTTTATTCTGTTTCCATATGTTTCTTGCTTCCCGATGAGATTTGCCTACCATTTGACTTAAAGTATGTTCCAACACGGTTGAAGCAGCGGGAATTTTGGCAATACTCCTATCATAAGAATAGAAAACCTGCATACTATCTGGAAGTATGTATATGTCCTGAATGGTTTTCTCACCGGCAATGAGATTGTAATTCCCGTTTTTAAAAGCAGAGAGAATCTCTTGCTTAATATCATCAAGAATAGCCAATGCACTCTGAGCGGCATCTTTCGCTTGTATACTTTTTTTCATAGTCAATCACCACCCTAAGAAATGCGTATACGCACCTATTATTTAATTATAACTCATTTTTCCACTGATTTCAATATATCTGTTCTCTTTTATTAGAGAATACATAAGTACAATATTAGTAGAGAGGAGGTGCGGTTAAGTGAACTTTGGCTAAAAGCTAAAAATGTTACGCACTGGGCAGAAAATGACACAACAAGCCCTTGCCGATAGAATTGGTGTTGCTAAATCGGTTGTGTCCTACTATGAGTCTGGAGAACGTTATCCTTCATATGATGTACTTGTCAGGATTGCCCACATTTTTCAAACAACTACTGACTATCTTTTGGACATGAAGCGGGAGCGGGTTATTGATGTATCTGGATTATCTGAGGATGACATTGCCGCTGTTACCTCCGTCGTTGAAGCGTTAAAGCGAAAAAAGTAAGGAACTCTTGTATGGTTAATAGACAGGAGTTCCTTTTCTGTTATTGTAAAGGAGAAAGATATGATTACTACAACAAATTATGCCATTTGCGTTCAAAAAGGGGGTATCGAATCGTAAATTATGATACCCCTGTACGCCCTTATTGTGGCGGAAGTCTGAAAGTAAAAGATTATAGGAAACGGAAAGTTATAGAACTATCCGGAACAGAAACAACATACTTCTTGCGTAGATTATACTGTCAGGACTGCAACAAATACCATGTGGAAGTTCCTGACTTTATTGCTGCCCACAAGCACTACAGCAAATCGGTCATTGATTCTGTTTTGGATGGTTCTTGTATTTCATGCCCGGCAGATAACAGTACAATTTTCCGCTGGCAGAAATAAACCCACCCATTTTGCATTTATATTATATTCTGCGTCTGCTATTCTTATGGTAATTCACGTTACATAGGAGAGTCCTGTCATGGCGGAAAAGACAAAGATTAAAGTATTAATTTCAATTATCTATCATTGTGCTACTTTTGCTCATTGGAGCCGGTATATACATATTTCTAAACCACGGAACGGAAACGCCGACAAATATTCAGCCAGACGAAAGTGCTGTTGAATATGACGGAGACAAAGCAAACTACCATATGCCCAACGGACAAAAAGGAATCGCTATCCCTGGTATCGAATCCCTTGTGTTTCAGAAAAATGCTATTACCCAGAAAGTGAATTTTTTTAATCCTGAAGGCAATGATTGTCTGTTTTTAATGACATTATTCGTGGATAACGATGAATACTGGCATAGCGGTTATTGCGTAGCGGGAACAGGTTATTATGATATTGAACTTAATAATTCGCTTGCAGAAGGCGATTATTCAGCTTGTCTCAATATACAATGTTTCCGTGAAAATGGAACTGCTCTCAATGGTGCAAACGTAGAATTTAATCTTTATGTACGATGATAGGAGGAATTTCTTAGTGAAGAAAATACTATGTTTTGCTCTTTCTGCAATTATGATGCTTTCCATGAGTATGACTGCATTTGCAGATGATGCAACTATTAGCGATGGTAGCAGCGCACAGAGTACCGTTACCTACTCCGTAGATAGTCAATATATGGTGATTATTCCTGAAACAATAGATGCAACCGTGGGTGGCGATATTACCTTTAGAGCATCCCTCATGAATCTTTTGGACGGGCAGCAGGTTAATGTATATTGTCCAACGCTTGCCAATGGTCAATATCTGAATCTGTATAATTCAAAGGGTGAAAGCATAACGATGACATTCAATGGCATGAGAGGTGACGCTTGCGTAGCGTCGTTCCAGAATGGAGCTACTACTTCCGATTTTACAGTATCACCATATGTTTCAGCCGATATGGCAAAAGCCGGAGATTATTCAGGCACACTTGAATTTACAGTGTCAATTCAACCTTTGGACACCTACTAATATCACATACACAAGGGATTAAGGACGCTCCTACCAGCAACGGCGGAAGCGTCCTTTTTGCAATTAAAATATTGATTTTATTTTTTTCACCATATCCGCTGTTCCAAACTTCGAAAGATATGGAATACACGCTTGTAAATTCTCAGGACGCATATTTGTCAACATTCGCAAATGTGTCCAATTGAATGGTTGTCATTCTGTAATTATTTTATTTGCTGCCCATATTGTTTCTCTCGCCCAGTATTCATTCAAACTTTCTATATTTTCAACAACAAGTGCTTTACACCGAGGTAATAATTCTATACGTTTTGATGGAAGTTCTAAGAGTCTTTCTATGGTTGAAACTGTTACCCTGCGAGGACGTGTTATTTTATCACCATGTAATTGAGCAATTGTTCTCGCTACAAGTGGGAGCATTGACTTATCAACAGTATTCCAGTCCTTTGGCTTTGCTCCGAACTTTAGCGGCTTTTTCGGTTGTTTATGGTATGTTCCGTACCTTTTTTCGCCAATAGCTTTTATAGTATGATACGAGCCACCAAGCATATCTGCAATTTGTTGATAGTTTAGCCCCTTTTTATGAAGTTCAAATATCCGCTCATCATAATTCTCTGCAACAGATTTCTTGGGCAAAACTGGATGGGCAAGTTCATCTGGCAATATGTTCAAAAACATACCCAACAGACAGATTTCATAGAAATTCACCCTGTCATTTGTCATAACCTTTTGGATTTGCCACAGTTCTGTAAAACAGTTGTCTTGCAAAGATTTGTAGTAATCTATGAAATCAGCATGAAACGCAGAGATGTTACGATGCTGTCCTCTATGCGAAAGATATTTTGTCCCTGCCATACGATAATGGAGATACTTCCCTATTGTCACATATGAATTCATATCAATATCAGCTCTGAATACCGCTGCCATATACTCGGCAAGCGAACATTCTAATTCATTATCACTGTACTGAATCTCCAAGCAGTTAGAGATATTGGAATCTGCGTCAAAGAATATCGGACTTGTTTTTGTACCCATAGCCATAGCACTATTGCATAAAAAACATTTATGAATTGGGCAAATGTTAATTCCAGTCATCTGATGTATTCTATGCCAGTATGCTTCTCCATACATTTGACGGTCAGTTTGTACACATAATGGACAATACCGCAAGTAACGTTGTTTACCATCTTTATTTTTGGGAATTGCCAGCACATTTTTATAACCAGCTTCCATAGAAGCCATAGTATAAAAAGCTTTCCTACATCTTTCTTTTGAAACAAAACGTCCATAATAAGGAAACATGGTATGTTTCAAAATGATTTGCTCTATGGAACTATTCTGCATAATAACGGGAAGGGCAGTAGTGGAAAACCTATTGAGAAATTCCACATCTGGTCTGTCGGTACTTCGTTCAAACAATTCCTTTGCAGCAAAAATATAAGCAATATGTCCAGACTTGATATAGTATCGTGATAACTGGCTATATAACAACTCATCTGGATATGCAGTAGGAAAATATACTATCATAGTGTAACCTCCTCAATAGTAAAGAAATCCTTTAAAGTTACAACAATATCTATACCTTCATATTTTGAACGCATTGCCACTTTTGCAATTAAAAATTGATTTTCAATTTTACATTCGCACTCAGTCGGTTGGATAGTATCTTTTTTCTTAAATAAAGCTGTTGTTTGACTTTTAGGTTTAATGTGCGGTTGTAAATAATCATGCAACATTCCCATTCGATTTTGATAAGCAGTATTCAACAAATCTATATCTATTGCATCTTTACCAGTCATAATAGCGATTTCCTGCGTATCATGAACCAATGATACAACGGTAGAGGTGATACCTCCGCTATGCTCGTAAAGCCATTCTGTTATTCCCTCAGTAAGGCAGCAAGTTTTCGTTGTATATTGGTAAGAAAACAAAGTCTGGCAGAGGGTTTTGAAATAATCTCCATATGGCATCGAACCATATTTTAACCCCAAAGAACGCCGTGCCAACTGCAACGCTTGCTGAAAAAAGACTGCACTTTCTGGTGTACCAACCATAGCAATCGAAATACCGCTGTTATTAATAAGCTGCGTGAGCATTCCTACAAGATTCTTGCCATTTTTACTTTTACATACATTTTGAATCTCGTCTACAATAAGTATTCCTACATGGTTCAAAGCAACCTGACTGACAGAACCAATGAGCATATCCGTTGTTGCTCTTGCACGGACAGCATTTGCATAATAATTGCTATCAAGGTTTTCATCAACTTTACGCAATATTTCAAATAACAATCCTTTTATTGAGGAATCCCACGGGCATTGCACTGTAATACAGGGGATTATTTTTGTGTAGGGGTCTGTTATTTCAATAACATGATTCTCTGTTATAAGGGTTATTGCACGGCTGATAGCAGAGCTTTTTCCAATACCAGAAGTTCCAATAATCGTGAAGCTATCAGAACCGCCCATGATAGAATCATATTCCTGCTCTTGAATTGCTTTGTGGTTCTCTCTGTTGACGGATTGCTATTTTTGTATATTTCTTTTGCAATGACCGCAATAAAGCCAAATATAGTTTGTTATAGATGTCAATACTCATTTCAGAGGGAATATAAATCTTATATAGGTCTGATAGTGCCATTAAACGGGTAGCAGCATTTTGGTTGCGTATGTCGAAATCAAATTTGGGCAAAATTGTCATAGCGTTCACAAGTGCTTTGCCTGTTTTCATTTTAGGAAGATAACCCGTTATATTAATCATTTGTTGTACCAGCTTTCATATAGTCTGTGTGGCGATTGGCACGCTCTTTCTGTCGGGTATGGCGGATAGCACCTATATTTACATTACTCTTTTTTGTAGCGTTTTCTGCTATGGTCTGGATATGACTAATAAGGTCAATTTTTGCTTGAATGCTGTCTGCGGTAGCAGAAGTTATCAATTTGGTTTGTCCTTGCTGTATTTTTTTTGTGGCATCCAAAGTTTTTTCTTGAAAACGTGATTCTATCAAAGAGAATTCAATATACTGCCCATTTTCAATAAGCCAAACAGAAGAAACATTCTCTGGATTATAGGCACACACAGCGACACCGCCTTTCAAATACCGCTCTGTATACCCTTCGCAATGATAACGAAGTTTGTTTACTTTCAGTCCTTTACGGCTGAAATGTCCGTTTGTACGGGGAAATAGTGTTAGAATAAGTTGCTTATAATTTGTCTGTATCAGCGTGGCACCAGCTTGTGTCCGTCCCCAATTCCAGATTTCATTTGCATAAGGTTTTACACCATCAGCAATCATATTTTCTGCATATGGGAAAGCATCTAATATACGCTTACTGTTATAATGAATGAGACATCTTAAAATAATAATTTCAAAATCTCTCATTGTAAGACAAGCATCTTTTCGATAATCATGTGCCCCACGTTCTTGGTAATCAGGTTCTATAACACCTTTCCCTTTTAGATATGGTTTAAAAAGTCCATGTATAACATCAAAAAATTTTTCTACTGCACCCTTCAGTTCTGGGCGGTAGGCAGGGAGATTAATAATTGTAATCCCTAATTCCGCAATTTGCTCAAAGTTTTCTGACTTATATTCGCTCCCCATATCTGTAACCAATATTCCGGGTAGTACACCGCTACTTGCCCATTTGTCAGGTTCTAAATAGATTCCAAATTGATTACATAATTGAACCTTATCCACCAAAACATTGCTCATAAGCCCTCTAAGGCTGTATACACCGCCTTCCCATGATAAGGAATAACCACAGCACAAACCGCTGTAAGCGTCCACACAAGCTGTCAGAATCGGTCTGCCAACTAAATTCCCTACATCGTCCACAAGGTAAATATCACATATAGTTGAATCGAGCATTGCTGTTCCAACAGCAGGGGCAAAAGACTGAATTCCGTCTCCAATAAGTGGTCTGTTATTCCGCTGATAGTTCTTTAATCCATCACGGGAAATGTAATAGGTCTGCATTTTTTTGTGTTTCCGATAGAAATAACGGAATTGATTCATGGTGGGGTAGTTTGGAAGCAGCAATCCAGTACTGTCACAGTATTTTTCTTTCAGCATTATGGTATAAGCGGTCTGCAAGCTATTCTTTTTCTGAGTATAGAAATACTTATTCAATGCCCAACGGATATTCTTTTCATCCTCTGTCAAAGGGCGTTCATAACTGCATTTCTTAGGTGCAAGAACAGATATATTTTGGTATGACAAATATAAACATAGATTATTCCGAATGGTTTGCTTGCTCACATGAAATAGCTCTGCAACTCTGCCAATCATGTTGCATCGTTCTGTATCATTGTCTACAAAAGGAAGTACACCTGCAATCATATTGTAATGCTCATAAGCATAGTGCCGACTGTCAGCATCCAATTCTTCTAATGGAAGAGGAGATATTTTTGTTATGGCAATCAAATCATCTTCTGAACACGAGATATAGCCAGTACAATCGCACCATTTTGGCATTGTCCGCTTTACACAGTCAATTATCAATGTCATACCATTTTGTATCTGTAACACCCTAAAAATGCTGTTTTCATTCCGTAATAAATCATTTTTCTGCATCAACAACCAACCCCCAATCTGTAACACCACGCTTTAACCAATAAACCCGTGAGGCATCCAACAACTTTGCAGTCTTTGGCTTTGGCAATAATTTCCGAAAAACACATTCCCGTACCATCAAATCATTATCTGATTTCACACACATATAATCTGTTGTGTATTCTCCAAGTTCCGAACCGTCAAGTGGAATGTTACAGTGGATTTCTTGAATATCTGGATTGCCCTGTAAAACATCCAAATAAGAAAGTTGAATTTCATCATAAGTGCGACAAATATCCTTTGCCTTGCTGACAGATTTTTTAACACATCTACCTTTGTAATTCTTTTTTCGCATCTGCTTCAACCTTTCTGATTCTGTCAATCAAAACTCCCAAAAACTTTTTCAAAATTGGGAAAATCTTTCCCAAAAATCATATTCACCTCCCAAAAATCAAATTGGAATGTTCCCATATATCCGATTTTCATTGAATTTAAGCCGTTTTTTACACAGAGAATGTTTTCCCAAAAATGAGAATTTGAATTTTCTCTATGTTCTGAGACAAAGCTCATTTTAACCAAAGGGGCAAAAATCACTTTCCCAGTTGCACTCATTCAATTACAATAAAATCGGAATTTTATTGACAAAATCTCTTGATTTTTCAAGGTTTTCTTCGATTCTGGGCGTAAAAAATGACCTCAAAGGATTGCTCCTTCAAGGTCATTCGAGAATATCAAATTTTACCGATGGTTAAAAATTGGTGTTGCCCAAAAACAACAGGTATTACTCCCACTCAATAGTTGCTGGAGGCTTACTAGTAATATCGTAAACAACTCTGTTTACATGCTTAACCTCATTGATAATTCTACTGGAAATTTTTCCAAGAACATCATAAGGAATGTGTGCCCAGTCAGCAGTCATAAAATCGCTTGTTGTTACAGCACGAAGTGCGATTGTACTATCATAGGTTCTTCCGTCGCCCATAACACCAACGCTCTTAATATTCGTAAGAACTGCAAAATATTGATTAATATCCTTATCAAGTCCTGCGTTTGCTATTTCTTCACGCATAATTGCATCTGCATCTTTGAGAATATCAAGCTTTTCATCTGTAATTTCTCCGAGAACTCGAATAGCAAGACCTGGACCTGGGAATGGCTGACGCCATACAAGGAAAGATGGAATAAGGAGCTCAAGACCAGCTTTACGAACCTCATCTTTAAAGAGATAACGCAAAGGCTCAATAATTCCCTCAAAATTAACATCTTCAGGAAGTCCGCCAACATTGTGGTGGCTCTTAATTACAGCAGCCTCACCTACACCGCTCTCAACAACATCAGGATAAATTGTTCCTTGGCAAAGATAATCCATCTTTCCAAGCTCGTTTGCTTTTTCTTCAAATACACGAATAAACTCTTCGCCGATAATTTTCCTCTTGCGTTCAGGGTCAGAAACACCTTCAAGCTTTTTGAGGAATCTATCCTTGCAGTTTACTCGAATAAGGTTCATATCAAACTGCTCTCTGAATACCTTTTCAACTTGGTCACCCTCGTCCTTGCGAAGAAGTCCGTGGTCAACAAAGATACAAGTAAGATTCTTTCCAATAGCCTTGTGTACAAGAACAGCTGCTACTGAGGAATCAACTCCGCCTGATAATGCACAGAGCACTTTTTTATCACCAATAGTTTCTTTAAGATGCTGAATAGTATCATTAACAAATGAACTCATCTTCCAATCGCCCTTGCAAGCACAAGCATTATAGAGGAAGTTCTTAAGATAAGTCATACCCTCTTTTGTATGTTGAACCTCTGGGTGGAACTGCATAGCATAAAATTTATTTGTTCTGTCTTCCATAGCAGCAACAGGGCAATCGTCTGTACGAGCAATAATCTTAAAGCCCTCAGGAGTTTTAGAGATATAGTCTGTATGGCTCATCCAGCAGATGTTTTCATCACTTGCATTTTGGAAAAGTACACTTGTATTATCGAATAAAACATTTGTGTTGCCATATTCTTTTACGAGTGAAGTGCTAACTTCTCCGCCAAGCATATTAGCCATAAGCTGAGCACCATAGCAAATACCAAGAACAGGTATACCAAGCTCAAAGAGCTCAGGGTCACACTTAGGAGCTTTTTCAGCATAAACACTATTAGGACCACCAGAGAAAATAATTCCCTTATAGTTGCCCTGCTTAATCTCCTCAGCAGAAATTCTATATGGCTTAATCTCACAATAAACATTAAGCTCACGAACTCTTCTTGCGATAAGCTGGCTATACTGACCTCCGAAGTCGAGAATCAGAACCGCTTCATTTTTAATTTCCATCATTTTCACCTCAAAAACTTATTCAACTGTTACAGACTTTGCGAGATTCCTCGGCTTATCAATATCACAGCCCTTTAAAGAAGCGACATAATAAGCGAAAAGCTGCAACGGAATTACTGCCAAGGATGGCAACATAATATCACAGGTCTTTGGTATATAAAAAGCAAAATCCACGCTTTTTTCAATTTCGGGGTGGTTTTCACAGGTAAGTCCAAGAACAACCGCACCTCTGGATTTAACCTCAACGACATTACTCATAGTTTTCTCAAAAAGATTTTCGTGTGTTGCGAGAGCAACTACAAGTGTACCATCTTCTATAAGAGAAATAGTTCCATGCTTCAGTTCACCAGCTGCATATGCCTCCGAATGAATATAAGAGATTTCCTTTAGCTTGAGCGAGCCCTCGAGAGAAAGAGCATAATCAAGATTTCTGCCAATAAAGAATATATCTCTGTTATCAAATTGCTGTGATGCAAAATACTGAATATCTTCTTTATTTTTAAGAATCTGCTCTATTTTATCTGGAATAAGTCTAAGCTCAGAAAGATATTTTTTATATTCTGTTTCGGAAATTGTTCCAAGAATATCTCCAAAATAGATTGTAAGGAGATAGACAACTGCAAGCTGTGTACTATAAGCTTTTGTTGTGGCAACAGCAATTTCTGGACCTGCCCATGTATAAACAACATCATCAGATTCGTTTGCAATAGCGCTTCCAACAACATTTACGATAGAAAGAATATAAGCACCATAACTCTTTGCCTCTCTGAGTGCTGCAAGAGTGTCAGCTGTTTCACCAGACTGACTTATTACTATCACAAGGGTTTTATCATCGACAATCGGATTTCTATAACGGAATTCCGAAGCAACATCAACCTCAACAGGAATTCTCAATGTCTGTTCAAATACATATTTTGCGACAACGCCTACATGATATGCAGAACCACAAGCAACTATACAAATCTTTTTAAAGCTTTTAAACTGTTCAGGTGTAAGGTTTATTTCATCAAAGACAATTCTATTATCTTTGATTCTTGGATTTATAGTATCACGGAAAGCCTTCGGCTGTTCCATAATTTCTTTAAACATAAATGTTTCATAACCGCCCTTTTCAGCAGCAGAAATGTCCCAGTTTATATGCTGAACTTCTTTTTTAACTTCGTCTTTATCAGTGTTGATAATCTTGACATCTGAACTTGTAATAATAGCAATTTCATCTGCATCAAGACGATAAATATCTCTTGTCTTTTCAAGAATTGCAGGAATATCACTTGCAATGTAGTTTTCATTCTTGCCAAGTCCGATAATGAGTGGACTTTCTTTTCTTACTGCAATAATCTGATCGGGATTATCAAGACAAATTATGCCAAGGGCATATGAACCATTAACCTTAGAAAGAACCTTGATAACAGTATCAATAATATCTCCAGTATAATAATAATCCAAAAGCTGTGCTATAACCTCTGTATCCGTTTCAGAGTAAAATTTTACTCCTCTGCGAATAAGATGGTCTTTAAGCTTAATATAATTTTCTATTATTCCGTTGTGAACAACAGCAAATTTACCTGAATCGCTCAGATGAGGGTGTGAATTTGCATCTGATGGTTCGCCGTGAGTAGCCCATCTTGTATGGCCTATACCAACTGTACCTTTAACAGCTTTGCCACCATCAATCATATCACTAAGAATTTTCAGCTTGCCCTTTGCCTTAAAAACATTGAGTTTTTCTCCGTCATAAACACAGACACCTGCTGAATCGTAACCACGATATTCAAGCTTTTCAAGTCCACTTAAAAGGTTAGGAGCCGCTTGTTCATAGCCTATGTATCCAACTATACCACACAAAATAATCCCTCCGGTCTTATCTTAGAATGATGTCCTCACGCTTAGGTCCATTAGAAATCATCTTGAAAGGAACACCGACTGCCTTCTCAGCAAATTCGATATACTTTCTGCAATTTTCAGGAAGCTTATCATATTCCTTAATTCCACGAATATCGCACTTCCAGCCAGGAAGAACCTCAATAATAGGCTTGCATCTCTTAAGCTTTGTTGTTGATGGGAAGTAATCAATTCTTTCGCCGTCAAGCTCATAAGCAACAACAACAGGAATCTCATCAAGATAACCAAGAGCGTCAATAACTGTGAAAGCAACCTGTGTTGCACCCTGAACCTTACAACCATAACGAGTTGCAACGAGGTCAAGCCAGCCAACTCTTCTTGGACGACCTGTTGTTGCACCATATTCTCCCTTATCTCCGCCACGCTTACGAAGTTCCTCTGCTTCTTCTTCATCATGAATTTCGCTTACAAATTCGCCTGCACCAACAGAGCTTGAGTATGCCTTAACAACTGTAACAATTTCTTTAATCTCATATGGAGGAATACCGCCTGCACCAACAGCACCATAGCCAGCGATTGTATTTGAGGAAGTAACCATTGGATAGATACCAAAATCAGTATCCTTAAGTGTGCCAAGCTGTCCCTCAAGAAGAATGTTCTTTCCAGCCTTAACAGCGTCATTAACGATGTCAAATGTTGAAGCAACATAAGGCTCAAGCATTTCTTTATATTCCATAAGCTTATTGAAAATCTCGTCAACACTAAGCTCTTCTTTGTGATAGAGGTTCTTAATAGTTAAATTCTTAACCTCAAGAATTCTTTCAAGCTTCTTTCTTAATGAGTCAGTATCATCATAAAGCTCATTTACCTGAAAACCAATTTTAGCAAATTTATCAGAATAGAAAGGAGCAATACCAGACTTAGTAGAGCCAAAGCTTTCTTTTGAAAGTCTTTCCTCCTCATAGCAATCGAAAAGAATATGATAAGGCATTACGATTTGAGCTCTGTCAGATACCAGTATATGCACATTCTTTACACCTTGTTCCTCAAGGCTCTTAAGTTCGTTGATAAAATTATCAACATTAAGTGCAACACCGTTTCCGATAATATTTGTGATATTATCATAGAAAACACCACTTGGAAGCTGATGAAGAGCGAAACGGCCATAGTTATTTATGATAGTGTGTCCTGCGTTGCTTCCTCCCTGAAAACGGATAACCATATCCGAGTTTGCTGCAAGCACATCAGTTATCTTGCCCTTGCCTTCATCTCCCCAGTTTGCACCAACAATAGCTTTTACCATAATTAAAATCCAACCTTTCATTTTTTGTCGTTAAGGAGCGGAGTGCCTCCGCTGTCAATTTGTGTAATTGATTTTGCTTTGCAAAACCTATTAGCAAATTGTAGGGGCGAACTGTACTCGCCCGTTTAATATTTCATCATTCGCATCTTAGCCATATGCCGACACCCATATGCTTATAAAAACAGTTTTAGAGATATGCACAAAATAGTACATATCTCTTGCACTGTAAGTATTTTTTTATACGTTAATTTCAACCTCTTCAACAGCAATATTCTCATATTCTGCTAAAACAGGTGCTACAACATCATTGAGAAAATCTTCTGTTTGCTGAGGTGCTCTGCCAACATAGTTTTCTGGCTTGAGATGCTCCTCAAGCTCCTCTAAGGTTACACCAAAGATAGGGTCTTTCGCAATCTTCTCAAAGAGATGATTTTCCTTACCCTCCGCCTTAATTTCGTAGCCAGTTTCAACAGAAAGTTCACGAATACGCTCATGAAGTTCCTGACGGTCACCGCCACGCTTTACTGCGTCCATCATAATATTCTCAGTTGCCATAAATGGTAACTCAGAACGCAGACGCTTTTCTATAACCTTATCATAAACTACAAGTCCGTCACTCACATTAAGATACAAGTTAAGAACTGCATCAATAGCAAGGAAGCCCTCAGGTATGCTCAATCTCTTATTAGCTGAGTCATCGAGAGTTCTCTCGAACCACTGTGTAGCTGCTGTAATATATGGATTAAGTACATCAACCATAACATATCTTGAAAGTGACGCTATACGCTCTGAACGCATAGGATTTCTCTTATATGCCATAGCTGAAGAACCAATCTGATTTTTCTCGAATGGCTCTTCAATCTCTTTAAGATGCTGAAGAAGTCTTATATCATTAGAGAATTTTGTAGCACTCTGTGCAATTCCTGCAAGAACATTCAAGATTTGGCTATCAAGCTTTCTAGAATATGTCTGTCCTGAAACAGCAAAGCAAGAATCATAGCCAAGCTTTGCAGCAATTCTTCTGTCAAGCTCACGACACTTTTCGTGGTCGCCCTCAAAAAGCTCAAGGAAGCTTGCCTGTGTACCTGTTGTACCCTTGCAGCCAAGAAGCTTTGCCTTAGAAAGCTGGTACCTTACATCTTCGAGGTCCATAAGAAGGTCCTGAATCCAAAGTGTAGCACGCTTACCTACTGTTGTAGGCTGTGCCGGCTGAAAATGTGTGAATGCAAGTGTAGGAAGGTCCTTATATTTTCTTGCAAAGTCAGAAAGTGTGCGGATAACTCCGACAAGCTTTTTCTCAACTATACGCAAAGCCTCTGTCATAATGATAATATCTGTGTTGTCACCAACATAGCAAGAGGTTGCTCCGAGATGAATAATTCCCTTTGCATTCGGGCATTGTACACCATATGCATAAACATGTGACATAACATCATGACGAACTAACTTTTCTCTTTCTTCTGCAACATCATAGTTTATGTCATCAGCGTGTGCTTTAAGCTCGTCAATCTGCTCCTGTGTAATAGGAAGTCCAAGCTCCATTTCAGATTCTGCGAGAGCAATCCAAAGCTTTCTCCATGTTCTGAATTTCTTATCAGGAGAAAAAAGATATTTCATTTCCTTATCGGCATATCTTGACGAAAGAGGAGATTCATAGGTATCTTTAGCCATAATCTTAAATTCCTTTCATCTTAAAAATACTGAAATCGGCAAATTATTGCTTATCCTTGACAAGCTTCTTGTCAAAGTCAACTCCGCCTCTTTCCTTACCTTCAAGTAATTTTTGAGGTATTTCTGTTGGGTATTTTCCAGTAAAGCAAGCAGTACAAATACCATTTGCTTTATTCAAAAGCATCTGTGAAAGCTTATCCGCCGGCAAATAGCCAAGAGAGTCTGCTCCACTGATTTTGCAAATCTCATCAACAGTATGTTTGCAGGCAATAAGCTCGCCCTTAGACGGAATATCTGTTCCGTAATAGCAAGGCCAAGTAAATGGCGGTGAACTTATGCGGAGGTGAACCTCCTTAGCACCTGCTTTTCTAAGCATAGTTACTATTCTATCGCAGGTTGTGCCACGAACGATAGAATCATCTATCATAACAACTCTCTTACCCTTAACACTTGTAAGAAGTGGATTAAGTTTAAGACGAACGCTCTTTGCACGCTCCTGCTGTGTCGGCTTAATAAATGTTCTGCCGATATAGTTATTCTTAACGATTCCCTTTTCATAAGGAATTCCTGATTCTTCACTATAACCAATAGCAGCATCTATTCCCGATTCAGGAACGCCAATAACCAAATCAGCGTCAACAGGAAATTCTCTTGCAAGGATTCTTCCAGCCTCTTTACGAGATTCATAAACGCCGATTCCATCAATTATAGAGTCGGTTCTTGCGAAATAAATATATTCAAAAACGCAAAGAGATTTTTTGCTTTCCTTAGGGCAGTTATCTTTGATAGAGGTAATACCTCTGTCATCAACAACAACAATTTCGCCAGGCTCAATATCTCTTACAAATTCTGCACCCGCAGCATCTAATGCACAAGATTCAGAAGCGAAAACATAAGAGCCTTCAAGCTTACCCATACATAGCGGTCTGAAACCATGAGGGTCACGAGCCGCAATTAGCTTTCTTGGACTCATAACCAATAGTGAATATGAGCCATCAAGCTGTTTCATAGCCGCACTTACGGCAGCCTCAACAGAATGTGAATGAACACGCTCTCTTGCAATCAAATAAGCGATTACTTCAGAGTCGATTGTTGTCTGAAAAATTGCCCCTCGATGCTCAAGCTCTTTACGAATCTCAACAGCATTAGTAAGGTTGCCGTTATGAGCGATAGCAAGAACACCCTTAACATATCTCATTACAAGCGGTTGAGCGTTTTCAGGAACGCTTCCGCCTGCGGTTGAATATCTGACATGAGCAACGGACATCTGACCTTCAAGTGAAGCTAAGGTTTCCTTAGAAAATACTTCGCTTACAAGTCCCATATCCTTATGATAGCTGATTACGCCTCTGTCGTTAACGGCAATTCCGCAACTCTCCTGACCTCTGTGCTGTAAAGCAAGAAGTCCATTATATGAAGCATAAGCTGGGTTTATAGCACCATCACTATATACTCCGAAAACACCACATTCTTCATGCAGCTCCTCGGAGAAACAGTCTGAAAATTTGCTGCTGTCCAAAAGGTTTCACCGTCCTGTTAGCATTATAAAATTGTTTATAAAAAGATTATGCAAGGCCAATTCTTTTCATCATCTCAGCATAAGCTTCTTCTACGCCGCCCATATCTCTGCGGAAACGGTCCTTGTCGAGTTTCTCGTGTGTCTTAATATCCCAGAAACGGCAAGTATCAGGAGAAATCTCGTCAGCAAGTATAATCTTATCGTGGAACTTGCCAAACTCAAGCTTAAAGTCGATAAGCTCAACGCCTACGCCCGCAAAGAATTCCTTCATATAGTCGTTTACTTTATAAGCCATATCGCTGATAACATCAATTTCTTCCTGAGTTGCGATACCGCAAGCGATAGCCTGTGAATTGTTAATCATAGGGTCGCCAAGCTCGTCATTCTTATATGAAAACTCAAGGATTGGGCATTTAAGCTCCATACCTTCCTCAAGGCCGAGCTTCTTTGCGAGGCTGCCTGCTGCCTTGTTACGGATAATAACCTCGAGAGGAACGATAGAAACCTTCTTAACGATAGTTTCTCTATCGCTGATTTCCTTTACGAAATGTGTTTCGATGCCTTTTTCTGCAAGAAGCTTGAACATAAAGTTAGACATCTTATTATTAACTACGCCCTTACCTCTGATTGTGCCTTTTTTAAGACCATTAAAAGCAGTAGCGTCGTCCTTATATTCTACCATACAGTAATCAGGGTCGTCCATTGCGTAAACCTTTTTTGCCTTGCCTTCGTAAATAAGCTCTTTCTTTTCCATATTCAAAGTCCTCCAAACTTAAATTGACAAAATAAAAAAATCATACGCATATATTATACTTCATTTCGACGATTTAAGCAAGAGCCAGAAAGACGATTTATTTTTTCTATGATTTTGCATAATTTTTTCAAAAAATTTCATATTTGCTCATATATTATCAAAAGTCTATGCTTTTACGGTGTCTTTTTGAATGATTTACTATAATTTTTGCCAAAAATGCAGTACTATTTGTGTATAAGTTGACAAAATTTTATTAGTTTATTATATTTTTACAATTTTTGTTTGATTTATGGAAAATTATATGATAAAATATGCAAGGTATTAAGGAAGATATCCATACAAATTTGTTTTATTTCAAATATCTAAGTGATTTTTCTTCTGAAAATACTTGCAAATCAATCTTCAATATAAGGAAGTGGCTTCAATGTCATATGTAAGTGAACAACTTGAAAAAATTAAGGCAAAGAACCCTGCTCAACCTGAATTCATTCAGGCAGTAACTGAGGTTCTTAACTCTCTCGAACCAGTTTTCGAGCAGAATCCTAAGTATCAGGAAAACGCTATTATCGAAAGAATTACAGAGCCTGAAAGACAGCTCATGTTCAGAGTTGCTTGGGTTGACGATAACGGTAAGACACAGGTAAACCGTGGCTTCCGTATCCAATTCAACAGCGCTATCGGTCCTTACAAGGGCGGTCTTAGACTTCACCCATCAGTAAACCTTGGTATCATTAAGTTCCTCGGTTTCGAGCAGATTTTCAAGAACTCCCTCACAGGTCTTCCAATCGGCGGCGGCAAGGGTGGTTCTGACTTCGACCCTAAGGGTAAGAGCGACCGTGAAATCATGGCTTTCTGCCAAAGCTTTATGACTGAGCTTTATAGACACATTGGTGCTGATACTGATGTTCCTGCTGGTGACATTGGTGTTGGTGCTCGTGAAATCGGCTACCTCTTTGGTCAGTATAAGAGAATCCGCAATGTTTATGAAGGTGTTCTCACAGGTAAGGGACTTAACTATGGTGGTTCTCTTGCAAGAACAGAGGCAACAGGCTACGGTCTTCTCTATCTCACAAAAGAAATGCTCAAGCAAAACAACATGGATATTGCTGGTAAGACAGTTTGTATCTCTGGTGCTGGTAATGTTGCTATCTATGCTACACAGAAGGCACAGCAGATGGGTGCTAATGTTGTTACTCTTGCTGATTCAACAGGCTGGGTATACGACAAGGAAGGCATTGATGTTGCTGCTGTTAAGGAAATCAAGGAAGTTAAGCGTGCAAGACTTTCTGAGTATACAAAGTATCGTCCAAATGCAGAATATCACGAGGGCAAATTCCTTTGGACAATTCCTTGCGATGTTGCTCTTCCATGTGCAACACAGAACGAGCTTGATGTTGAGGGTGCACAGAACCTTATCAAAAACGGCGTAAAGGCTGTTGCTGAAGGTGCTAATATGCCTACAACACTTGAAGCTACAAAGATGTTCCAAGAGAATGGTATTCTCTTTGCTCCAGGTAAGGCTGCTAATGCAGGTGGTGTTGCTACTTCTGCACTCGAAATGTCACAAAATAGTCAAAGACTTTCTTGGACATTTGAAGAAGTTGACGCTAAGCTCGAGGGCATTATGGTTAATATCTTTACAAATATCGCTGCTGCTGCTGAAAAGTATGGTCATAAGGGCGATTATGTAATGGGTGCTAACATTGCAGGCTTCGAGAAGGTTGCAGACGCTATGATTGCACAGGGTGTATATTAATAGAACAGCAAACCTAATAAACTAAATTACTCCTATCCCTTTCTATAAAACTACAATCCCCGGATATTGTTTGGCATAAGCACCAACAATATTCGGGGCATTTTTTATAATCATACATAATTTAACTAAGTATCATAGTTTTTAATAGCAATGTTCTTAATTTCACTTACCCTTTAAGTAGTAAACTTAGCTTATCACTTTTTTACTAAAAATCCCCTTTTTTTCAAATTTAGGCATATATAATATAACTGTGAATTTGTTGCAAAGAGCAGTAATTTATTGTATAATATATAAATAAATTTATAAAAAGGTGTGTACAGATATGCTCCTCCGAAGCTGGGACAGGCTTCCCAAAAATATGAAAAATGATGATGTAAGAAAATATTATGATATACTTTCCAAAAAGACGGCAAGTCTGCTTTTTAAGCGTATACTTGATTTTATTCTTGCTTTAATTATGTTGATTGTGCTTTCACCTATTTTTTTGATTGTTGCGATTTGGGTTAAATGCGATTCAAAGGGCAGCGTTTTTTTTCGGCAAGAAAGAGTCACCCGTTATGGAAAGATTTTTCATATCATAAAATTTAGAACAATGGTTCAAAATGCTGAAGCTATTGGTTCACAGGTTACCGTTGACCACGATTCTCGTGTTACTCGTGCAGGGCATTTCTTGCGAAAAACAAGGCTTGATGAATTACCGCAGCTCTTTAACATTCTATCAGGAAGTATGAGCTTTGTTGGCACAAGGCCTGAAGTTATGAAATATGTCAAGTGTTATACGCCTGAAATGATGGCAAGCCTCCTACTCCCTGCTGGAGTAACTTCACTTACGAGCATAAAATTTAAAGATGAAGAAAAGCTTTTGAAAGATGCTGATGATGCAGACAAGGTTTATGTAGAAGATGTTCTCCCCTTAAAGATGAAAATAAATCTTGAATACACAGAAAAATTCAATATTTTTTTCGATTTAAAAGTTATGTTTATGACGGTTATCGCCGTACTCAAGTAATACGACTGGTGGTGTATACCTATAATGAATATCACAAAAAAGGAAATAACAGCCTTGCTCATGAATACCTCTGCTATAAGATTTTCATTGCTTTGTCTGCTGTTTTTCGGTTCTGTTTGTGTGATAGATTCTGCCTGCTATTTTTTAGCCACTCCAATATATGTATGGGCAGGAATCGTTTTATACATAAAGCTTATAAAAGAAATGAAATTAAGAAAAATCAAGCACTTACCAATAATAACTCTATTCATTGCCTCAGGACTTATTTCTGTTGCAGTAAACTTCGCATATAACATACATGAAAATCTTTTTATGATTTATTATGTTATTCTCTGCTTCTTTCTGTTTTATGGATTATATGCTGAAAAAACTCATGAGGCTGCAAAAAGAGAAATGACCTTCTTCTTTAAGTTTTTTCTTTCATCAACAACCATACTTATGACCATAAGTATCGTAATACTCCTATTCTCTAAAAAAGGCTTTATGTTTATGGATTATTACATAAGCATAAAGGATAATCGCTTTGTCGGCATATTCACAAATGCCAATCTTTTGGCGTTTTATGCTGTTATCGGTGTTATCTTCTGCCATATACTTTATTTAAGGCACAAGGCTGTTTCTAAATTTACCTTTAGAGTAAGTCTTTACTATGGAATATGTCTTTTTATAAACTTAGTTTCACTCTTTCTCTCTGACTCAAACGGTTCACTTGTATTCATAATAATCTATGTTTGTTTTATAGCATTCTATAAAATTTTCAGAAACAGTGATACCGTAAGAACATTTAATTTTATGTTCAGAATAATTTCATTAATTCTTGCCTGTGTGATATTTGCCTTTTCATTTTTAACCATAAGGTCTTTTGCTCAAGAAGGCTTTGCCACATTGCTTGAATCTGAAAGAAAATTTTCAGAAAGCCAAAGTATAGAAGTAACAAGCACAATTCCAAAATCCGAAAGTTCCAAAATTCCAGAAAGCAAATCTTCCAAGTCGGAAAACACTTCAAAATCAAGTGAAACCTCAAAAGCTGATAACAATAAATATCTTCCAAGTGACAATACCCATACAGAAAACATTTTCAGAGATAAAAAGACAACAACCTTTACCCATGAAAATAAAAATATTGACAGCGGAAGAATTCCACTCCTTAAACAAGCAATAAAACTTTTTTTACTCTACCCTATCTTTGGAGTTGCTCCAAGAAATATTGTTCTATATGGCGAAAAGTATCTCGGTGGATTAAAATATTCCGATTTCCACAATGGTTTCGTAACTATACTTGTAAGCTTTGGAGTTGTAGGCTTTACTTTCTTTATAATCTTTGCAGTAAAGATTGCAAAAAGTATGCTCATCTGCATTTTCAAAAAACGCAACAAAAATGATACTGAGCGTGAGATGTTGCCTTGTCTGCTTGCATTTTTGGCGGCATATTGTGTTTACTCAATGTTTGAAATTACACTTCTGCTTGATGTATCTTTTAAGGTACTTATCTTCTGGCTTATTCTTGGCTATGCAATGAGCTATCTCAATCATTATGAAATGAGCGATTATCGAGGCAGACTGAATAGTTCAACATTCTTCCCAGGCTTTGTAAGCAAAATCCAATCAGCATATAAAGATAATCCAGATAAGCAAAGCGATACGCAAAAAAATGAAGATAAAGAAAATTCCAATTAGTTACCGAGCGGGCGAACAAAATTCGCCTCTATAATTAGCTAACAAACTTCTCTAAGACACTTAAAAGTTTTGCTCAAGCTTTTTCAAAAGCTTGCGGTTTCCAAAG
>ERZ772872.957-NODE-957-length-27729-cov-4.095866_pt1 | contig 27729 bp, 30 predicted proteins | sample MGYA00512132_ERZ772872 | MGnify/ENA primary metagenome ERZ772872 (study PRJEB29015, sample SAMEA2737724) | human gut metagenome | biome: human gut; feature: human-associated habitat; material: faeces | place: China | collected 2012 ...
CGGCAAAATCGTCAGCTCGCTGGTAAACGATGTCGTTATGCCTCCATTAGGCATGATCTCCGGGGCCCCTATCCAAACAACTATCGGTAATCGTTTTGCAAGCTTCTGGACTCGCGCTGATGAGAAAATGCTATTAGCGGTTTTGGATGGTGTTATGGGCGTAACGAAGGTTAAAAACAGCAAATTCTATGATGCAACTTCTAAGACGCCAACAGACGCAGCTTTCAGTGCCAAAGGTTTTATTGCAGCCATTGGTTTGATGGGCGATCTTCAAGATACTTCATTTGGAGCAATTGCCGTTAACTCTGCTACCTACTCAATGATGAAGCTGCAAGGGCTTATCGAAACTATTCAACCTCAAAATGGCGCTATGCCTTTTGAAGCATATAATGGTTTGCGGATCGTACTTGATGACGATATCCCAGTTGATCTGACTAACAAGCAAAAGCCAACAACAACGTCTTATATCTTTGCTCCAGGAGCAGTTCGTTATTCTAGCGTTTTGGCAAGTACTGAAACTAAGTATGATCCGATCGAAAATGGTGGGACAGATACGATTGTTCAAAAACGTGTAGGAACAATTCACGTTGCTGGCACGTCAGTTAAACCATCATTTGCACCAACTAAGAGCACATTCCCGACGATGGAAGAGTTTGGCAAGTCTAGCACCTGGGAAGTTGTTGATGGCATTGATCCACGTACTATCGGCGTTGTTGCATACAAAGCTGAGTTAGATCCTGCATTAGTTCCAGGCGCAGAAGTTACAACTGCTGGCCCAGGAGCTGCAGTTCCTGGTACAGGACATTAGGAAAGGTCGTGAGCTGAATGCTAAGCTTTTCAGAATATCAAGAGCTTGGTGGTAGGCTGACTGATGAAGTTATATACACCAAGTTGGAGCATGATGCAGTTCAACTTTTGAACACTGCGACACAGATGTTTTATGTTAGAAATGACATCAGCACTGATCAAGATGAGTGGCGGGTAAAGATGTTTAAAATGGCTTTAGTTGCACAGATTGATTACACAAATGACGTCGGTGCTTCGACAGAGTATGAAATGGCACAAAAAGCTGTTAAGAGTGTGTCTATTGATGGAACTACTGTTACAACTGACGGAACATTCAAAGATAGTAGCACTGGCGGGATCTATAATATTGCTTTAGATTACCTTCTTCAAACAGGCTTGCTTTTTGGGGGTGTGGACATATGTTAAAGCCACCAAAAAATATGTGCAATCAAAACATTATCCTTAAGCTTAAAGTTGAAGATCCTGACGATATTTACGGTGAGTCTACTGATTTTGACGAGATTAAGTTAGATAATTGTGTGGTCCACGCTCGTACTGTCTACGAAGGATCCAACAACAATCGTCAGATCGTATCAAATGCAACTGTTATGCTATATTCTGGGATCACGACACCATTTATTGAACTGACAAAGGATCATCTTGGCTCAAAGGTCGAGTACAACGGTATTGAATACACGTTGACAAACATCAGCGAGTCAAGAGATCCATTCAGTGACGAGCTTTATCAATACAAACTACAAGTTGTTTAGGGGTGAATTAAGTGAGCGTTAAAATCAATGTTAGTAGTGACGGCTTAGATAGAAAGTTCAGTCATTCCAGCTTAGTTCGTGGTCGTAAAGCGGCGGCTAATGATGCACATCAAGCTATGGAAAAATACGTACCTATGCTTCATACCGATGCTTCAACAAATTTGCGGAGCATGTCATTTGTAAACAGTGACGGGACTAGCATAAACTATAATGCTGTGTACGCCAGAGCCCAGTTCTACGGTTTTGTTGGTCGTGCTCCGGGGCATCGTGTACATAATTACACGACTCCGGGGACTTCAAGACGTTGGGATCTACGTTTGAAAGGCAATAAGCATGACATGGTCTTAGTCAAAGAAGCTTTTGTGAAGGGGGCTCAGTGGAATGGATCTTGATCTTCAGGAGTCGTTAGCAAAGTCGATCATGAAAGGTACAGGGCTAAAACTTAAAGTAGCTTATTTATCGCCTGATAGCGATATTGGCTTAGTACCTGTGCAAGGATCCCACGTTGTTGAGGCTGACTATTCAGGCAATCAGCTTTGGCAGTACAATTATGCGATTACGATCAAAACTAAAAGCGCACGAGAGGCTAAGGAAAAGCTCTTTGCTATCAGCAACTATTTGAATGGCTTGGATGAGCTATTAAGTGGAAATGGTAGCTTCAGATTTAATAATTTAGAAGTTTCTAGTGCGCCGAGTGAATTACTAGAAGATACAGCAGGGACGGTGATGTATGAGTTAGACATCGCCGTTTTTGTATACACAAAACGATAGGAGGCCGTATAGATGGCAAAAAATACAAAGCCCATTGTGGGTACAGAATTAACAACTAAGGGGGCAGCGCTCAACGTTGTTAATAAATTATATCTTGATACGACAGATTCAACAGATCTAAATGATGTCACTACCGGCAAATGGGCGTGGTTAGCGTTAGATATTACGCAGATCACTCCAAGTGCCAATGAAACTTCGCAATCCGATGCTGACTATGCAGGTAACGGTTTTGGATCTACTGAAATTACTTCTAAACGTTATCAATTAGCGGTTACTGGTAAACGTCACATTGGTGATGCTGCGCAAGATTATGTTGCAACTAAACAATTTGCGATCGGTAATGCTCTGCATACTCGTGCACTTTGGATTGATAATGGTGAAGCTATCTTGGCAGAGGTCACATTGTCAAACATTGTTCCAACGGGGGGTAATGCTAATGCTAGCCAAACGTTCCAAGTGACGATCGTGTTCAACGGTGCACCGGTTGCAATTGATGGCAAGCTGACAATGAGCGATCAACCCACAGAAGATGGCACATACACAGCGACAGTTACACCAAAGAACCAAGGCTAAAAAACATAGAAACAGAGACGAGAAATGTGAGACGAAAAAAGAAAGGGTAATTTAATTATGTCAGTACTTAATTTAGATCAACAATTAACAGTCGATAACAAAAAGACAGTCCAAATCGGTGGTAAAGAATACGAGCTTATCTTTAACGATAAATTTGCCAAGCTTGTTGCCGATATGCAACTCAAGGTGGCAGAAGCAACAAAAGACTTTGATGGCGATGCTAAATTAGAGCAATTTGCCAAGAAAGAATACGCTGAACAAAAAGAACAGTTGATGACAGCTTTCGATAAGGGCAAAGTAGTCGTCATTGACGCCTTAGATCAGTTGTTAGGTGAAGGCGAGGGTGAACGTTTGTACAAGCACTACAACGAGTCTACTCAAGCTTTGATCGCTTTAGTTGCCTTATTGAATAAAGCTGCAAATGATGCTGTGTGTGAAACTAAAGCTAAAAACCGAGCTGAGCGTCGAGCTAAATATAAGAAAAACCACTAGAGGTGATGTGGCATGCTAAGTTTAACTCAAGATCCGTTAAATGAAGTGATCTTCAATGGTAAGAGCTACCACCTAGACTTAGCTTTCGATACAGTTCTTCAATATCTACAGCTTTCGTCAGATAACGATCTGTCAAAAGAGGAAAAGGTGGAGTATGCTATCACTCTCTTTTTGGATGAGCAAGATCTACCTAACGATCCAGAGTTTTATGAGCTAATATTTAAAGCTGTGAATGAAGAAATAACGGCAGATCCTTATGGCAATAATATGCCAAATAGTAACCCGTTTGGACTAGCGCCAATTAAGTATTTTGATTACGTTCAAGACGCAGAAGCTATTTTTGCTAGTTTCATGCGTGAGTATAAAATCAACCTACTCAAACAACGTGGGAAAATGCACTGGCGAGAGTTCAAAGCTTTATTTGATGGATTAAGTGAAAATTCGTACATGCAACGTATCATTTCCATTAGACAGCGTGATCTAAGCGAAGTTAATGATAGTAAGATGCGTCAGCAATTGACAGAAGCTAAAAGTTACTATGCGCTAGACGAGCCGCAAAAAGAAGAAGTCAAGCAAGAGCACGTAGCACAGACATCAGCGTTATCTGCAATGTTCAAAGCTATGCAAGGTCAAGTAAAGAAAGGGGGCTAGTGAATGGCAGCAGATGCAAGTGTTGTTATTGATTTTGATGTCAAAATGCAACAATTAGAATCAGATAGAGATCAGATCAATAAAATTTTGTCAGCAATCGGTGAAAATACTGGCGACAAGATGGATGACGAATTCAAAAAATCAGCTGATAAAGTTGTAAGCGAGGCAAAAAACGTCAAAAAAGATGTTGATGCAGAACTCAAAAAGCCAACATCCACGATCACACCTAAAGTTGATGATAGCGAGGCGCAGAAAGGTACACAAAAGATCATCACTAGCCTTCGTAAGATTCCTAAAGATCAAAAGGTAAAGTTAGATGCTGACGCTAAAAAGGCAGGCATAGACGATTTTACGAACCTTTTGAAACGGGTCCCTAAAAAAACTCGAACGGAGATCTTGGCTCAAGCGCAAAAGGGCGAAGTGATCGATTATGAAACGTTGCTAAACAAGCTACCTAAAAAGGTCTTGACTGAAGTTCAATTAAACGACAACGCAAGCGATAAGTTAAGGACTATTAAGAAAGAATCCGAAAATACTAAAAATGGCTTTACGCGCTTAAAAACTATTGTAGCTGGATCATTTCTTGGTGGCGCTGCGCTAAGCGGTGTGTCTATTCTTGTTGATGGTCTAAAAAATGTTGCCGTTGAAGGGGCGAATGCTTCAGATGCGATGGACAAATTTAGATCAACAATGAAACTTGGTGGCTTTGGTGAAGCTGAGATCAAAAAGGCCTCTGATCAAGTCATGGACTATGCTAACAAGACGGTCTATGACCTTGACGACATTTCTAATACGACCGCTCAGTTAGCCGCTAACGGTGTTAAGAACTACATGGGGCTAACAGAAGCCGCCGGGAATTTGAACGCCCAAGCTGGTGGGAACGCTGAAACATTCAAATCGGTTGCAATGATGCTTACTCAAACTGCTGGTGCTGGCAAACTGACTACTGAAAACTGGAATCAACTTGCCGACGCTATTCCGGGTGCTTCCGGTGTACTACAAAAAGCAATGAAAGACGCCGGCGCATACACTGGCAATTTCCGTGATGCTATGGCTAACGGCCAAATCACGGCGGAGGAGTTTAGCGACGCTTTGATGAAGCTTGGACAGACAGACGGAGCTAAAAAGGCTGCTGAGTCAACTAAGACTTTTCAAGGTGCGATTGGTAACTTAAAAGCGGCAGTCATTGACGGCATGAAGAATGTCATAGACGCTTTTGGTAAGGATCGTATCACCGGGCCTATTAACGGTTTTAGTGGCGCAGTTCAGGAGGCATTTGGGAAGGTCACAAAGACGATCGAGAAAAATAAGAAAGTTATCGATAACGTTGGCGCGGTGTTCTCTAATGTATTTAAAATAGTTGGTGTTGTCGGTAAAGCAGCTTTTGATACAGTGAAAGACGCCATATCTGGTAGCATAAAAGCTTTTGACTGGGTAATGGAAAAAGTTAACAAACTGGTTCCCGGCATGAGCAAGCTAGGCAAAAGTACCTCATCAGTGGCTAAACACGAAAAAGCTTTAAGAGCTGTAGGGGTCGCAATCGGTACTATTGTTACAGCTCTGATCACTTTCAAAACAGCTCAAAAAGCAGTGGCAGGCGTTAGTTCGGCAATAAAGACATTATCCAATGTGACAAAAATCGCTTCCGGTGTTCAAAAAGCTTTTAATTTAGTGATGGCCGTTAATCCGTATGTGTTGATTGCTACCGCTATAGTTGCGGTCGGAGTGGCCTTTTATCAAGCTTACAAGCATTCTAAAACATTCCATGATGGAGTAAACAAAATTGCTAAAGTAGTTGTGTCATTTGCTAAAGATGCTTGGAAACACATTTCGGATCTATTCAGCAAAGTTACAAAGATCGTTAAGAAAGTCTGGAAAGAGATTGAACCGATTGTTAAGTCCGGAATGAAAGTTATTCGTGCGGTGATTGAGCTAGAAATGGCTATCATTCAAAAGGCTTGGAATAGAGCTTGGAATACAATCAAAACGGTCGTTCAAGCGATTTGGAAAATCATGGAACCGATCGTTAAATTAGGAATGGGAGTTATCAAAGGCGTTATCTCTGGAACGATGAGTATCATCAGTGGCCTTTGGAAAGGCGCGTGGAATTTGATCAAGGGCGTCTTGCATGGAGTTTGGGAGATAATGAAGTCAATCGTAAAAAACGCCTTAGATGTGATAGCAGACGTTATCAAGATTGTAACTAATGCAATCAAAGGCAACTGGTCCGGTGTTTGGAAAGGCATTAAAAACCTATTTAGCGATATTTGGAATGGTATCAAGTCTACTGGATCGGGAGCAATCAACGGTTTAAAAGATATTATTATCGGAGTTGCTAAGAGTATTGATAGTGCTTGGAGAGGAATTTGGAACGGGGTTGCAAAATTCTTTAGTGGGATTTGGGACGGCATGAAAGACGCTGCTAAAGCTGGGTTTAATGGCATTATTGACTTTGTTAATGGTGGTATCAAAGGTATTAATAGAGTTGTTCATTCCTTCGGTGGTAAAAAACAGACCATTGACCTTATTCCACGTTTGAAAAATGGCGGACGTATTTCAAAATCAACACTAGCATTAGTCAATGATGAGGAAAGTCCAACATATCGAGAAGCTATTTTCAGGCGTAATGGTTTGGTTGAATTACCGCAAGAACGCAACGTTCTTACTCATCTTGAAGCCGGCGACGCAGTCATGCCAGCTAAACAAACAGCTATGTTGCTAGGACTACCGCAATATAAAAACGGATTCGGTGATTGGTTAGACAAAGCGGCAAATTTTGTCGGCGACGTTACAGGTGATATCGGTGATTGGTTAGCTGATAAGATAGATCAACTAGAAGATGCTCTAAAAGATCCGTCAAGTATCTTGATGAGGCTTTTCAAAAAGAGCAAGAATAACGCCGAAGCTGTCTGGCATGACATCGGTGAAGGTGCTGGCGAATATGTACCTAAACAAGCTGTTGACTGGTTCAGAAAGACACTCGAAGGATTCAAAAAGAAGTTTGATGAGTCTGGTGGCTCTAATCCGCCGGGAGAAGGCACCCAACGTTGGGAACCTTATGTTAAAAAGGCGTTAGCCGCTAACGGTTTACCAACATCAGCTGCTTACGTACAGGCTTGGTTGCGTCAAATTCAAAGTGAATCCGGGGGGAACCCTAAAGCGGTACAAGGTGGATATGTCGATATTAATACGTTGACTGGTGACTTGGCTAAAGGGTTATTACAAACTATTTCAGCAACTTTCAATGCTTATAAGTTTCCTGGTCATGGCAATATTTTTAACGGTTACGATAACATGTTAGCAGCGATCCACTATGCTAAAGCTCGTTATGGATCAGATATGCTTGCTGTCATCGGACACGGTCATGGTTACGCTAACGGTGGTCATGTCTATAACAAGCAATTAGCTTGGATCGCAGAAGATGGAGACGAGTTTGTGATCAATTCGAGGCGCGACAATGCAGATAATCTACTCCTGAATGCGATAGCCCAACGAGCTTCTGTCGCTCCTAACAGCCCGTCTGCGAGGTTGGCTAAAATGGTTGATCAGACTAGATTCAGTTCTGTTAATGGTTATGGTATAGCAGTACCCTCAGTAACAGGGCAACAATCACAGGCATTAACGTTGACGGATAATGATAACATTGACTATACATCTCAACTTAAGAGCATAGGTTCAAAACTTGATGCTATTATGCAGAAAAAAGTTTTCATTGATGGTTCAAGCTTTTCAAAAAGCTATGAACGATATGGCGCCGTTGAACGTAACAGAAGGAATACGATGATGGAAAGGGGGATGTCGATTGACTCAAGAATCTAGGCCATACGGATTTGAATTTAATGGTCGGCATTCAAGTGAGTTTGAGTTGCGTGTATTGGATACTAAATCGGTTACTCTACCCGCTAAGCGAAAATCACAGTTGCAACTACCATATCGAACAGGATACATTGATCTAAGCAATCTTTATGGGCTCAACACGTATGATGAGAGGACGGTAACTTTTCCATGCAAACTACCTTATGGACGTTCTGATTTGTCTACCTTAAATTTAAAGCTAACCGAGCTGATGAACTGGCTAATGAAACCTACTGGTAAGATTCTGCTCAAAGACGATGCGATGCCCGGTTATGCGTTTCTCGCAGAAGTACAAACGGCACCGACAATCGAAGAAGGATGGGACTTTTGCAAAGTTACGATTGTTTTCCAGTGCTACGCATATCGCCTGAAGCGCTGCTACGATGACGTCTGGGACACGTTCTACTTTAATCTTGATGCAGCCTCTAATTTGGAAGTAACGGTTAACGGTCATGAGAGCATTCTGTTGATAAATACAGGTCATAACCGGGTTCGGTTGACTGTGACCTGCTCCACGGCCATGTCTGCGTCAGTCAATGACCACGTCTTCGCGCTTAAAGCTGGGGATAATGTCAATCCTTACCTGGAGCTGATGCCCGGCGAAAATGTCGTTAACATCGAAGGCACTGGTAAGGTTAAGTTTAAATGGACGGAGGAAGTGCCATGACAAAAGGGTTTAGAATTACGATTCGTGAAGGTTGGAACGGGGCGGAGAAGGTGCTTAACTCGGATATCTTCCCGCATTATCGGCTCGTTTCGGCTGTTTTGTCTAAAAGCACTTCATCTTATGACACGTTCACCTTCACGATTGACCCGACACATGCTTTGTATACTGAAATCGATCCTTACAAGTGTTTTGTAAAAATAACTCGTCCGGACAAGAATGCGACTCTCTTCGAAGGGCGAGTTTTAACGTATACGGATAGCATGGATAGTTCGGGTACGGTTGAAAAGCAAGCTACGTGTGAGGGCTTGGAAGGGTTCCTGCACGACAGCGTACAACCGTGGAGGGAGTTCCATAACACGACGCCAAAGGACTTTCTGCAGTCTCTCATAACTGAGCACAATAAGCAGGTCGAGTCCTACAAGCATATAACGCTCGGGACGGTCACGGTGACAAATTCAACGGATAACGTGTATCGATACGCTGATGATACCAAAGATACGTATGATAACATACAAGACAAGCTCATCAGTCGCTTGGGTGGAGAAATGAGGATCAGGAATGTGGACGGCAAGCTGATGCTTGACTACGAGCCGGAAATCTCCTCCGATTGTCCGCAGAGGATCGAGCTTGCACATAACATGGTGTCAAGTTCACGGACTGTTGATCCAAGTGAGATTGTTACTGTTCTTAAGCCGCTCGGCGCAACTCAAGAACGTCAGAACAACGATGGCAGTACCGACGTTTCAAGCCCGCACTTAACAATTGCCAGTGTTAATGGAGGCAACGATTATCTGCGTGACGATCAGCTGATCAGTCAATTCGGAATCCATGTCAAAACTGAAACATGGGAAGACGTAACAACGCCACAGGCTCTGCTCGCAAAGGGCAGGGCTTTTCTTGACGCGCAGAAGGCGATTAAATATCAACTTCAAGCCGGGTATATCGATTTGTCTTTCCTCGAAGAAACTATTGGGATGATCGAATGCGGGAGTTATGTCAGCATTGTAAATCAACTAGAGGGACTGTATGCAACGGAACGCATCGTGGCCATGTCACTGGACCTGCTCAACATCGCCGATTCAACCATCACCCTCAGCGACAATCCGATAGACCTGACGGCATATCGTGAACAGCACCGGTCGGAAACCGACGCGCAGAAGGCACTGATCAACCGTCTGATGTCACGTCAGACAAAAGCAAACAAGGAAATCGAGGACTTAACCAAACAAAATCAGCAGCTTTCCGACAGTTACAGTAAGCTTTCAGACAGCTATACCAGGCTTTCCGAGAGGGTAAAGCAGCTTGAGAGCAACGGCGGTAACACCGGAACGTGGACCGCCGGCGGTAAATTCATTGACCTGTCATCGAACAACGGAAGTCAGAATCAGGCATGGTATGACAGCTTGCACCAGAGCGGAGTTAAGGGCTTGATGATCAAGCTCACCGAAGGCTCGGAAGCAGGCAGTGCGTATCTCAATCCGCTATTCGATGAGCAAAAGAGCCGTGGAATTACGGCTAAAATGAAGTTTATCGGTGCATATCACTATTTCTTGGCCGTATCCGTTTCTGATGCGCAAGCCGAAGCGCAGTGGTTCTTGAGCAAATTAAAAGCTAAGGGAATACCGACCAGCGCTGTGGTTTCGTGTGACGTCGAAGATGGGTCGCTTACTAAGGACAAGGCCGCGTTGACTGCTGAGGTGGATGCCTTTTACAAGGTGCTGACCGATGCCGGCTATACGAATACATGCGACTATTCGAGTGCGTCATGGTTCAGTAGTCGTTTTGACAGTCGCGCTAAGTATAAATGGATAGCCAGTTGGGGTGCTTCTTCCAGACCTGCGGGAGCTGATGCATGGCAATACACGGACAAGTACAATGGTGCCATACTGGACTGCAGCTACAGTTACAATCAAATTTTTGTTTAAGGAGGGATAGAATGACAGTCGATTATAGAGATCCAACGCATATCATGCCCACGGATAGTCCTGTTGACCAATCCAAGGTGTCTGAGGCAAATAAAACGTTGGCCAAGTGGTTGCGCCAGAAAATGTATGGTGTTGACGTGAGAGAATCGTTGGCCAGGCTAGCAGAACAGACGTCTGCTGACGTGTATGATGACAGGCAGACAGTTCTTGATTACAAAAATCATGCAAACAACGAGGAGCAAGCGTTGCGCAATTTGGCCAACAAGCTCTCCCAGGAATTCAACAGTATTCTGAATTCCAAAGCCGACAATGCTGAAGTCATAAATGCGCGAATCGACGTTGCCGGTGCTGTGTATCAGACGCTTAAGATGCGTCTTGACGCAATGCAGCTTAATCTCAATACGTTTTACCAAGCAGGACAGGTAGATCCGCAACTGCATATCTTGTGCGTCAAAGACATCGCCACTGATAGCGATAATGTCAGGTCCTCGCCCATGGTGCAGATTACAGGAGGGACCAGTCCTGATGGTGATTTGACGGTGACGTCATCTACACGGCTGAAAATTGACAAGGTAAAGGATGTGTAAATCGTGGCTAAAATCAAAAAAATGATGGAGTTGGAAGAAAACGGCGATGAGCAGCAGTTCTTCCCGCAAACGCACGCTGATGCCGTACTGGATTTGCACGAGTATCTCAAGAAGTATGTGATTCCCGGAGCGGTCAATGGCAAGGACGGCAGAGACGGTACGAACGGGTTAAGCGCATATGACATCGCTGTTATTCAAGGGTTTAAGGGCACGGCGACCGATTGGATTCGTTCTTTGAAAGGTGATAAGGGCGATAAGGGAGACAAGGGCGCTACTGGCGCAACGGGGCCGATTGGCTTGACCGGTGCGACAGGTCCTCAAGGTATCAAAGGCGATAAAGGTGATAAAGGCGCAACTGGATCACAGGGACCGACTGGAGCAACCGGTCCGGCCGGTCCGACACCGACAATCGGATCAAACGGGAATTGGTTCATCAACGGTGTCGATACTAATAAACCTAGTCGAGGGGTACAGGGGCCACAGGGAATTCAAGGACCTAAAGGAGCTACTGGGGCGACAGGTTCACAGGGACCACAGGGAATTCAAGGCCCAAAAGGTGCTACGGGAGCAACCGGTGCAACCGGTGCAACAGGTCCGACCGGTCCGCGCGGCCCCCAAGGACCAGCCGGACAAAACGCAACGACAACGGCAAACGCTACGCAGAAAACCAACGGTCTGATGTCGTACACCGACAAAACCAAGTTGGACACTCTGCAAATAGTCAAAATTACTAAGATAAAGGATGTGTAAACTATGACGTATATCGCACAACTATCAGATGGATCTAACACGCAGTTTTTCCCGAGGACGAGATGGGATGCGCTGCTTAATGTGCCATCGCTGGTACAACCTAGCGCGCTTAAAATTACCAGATGGGATCATGCTGTAACGGCTAAAAATGGCTGTGAAATTGCTAGTGGAAACAGTTTAACGCGCTTAGATTTCGTTAATTTCTCTATACTAAATGTATATGCCTGGATTAAACTACCTAAGTTGGATGTGTGGAAATATGTAGAGGTGGCATCAATCCCTAAGGCTGCTCTTAATGGGTATTCAAAAACGCAAGAACTGACAAGTAAACGTTTTGTTGATGAATTTAAATTAGATTTAGGTATAACTACAAATAGTACTCTAACCGTTTATTCTCGTACGGCAATTGCTTCTGGAAGTGGTTTCCCGTACACGGTATCATACATTCTCTATAATTAAGGAGGAAAATCATGCTAATCTACTATTACGATGAAAACAATACGTATACGCACTCTGACTTAATAGGTGATGATGCGGTCATGCCGGCTAACGCAACTAAAGTGGCTCCTCTTGACGGAAACGGGGCTGGACTGTACGAACCGATTATTTGGCACCCAGAGACCCAAACCTGGACAGGGGCAACGAAAGAGGAATATGATGCGGCTCATCCGGCTGATACAGTAGTTGTGACGCCTACCGCTGATCAGCAGGCACAGGCTCAGCAGATGCTCGCCATGGCCAACTTGACAAACCAGGTTGCCATGCTGCAGAAGACGGTTGCGACGCTGATGGTTCAGAATGCAGATTCGAAGGAGGAAATGAAGAATGTATAGTTATGATATCGTAAGTGAATTTTATAAAATGGGCCTTTTCACTAAAGAAAATGTGCAGCTTTTTGTGAAAGTCGGTCTTTTTGCCAAGTCTGACTATGACAAGATGTTCCCTGAGGACGCGCAGACAACGACTGTCTGAAGTATGACGGGAGGGCGGGACGGATTTAATACGGAGATGATGATTTTGGTACATGGATTATGGGGGTTAAGCTGGGGGGAAATTCTCAGTTTGGTGACGCTCATCGGCGGGGTAATCACATTTGGGTCCAAACTGTTCAAGAGTGGGATTGCCAATGTTCTGGCCCCGCTTAGGTCGTCACTCGATGAGCTTAATGTTAATCTGAAGAGATTGAATGGAAATTTCCACAGGCAGGAATCGGAAATCGAAAAAATCAATGAGGATCTCAGACATCATGAACTGCAGCTGCAGGAGCACGATTTGGAAATTAAGAATCTTAAGGAGGATACTAATCATGGGAGATAAAATCAGGAAGGCACTATACAATGCAGACGGAACGCTGAATCGGGGGACGGTAGTCGGACTAGTGTCGGCGCTGCTGCTTTTTGCTCAGCAGATTGCCGGGATTTTTGGGCTGGATTTGACAGGACAGATGTCTGCGGTGCAGGACTGTGTAAATACAGTGCTGACAATCTTGACAGTTCTTGGCGTCATGTCGGTTCCGAAAGGTGGCGAATCTTCTGATGGTAAAAATCAATAAGGTTGTTGTTGCAAGTCTCGCAGTTGCGGGGCTTTTTTTATGCGGTCAGAATGCGCAGGCAAATCGATTAGGTCAGGACGTATCTAGCTATCAATTGAGTGATTTCAATTACATGCTACAACGCAAACAGCTAGGGTCTGAATTTACCATTGTCAAGCTAGGCGGTTCCGGCGGCTTTGAAGGAGAACATTATCAAAATCCAAAAGCTTCAGCACAGCTAGCCAGTGCGTCAAAAAGCGGGCAGGACGTTGCAGGCTATTTCTGGGGACAGTTTGGATCAGATAGATTGATGGCGCAAAAGATGGCCGGCTATGCAGTATCGGATGCGCACAGGACAGGGTTAAAACAGGGCGCTGCTATCGCATTGGATTACGAGCAGGGCGCATCGATGTCAAGCACGGCCAATACCGATGCAATCATTGAATTTATGTCAGCCATTAAAGGCGCGGGGTATAAACCGCTACTATATAGCGGTGCCTATTATATGAAAAGATATGTAGATATTGAGCGCATTGGTAAGCAGTTTGGAACGTGCCTGTGGGTTGCTAGCTATAAGACAACCGGATTACAGCTAGCACCGGATTTTGCTTATTTCCCGTCAATGAACTATGTAGCGATGTGGCAATTTGCGGATAACTGGCATGGTACTGATGGAAACGTGGAACTTGTTTCTGTTATTAAAGGAGATGTTAAAAATAACGTGACGGTTAAGCCGACCGTTACTGTTTCAGGAAACTACTATACTATTCAGCCGGGCGATTCGTGGTGGTCAATCGCAAATCGTTTTGGCATGGACATGTATCAGTTGGCACAGCTTAATGGCATGTCGATCAACAACGTTATTCATCCGGGTCAAAAAATTAAAGTTAAGGGCACAATCAAAAACGGTGCAAAACCAGTTAAAAATACCAATACTAGCTTTTATGTTGTTAAGCCTGGCGATTCGTGGTGGAGCATCGCGGCTAAGCATGGACTGTCTATGTATGCGTTAGCTAGTCGCAACGGAAAGACGATTTATTCCGTTATCCATCCAGGCGACCGTCTGACCGTTATAGGGCAGACAACACGTATCTACACGGTCAAATCAGGTGATACGCTATCAGCCATCGCAAACAAGCTAGGTACGTCGGTAAACTCGTTGGCTAGTCGTAACCACATCAGCAACATTAACTGGATCTATGCAGGTCAACGGTTAAGCTACTGATGTACGAAAGTGTACGAAAAACGTACGAAAGTTACAAAAAACGTACGAAAGTGTATGCTATAATTGACGCGTGCTCGGTAGAGTAAATATATATAGGAATTTATTTTGCCGGTATAATATAGATGAAAAATTAATCCCCCGTGCCGAACGGGGGATATTTTTTATGCAAAAATATTTTAAATGATCATTTTTGAAATGGGCAAGGCGATTATCTGAAATGCGAGAATTTTGTAAAATGGGCAGATAATAAAAAAAGAATGGGCAATAAATGGGCAAAAAAATTCCATTTAAGCGGATATAAGTATCACTTAAATGGAATGAAGATTCTTTAGAAACTGCGATAAATCAAGCAAATGCTGATTTATTAAGCTTTGTTAATTTACACTAAGCCTTCATGACGGAAAACCATGTTTTGGACGGATTGTCGGATGAAAATCAGCTGTCGCTTTTCGACATGCTTGGCTAAATGCACTGCATTTACATTCATTTTCATACGAAACTTGAAAATGTCGTCCCAGTATGCTACAATAACATTGTTTTTGATACTCGTTAGGGAGTGAGCAGAGATGCTCGCTCTTTTTATTGGAACGGGTTCTATTGGAAGAAAAGATGCGAGGAGGAAAATTTTGAGCAGCGTTGTTGAAACAGTGACGGAATTAGTCACTCCTATATTGGATGAACGTCACTTTGAATTAGTTGATGCGGAATTCGTGAAAGAAGGCAAAAGCTGGTATTTGCGAATTTATATCGATAAGCCCGGTGGAATCAATATTGAGGAGTGTGCGCTTGTCAGCGATTTGCTCGGCGAAAAGCTTGACGACTGCGACCCGGATCCGATTCCTCAGGCATACTTTTTGGAAGTTTCCTCACCTGGTGCTGAGCGTCCTTTGAAAAAAGAACGCGATTATGAGCGCGCGTTGAATTCTTATATTCATGTTTCGCTGTATCAGCCGTTGGAGGGCAATAAGGTTTATGAAGGCACAATGGTTGACTTGAAGCCGGATGAACTGACGCTGGAATACATGGACAAGACTCGTCAAAAGACGATTGTGATTCCGCGCAAGCAGATTGCACAGGCGCGTTTGGCAATCAAATTTTAATAATAAGGAGCACAGAAAAAAATGAGTAAGGAATTGCTTAATGCATTGGATGCACTTGAAACTGAAAAGGGCATCAAAAAAGAAGTCATCATCGATGCTTTGGAACAGGCACTTGTTTCCGCCTACAAGAAAAACTACGGTCAGGCACAAAACGTCAAAGTGACGTTTGATGCAAGACGTGGCGACATCAAGGTTTTTGCCGTTAAGGAAGTCGTCAACGAAGTTTTGGATTCATGCCTTGAAGTCAGCCTGTCTGATGCTCTTGAAATCAACAGAGCCTATGAAATCGGCGACACGATTGATTTTGAAGTTACTCCGCGTGATTTTGGCCGAATTGCGGCTCAAACTGCTAAGCAGGTCATCATGCAGCGCGTGCGTGAAGAAGAGCGTCAAATGATTTATAATCAATATAGCCGTTATGAAAATGAAATCATGACCGGTGAAGTTGAACGTCGCGACAGCCGTTACGTTTATGTCAACCTCGGCAACGTTGAAGCCGTTCTTTCGAAGCGCGATCAGGTGCCTGGTGAAGTTTACAATTCACATGATCGCATCAAAGTTTACGTGTACAAGGTTGTTGATCCAAACGAAAATCAAAATGCCGAACAAAATGAAGAAGAAGGCAAAAAGAAGCGTCGCAACCGAGGACCTCAAGTTTACGTAAGTCGTTCTCATCCTGATTTGTTGAAGCGCATGTTTGAAAATGAAGTTCCGGAAATTTTTGACGGAACCGTTGAAATCAAGTCGATTGCGCGTGAAGCAGGCGATCGTGCCAAAATTGCCGTTTGCTCCGATCAAGAAGGAATCGATCCGATCGGAACCTGCGTTGGCCCACGCGGAGAACGCGTCAAGGCAATCGTTGAAGAATTAAACGGAGAGAAGATGGACATCGTCGAATGGAGCGAAGATCCGTCCGAATATATCAAGGCTGCCTTGAAACCGGCCGAAATTCTTGAAGTTCGCTTCGACAGAGAAGACGATCATGCATGCACGGTCGTCGTCCCTGACACGCAATTATCGCTTGCAATCGGCAAGCGTGGCCAAAATGCCCGCCTTGCAGCTCATTTGACGGGCTACAAGATCGACATCAAGTCCGAATCAAACATGGAAGAACTTGATCGTCAGTCTGAAGAAGAACCTGAGGAAAATTTTGAATTGCCTGAAACAGAAGATGTTGAAACGGAAGATGCCATCAGCATTGAAGACATTGAGGCAGATAACGAATAAAGGAGGTTTTTTAAATGGCACAGCGTAAAATACCGATGCGAAAAGACATCGTTACCGGAGAAATGAAGCCAAAAAAAGAACTCGTTCGTGTTGTCAAGAATAAAGAAAATGAAGTTTCAATCGATCCGACCGGAAAGAAGGCCGGACGCGGAGCATATATTCATTTAGACGTCAAAACAGCCGAGAAAGCAAAAAAGGACCGCACCTTCGACAAGGCATTCGGGCTTAAAATCGACGATGCCTTTTACGATGAGCTGGTTGCTTACGTTGATCACCAAGCAGCCCGCGCGGAATTGTTCGGAAATGGAAAATAGACAAAAAGTTCTGCAATCATTGGGCCTTGCTCGTCGGGCAAAAAAACTGACGACGGGCATTGACCTTGTTATTGACCAAGTTCGACTTGGAAAGGCGTACCTTGTTTTTTGCGCAAATGATGCAGGACAAAGTACGAAAAAGAAAATTACTGATAAATGCAATAGTTACAACGTCACGTGCTCGCTCGAATTCACAAGGGATGAACTCAGTGCGGCAATAGGATCGAAACGCTCGATAATTGCAGTGACGGATGCAGGCTTTGCTAAGAAATTCAAGCAACTGCTGTCTCTTTGATTCGTGTATTTCTCGAATCAAGAGTCTTGACAGGCCTGATTTTACGAGAATGGAGCGATGTCGATGAGTAAAAAAAGAATTTATGAATTAGCAAAAGAACTCAATGTTTCCAGCAAGGAAGTCATTGCGGCAGCCAAAAAGAAGGGAATTGAAGTTGGCAATCACATGTCGACGATTGGAGAAAACGAAGAGCGGCAGGTAAGGGCTGCTTTTGCTCCAAAGAAAGCCCCTGTTGAGAAAAAGGCGGCTGCCTTTAAGGCTGAAAAACCGGCCAAAGAGCATAAAAGGGAAAGTGAAAAGGTCGGAAAGAAGCCTTCTGACAAGCGATCAACCGAAAAAAAGCAGGCTGTTCGCCCTGATCAAGGAAAGACCAACCGTGATCAAAAGTCAGTGAATAGAACCAACGAAAGGCATTCTGGTAACCACATGGATAAAAATAAAAACAACAACAATCGCAGGAGCAACCAAAGAGAAGGACAAAGCAACGATCGTTTCGGCGGAAACGACAACAAAAAGGGCAAGTTCAACAAGAAGAACAATCGCAAAAACAACAAGCGCAATAATCGCAATCAACGCGACAATAATAAGAAGAACGCCGTTCCGCAACGCAAGAACAAGCCGTTGCCGGAAACTTTGGTTTATACGGTCGGCATGAACGTTGCCGATATCGCAAAGAAGATCCACCGCGAACCGGCAGAAATCATCAAGAAGCTCTTTATGATGGGCGTGATGGTCAACCAAAACCAATCGCTTGACAAAGATACGATTGAAATTCTTGCAGCCGATTATGGCATCAAGGCTGAAGAAAAAGTTGAAGTTGACGTAGCCGACATCGACAAGTTCTTTGAAGAAGAAGCAAACAATACGAAACACTCCGCACCGCGTCCACCGGTCGTAACGATTATGGGACACGTTGATCACGGCAAAACGACGCTTCTTGACAAATTGCGTCATACGAACGTCACTGCCGGTGAAGCAGGCGGAATTACGCAGCATATCGGTGCTTATCAGGTAAGACACAATGACAAGATCATTACGTTCCTTGATACGCCGGGACATGCCGCCTTCACGAGCATGCGTGCTCGTGGTGCCGACATCACCGACATCACTGTCCTGGTCGTTGCCGCAGACGATGGCGTCATGCCGCAAACGATTGAAGCCATCAACCACTCGAAGGCTGCCGGGGTTCCGATCATCGTGGCCGTAAACAAGATTGACAAGCCTGGTGCAAACCCTAATCACGTGATGGAGCAATTGACCGAATACGGCTTGATTCCTGAAGATTGGGGCGGCGATACGATCTTTGTCGATATTTCTGCTAAATTCGGCAAGAATCTTGACGAATTGCTCGACATGATTTTACTTGAGTCAGAAATGCTTGAACTTAAGGCAAATCCTAAGCAGCACGGTGCAGGGTCCGTTATCGAAGCTCGCCTTGACAAGGGCAAGGGATCCGTTGCAACGCTTTTGGTTCAGCAGGGAACCCTTCACGTCGGTGATCCGATCGTTGTCGGAAATACTTTTGGTCGCGTTCGGACGATGACTGACGCCAGAGGTCATGCCATCAAGAAGGCTACCCCGGCAACGCCAGTCGAAATTACCGGTTTGAACGAAGTGCCGCAGTCAGGTGATCGTTTCGTGACGTTTGATGACGAAAAGACGGCGCGTGCAGCAGGTGAAGAGCGTGCCAAGCGCGCTCTGATGAAGGAACGCAGCCAAACGACGCACGTTACGCTCGACAACTTGTTCGATACGCTTAAAGAAGGCGATATGAAAGAAGTTGACGTGATCATCAAAGCCGACGTTCAAGGTTCCGTTGAAGCAATTGCACAAAGCTTCAAGAAGATTGACGTGGAAGGTGTTCGCGTCAACATCATCCACCAGGCCGTTGGTGCCATCAACGAATCAGACGTGACCTTGGCCGAAGCTTCCAATGCGATCATCATCGGATTCAATGTCCGTCCTACGCCTCAAGCCAAGGTGCAGGCAGATCAAGACAAGGTCGACATTCGTTTGCACAACGTCATCTACAAGGCAATCGATGAAGTTACGACTGCCATGAAAGGGATGCTTGAACCCGTCTTTGAAGAAAAAGTCACCGGCTACGTTGAAATCCGTCAGACCTACAAAGTTTCAAAACTTGGCACGATCGGCGGCGGCTATGTCACGGACGGCTACATTCAAAGAGATTCCGGCGTTCGAATTATTCGTGACGGAATCGTGATCTATGAAGGAAAGCTTGCATCTCTCAAGCGTTTCAAAGATGACGTCAAGCAGGTCAAATCCGGATTCGAATGCGGCTTGATGGTTGAAAAGTACAATGACATCAAAGAAGGCGATCAGCTCGAAGCCTTCATTATGGAAGAAGTTCCGCAAGACTAACGGGAGGAATTGCTATATATGGTACAACATTACCGTGTCGGACGTTTGTCACAAGAGATTCAGCGCGAAGTCAACGACATTTTGATGAAACGCGTCCGCGATCCGCGCGTTGAAGGCGTGACGATTACCGGCGTCGAAGTTACGGGCGATCTGCAGAATGCGACAATTTATTACAGCACGCTTTCAAATCTTGCTTCTGATGCCGAAAAGACCCAAAAAGGTCTCGATAAGGCAACAGGGTTGATCAGACGAGAACTTGGGCAGCGCTTGAGCATCTATGTCACGCCTGAACTCAAATTCGTTCGTGATGAATCCGTGCGCTACGGGGATCATATCGACGAACTTTTGAACAAGCTTCATCAGCAGGATCGTTAAGATGAAAATTGCGGGGATGGGAATTTTTCCCATCCCTGTTTTTGAGAGGTGAACACTTATGGATGGAATTTTACCCCTGAACAAGGATCGCGGCATGACCAGCAATGATGCCGTGTTTAAATGCAGACGCCTGTTTCGGACCAGAAAAGTCGGACACAGCGGGACGCTCGATCCAAACGTTGACGGCGTGCTGCCGATCTGCATCGGACATGCGACAAAAGTCGTCAGCTATCTGATGGAATCAGGCAAAGTTTATACCGGTGAGGTCACGCTTGGATTTTCAACGGAAACGGAAGATCTTGACGGGAAAATCGTTGAAGAGTATTTTTTGACGAAGCCTTTTTCAGATGAATTGATCAAAGAAAAGATGCAGCAGCTTTGCGGAGACATCATTCAGATTCCTCCGATGTATTCTGCCGTCAAGGTCAACGGCAGACGTTTGTACGATTACGCCAGAAAAGGCGAAGAAGTCGAACGTCCCAAGAGAAAGATTCACGTTGAAAGTTTTGAATTGATCGGAAGCTCTGCATTTGACAAAGAAAACGGCGTCCAAAAATTGCGTTTCAAAGTCGCCTGCGGAAAAGGAACCTATGTCAGAACGCTTGCCACGGATCTCGGCAAAAAACTTGGCGTTCCGGCCGTCATGAGCGATCTGACGCGACTTGAAAGCGGCAGTTTCAAGCTTGACGAAGCCTATACGCTGGCACAGCTTGAAGAACTCAAGCAAAACGGCAGGCTGGAAGAGGCCTTGCGTCCGGTCGACCATGCTTTGAAAATGCCTGAAAGAGAACTGACGAGTGCGCAGTGGAAAATCGTCAAAAACGGCGGCTTTTTGTTGCCTGAAAATTTCAGTGACTTAAGCGCAACGGATGGCCTTCAGGTTGCTTTGACGTATCAAAACAAGTGTCGCTGCGTCTATCGATATAATGAAGAAAAGAGACGCTATCAGGCAGAACAGATGATTGATCTGACATAGAGGTGCATGATGCAAGTTGTTAAATTGCAAGAACCGTATGACAATAATTTGATTCCGGAAGGACCGATCGTTCTTTGCCTGGGCTTTTTTGACGGCGTTCATCGCGGACATCAGGCAGTGATCCGTGAAGGAAAGAGGCGCGCGGAGAAGCTTGGAGCAAAACTTGCGATCATGACGCTTGATCGTTATCCGGGAATCGTGTTCAATAACGAGGCAAACAAGGATTTTGCGTATCTGTCAAGCGAACGAAAAAAGCTTGAACTTTTCGAACGCTTCGGAGTCGACCTTTGTTACGTCGTTTCGTTTGATGAGAAGTTCTATACGCTCAGCCAGCAGGATTTTGTTGAAAAATACATTGTTTCGCTCCACGCAGTCTGCGCAGTTGCAGGAAGCGACTATACGTACGGAAAAATGCCGTATGCAAACGGCGGCGACATGTCGCATCTGGAAGGCTATGCCAACGGACGCTTTGAGGTGGTCAAGGTTTCGCATATGCTTGATGACGGAGAAAAAATCAGTTCGACAAGAATCAGGAAAGCGCTCCGGAAAGGAAACGTCAAAATGGCAGCAGATCTTTTGGGCTATTCGTACGAAACAAGCGGTCAGGTAGTGCACGGCTTTGAGCGTGGGCGAAAGCTGGGTTTTCCGACGCTGAATCTTGAAACAAAAGAGCCGGTCATGATACCTTCCGAAGGCGTGTATGCGGTTTTCGTCAGATTTGAAGGCGAAGAAAAACGCTACATGGGGATGGCATCAATTGGTCGCAACGAAACGTTTGGCAATCACTTTGAAAAAACGATCGAAATCAACCTGCTCGATTTTTCGGACATGGTTTACGGAAAAAACGTTTTTGTCGAGTGGATCGAGCTTTTGCGCGGGATGAAGAAGTTCAGCGGCGCAAAGGATTTGATTGAACAGCTGAATCATGACAAGGAACGGACAAGAAAAATTCTGGAAAAGAGGAATTAGCATGGATATTATCACATCATCATCCAATCAGCGCGTCAAGGACTGGAAAAAACTTTCGCAAAAAAAGGCGCGAATCAAGCAGGGAAAGTATATGCTTGACGGATGGCATCTGGTCAAAGAAGCGATTCTTTTTGATCAGCCGATTTCGGAAATCCTGGTGACGCAAGATTTTAAGCACAGAAACGAGCTTGAAGTTCCAGACAACGTTGAGGTTATCGAAATTTCCGACAACGTGGCAAAGCATCTGAGCGAAACGCCGAGTCCGCAAGGTATCTTTGCCGTTGTGAATCTTCCTGAAAATGCAGAGGAGAAACCTAAAAAAGCAACCGGCGCGTGGCTGTTTCTGGACGGAGTGCAAGACCCCGGAAACATCGGAACGATGGTCAGGACTGCCGATGCCTGCGGCTTTTCCGGCGTAGTCTTTGGGGAAGGGTGTGCCGACATGTTTCAGCCGAAAGTCGTTCGGGCCATGCAGGGCAGCCAGTTTCATTTGAAGCTTTGTTCCGGAAACCTGATCGAATGGGCTAAAGAATTCAAGCAGCGCAAACTGCCGGTCTTTGGCAGCGAGCTGAACGATCAGGCCCGTTCCTATGATCAGGTCGGACGTCACAGCGACTTTGCGCTTGTCATGGGAAACGAAGGCAACGGAATGAGTGAGAAACTGTTGAAAGAAACTTCCCTTAACCTTTATATCCCGATCAAAGGACATGCAGAATCGCTCAACGTTGCGGTCGCAGCCGGCATACTGATGTTTGGACTGATGGAATAGACAATGGAATGAGAATCAAGTGAGGCCGGGAGAAAACTCTGCCTCGAACAAAAGTCCCGGATGATTTGCAGTTAACTGCAAAATTCATCCGGGACTTTGTGTATCCGGGATAATTCTTCGTCGAAGACTGGAATTTACGATCAAATCTTAAGAAACCGGCAATTTGCTCGTAATCCCGCCTTGGCGCCCTAATTGAGCAGGAGATTCGCAGAACTGTATTTTTAAAACATCAGGTCTTCATATCTCAAAATTGAAAGAATGCCGGGCAAAATCAGTCGAATTACGACAGCTTTTGTTCGGCATTTCATTTAATTCGGAAGTGAAAAATAAGCCGGGATTTCCCCGGCCTCTTTATTGATATGCGGATGTCAGGCTTCCTCGGCTGCCGTGGCCGTTTCTCTTTTGGCGATGAAGTGCCGGATCAGACCGATGATGAAGCCGCAGAGGGCAAATGAGATCCAGCCGAATCCGATTGAGAAGAACGGAAAGTAGGATGATGCGAAGGTAACTGCGGCCTTGGCGAATCCCGTTCCGGCAAGGACAGGCGGGAAGTTTCTGATCATGTCGAAGACGGCGGGAATCAGCGTGAAGATTGTCGTCATGCGGTAAACGCGGTTGTCATGACCGAACAGGGGCGACGTGATGCCGAGGATGATCAGCGAGATTGCAAGCGGATAGAGGAACATCAGGACAGGCGTTGACCAGGTGATGATCGTCGTCAGGCCGAGATTTGCAATCAGGAATGAAATCAGGCAGTTGAACGTCAGGAATGTACGGTAGGAAATCTTCGGGAAACGGTGATGGAAGTCCTGCGCGAAGGCAACGACGAGTCCCATGGCGGTCGTCAGGCATGTGACCGTTGCAAGTGTTGCAAGCAGGGCGTCGCCGGCCGCGCCGAGATAGTGGTGTGACAGTTGTGCCAGGGCAATGCCCCCGTTTTCAGAAATCTTGTAGTTGTTGAGACTCATCGCACCGAGATAGATGGATGCAAGGTAGATGATGCCGATCAGGGCCACTCCGATGATGCCGGACTTGGCGAGAAAGACGGATGTCTCGCGCTGCTTTCTGATGCCGAGCGCATGGATGGCGGTGATGACGGTGATGCCGAATGCCAGTCCTGCGAGGGCATCCATGGTGTTGTATCCTTCAAGGAAGCCGCTTGTCATTGCCTGTGTCGTGTATCCTGCCGCCGCATGCTGTCCGGACGTGCTTCCGAGCGGGCTGATGAAGGCGAGAAGGAAGATGATGAAGAGCATGATTAAAAATGCAGGGTTGAGCAGCTTGCCGATGGTATTGACGATGCCGTTTTCATGAACTGAGAAATAATAAACGATGCCAAAGAAAATGGCTGAGTAGATCAAAAGACCGATTGTCTGATAGCGTGCCGGAATATGAGGCGCAAAACCCATTGAAAACGGAACGGTTGCCGTTCTTGGCGTTGCAAACAACGGTCCAAGCGTTGCGTGAACCAAAATCAGAAAAATCAATGCATATTTTGGACTGATCGGTTTTGCAAGATCATAAATGCCGTTTGAACGCGTGATGCTGATTGCCAAAAGCGAAAGCAAGGGAAGCAAAACGCCCGAAAGAAGGAAGCCGATTGCGGCTTTTCCCCAGTTTGCACCGGCCAATTGGCCCAGATGAATCGGGAAAATCAGGTTGCCCGCACCGAAGAACATGCCGAAAATCAGCGATCCGATCAAGAAATAGTAGCGTTTGGATATTTTTTTCATAATTTGATCTCCTTAATAATTCAAATTCGTTATTTTGAGATCTTAGCTAAGATGTCGTTTTTTGAAGTAAAAAAAAATCCCTCCAGATAAAAATCTGAAAGGACGCCTCAGCGTGTTACCACCTTTGTTTCAACAAGCCATTGCTGACTTGAACTTACCCCGTGCTGCATTTTTTGACAAATGCAATACGTTGACGCTGTAAAGGGCGCTCCCATTCGAAACTTCGCTGTGACGTCGCATCGACCGCTCGGAGGCTACTTTCGCATCATTTGCGTCCTGTCCCCTCGCACTAACTGGGACTCGCTGCAAAGACGATTGAATGAGCTACTCTCCTCTTCATCGCGTTTTTAATACTTTTTTAACATGCACCTAATTTAACTTATTTTTGAAAGAAAGTCAACCTTTTTTACTTGAGTGAATTTATTTCATTTAAAAATGAAGAAGTTGAATTTTACTTAATTAATAAAAGAGTGTAAGATAGTGATTGTAAAGAAAAAGGAAATTATTAGCTTATAAGAATCGAATTATAATTATAACAGGAGGCAGAGCATATGATTCCACGTTTTTCAAAGCGTTTTGAACGCGATTCGTCCGGACTTGAAAGTTTGTTTGCATTATCAGAAAAGAAAGATGCGATTTCGTTTGCGGGCGGATATCCGGCAGAAGAACTGTTCCCTAAGGAAGAACTTGATGCGGCCTTCTTAAAGCGCAGCGAATTGACCGACAATTCCGTTTATCAGTACTCGTCTGCTTTGGGATATGAACCGTTGCGCGCAAAAATTCGAGCATATGCGAAAAAAAACGGCATTGACTGCGAAATTGAAAATATCATGATCACTCAAGGAGCGCAGCAGGGTATTAATTTTTTGGCCGATCTGTTCCTTGATGTCGGGGACGGCATGGCAGTTGAGGCACCAACGTATATCGGTGCTTTGGAAGCATTTGCGGCCAGAAGCCCTGAATTTTACGAAATCGAAATGCAAGATGACGGTTTGAACCTCGATCAGTTGGAAGAAGTCTGCAAGCATCACCGATTGAAGATGCTCTATACCGTGCCGAATTTTCAAAATCCGACGGGGATCTGCATGTCGCTTGCAAAACGCAAGCGCTTGGCCAAGATGGCTTCACAATATGACTTTTTGGTAATCGAAGACGATCCTTATCGCGAATTGCGCTATGAAGGTGTCGGTCTTCCGTCAATCAAGGCCTTCGACATGTCGGGCAACGTCGTGACGCTCGGCAGCTGCTCAAAGATTTTGTCGCCGGCGCTTCGGACAGGGTGGCTAATAGCCGATGAAACGCTGATGAATGCCTTGAAGAATCTGCGACTCGCAAGCGACTGCAATCCTTCTTCCGTTGTCGGTCAGATGATTGACGAATACCTTGAAGACAACGATATCAACGAACACATCGAAGAAATCAACGACCTGTACCGTGATCGTCGCGATGCGATGATTGACGGACTCAAGCGCTATCTGCCTGAAGAGTGCGATTTCACTGAGCCTCTTGGAGGTTTCTTCATTTGGCTGGAACTTCCGGAAGACGTCGTTGCGCAAGAAATTCTTGACAATTACGGCGACGTGACGTTTATTGAAAGCTCGACTTTGTTCCCGGTATCGCATCGCAGAAACTGCATGCGCCTGAATTTCACAGGCGTCAACGATGAAGAAATCGAAGAAGGTTGCCGGCGCCTTGGCGATGCCATCAAGGAAACTTTGTATGAGAGAATTTCCGTTAAATAGTTTCAAAGCAGTCTTTCTGGCTGCTTTTTTTCAATACTGTGAACAATTACAAGAGTGACGGCGGAGATACTTCGTAATTTTCGGATAATTCTTTGACAAAATTCAGAGTTGAAACACAAATGCGCATTTTTGCATGGTATAATAACTTTGTAAGTGCGCAGCTGAAAATTCGATCCGAAGAGAATGTTTGTGCCGACAATAAATTCCAATAGATGGAGGAAGTATGAAAGACATGCAAGAAAATGCTGGAATCAAGCTTTTCGCGCTTAATTCAAATCAAGAATTGGCTGAAAAGATTGCTGAAGAAATGGGCGTTGAACTTTGCGATGCATCCGTCAAGCACTTTAGCGACGGCGAGATTCAGATTAATATCAATGAAAGCGTGCGTGGTGATGACGTATTCATCATCCAATCAATTTCTGATCCGGTCAACGAAAACTTTATGGAACTGATGGTCATGATGGATGCTTTGCGTCGTGCCAGCGCGGGTTCGATTAATGCCGTTATTCCGTATTACGGCTATGCTCGTGCCGATCGCAAAGCAAGAAGCCGTGAACCGATTACTGCCAAGCTCATTGCCAACTTTATTTCCTTGGCAGGTGCAGATCGAGTCGTGACATTGGATCTTCATGCCGGCCAATTGCAGGGGTTCTTCAATATTCCGGTCGACCATCTTTTAGCGATTTATACGCAAGCTCATTACTTTAAAGAAAGCGGCATTGCTGATGACGTGGTTGTCGTTGCACCAGATCATAACAGCGTTAAATTGGCGCGCAATTTGGCGGAACTTTTGAAAGCACCGATTGCGATCGTTGACAAACGTGATGCTGCGCGTGTTGATGAAGCAGACATCATCGGTGACGTCAAAGGACACAAGTGCATCGTTTTTGACGACATGATCGATACCGGCGGCAAGATGGTCGATGCCGCAACCGCTCTCCATGCTGCCGGTGCTACAAAAATTTATGCATGCGCAACGCATCCGATCTTCTCCGGAAATGCCGTAAAAGAATTGGGAGCTTCAGCCTATGACGAGGTCGTTGTTACGGACACGATTGCCATTTCTGAAGAAAAGCAGTTTGACAAGCTTCGCGTCCTTTCTGTCGCACCGATTTTTGCAAAGGCAATTTCTCTCATCTATCACAATCAATCGGTGGATGCGTTGTTTGATAAGAGTGATAGTATTTAGACAAGGTGTGAAGACTAGCTGCTCAACAAGGCGGTAGATAAGGAGGGGCGCGAGTGATCAGCGCAAGCGCAGTCA
>ERZ772872.959-NODE-959-length-27662-cov-12.268374_pt1 | contig 27662 bp, 12 predicted proteins | sample MGYA00512132_ERZ772872 | MGnify/ENA primary metagenome ERZ772872 (study PRJEB29015, sample SAMEA2737724) | human gut metagenome | biome: human gut; feature: human-associated habitat; material: faeces | place: China | collected 2012 ...
GGCAGGGCTGGCTATCCTTGTTTTGCTTTGTGCTTCTCTACCGTACATGAGCATTGTCACACGGCTTAAAACATCTCCTATCGGTACACTGTCAAAATATTTCAGTGGAAGTCTGTTTATTTTGGATTCTATGTCATGACGCATATTCTTTGTAACATTCTGTGTGATTGTCGCCATAATGAAACCCTGAATATAATTCAGTACAAAGCCTAGTACATATAAAACGACCAGTAAAATTGCAATGTCTGTTATTTTGTCTAATGCAATTATTCCACTTAATCCTTCTGTAATCAAATTTGTTATCTCTGAAAATTTTCCAGGTCCAATCAAATTGAAGATTGCACCAATAATAGAAAATATAATAGCAACGCCTAACAATAACTTATATCTTCCAAGATAATCAAAGAAATCACTATATGCTTTCTGTAAATCATTACTTTTATCCATCGCCACCATGCTGCTTACGCCAGGTGCCGCCCCAGGTTTGTTTACTTTTCTCTTTTCAGGCATTTTCAAGTTCCTCCTTTGACAACTGTGAATAGGCAATCTCCTTATAAACCTTACAAGATTTCATGAGTTCTTCATGGGTTCCAATTCCCGCTATTTTTCCATGTTCTAAGACAAGTATTTGATCCGCATGTCTGATTGTACCAATTCGCTGTGCAACAATTACTTTGGTCTGTTCTTTTGACTTTTCATTTAATGTTTTTCTCAAAATCTTATCTGTATGATAGTCGAGGGCAGAAAACGAATCATCAAATACTAAAATCTCCGGTTTCTTTGCAATTGCTCTTGCAATTGAAATTCGCTGTTTCTGACCACCAGACACATTCGTTCCCCCCTGCGCAATCGGTGCTTTGTAAGTACCTTCCATTTTTTCAACAAAATCGGCAGCTTGCGCTATTTCAACTGCTTCTTTCACATCGTCAAATGCAAGGTTTTGTTCACATTCTCCATAAGCAACATTTGACTCCACTGTACCGGAAAATAAAATACTTTTTTGTGTTACATATCCGATCTTATTATTTAAATCCATTTCCTTATACTTTTTCACATCGATACCGTCCACTTTAACAACACCCTCAGTACAATCATATAATCTGGGAATTAACTGGATGAGACTGCTCTTCCCACTGCCTGTAGCTCCAATCACGGCAAACGTTTGTCCCTTATTAATGTGAAAACTAATGTCTGATATGACATTTTCACCTCCATCCGGATAACGAAAAGTAACGTGCTCGAATGTAATTTCTCCTTTACGGTTCAGATTCTCTACACCTTCTCCTTCCTCTATGGAACTTTCTTTTTCTAATACTTCCATAATTCTTTTTGCAGATACCTGTGCACGGGGAAGAAGTATAAAAATCATATTAAGGAGCATAAATGCCATTATTACCTGCATTGCATAATTTGAAAACACAACCATATCCGAAAAGATGGAAAGGCGATCTTCCATATGAGCATTCTGAATCAATATCGCTCCAATCCAATAAACTGCAAGTGTCAGACCGGAATTAATCAATGTCATACCCGGTGACATGATTGCCATCACACGATTTGCAACCAGATTGGTTTCTGTGAGTTCTTCATTTGCTACTGCAAACTTTTCTTCCTGATACTTTTCTGCATTATATGCATGTACAACACGAATCCCTGTTAAATGCTCTCTCACAATACGATTTAATTTATCCGTAATTCCCTGAATCCTTTTAAATCTTGGTACTGCAAAAATAAGTGTTGCTGCCAACATGATTACAAGAACAAAAACAGCTACTGCAGTGGAAGCAGACCACTGCCAATTATTACCAGATATCTTAATCACTGCCCAAACAGCTAAAATCGGTGCCTTAATAATTGCCTGTAAGCTCATTGCTATCAGTGTTTGGATTTGAGTAATATCGTTTGTTGTTCGGTTAATTAAGCTGGCTGTTGAGAACTGGTTTATTTCTGCCATTGAAAACGACATCGTTTTATCGAAAACAAGTCCTCTAAGTGTTTTCGATAATCCGGCTGCTACAACTGCCGCATAATATCCAACTATAATCGATGCAATCATGCTTCCTATTGCACAAGCTAACATATAGCCTCCCTGTGCAAGAATATCTGTCATACTGCTTCCCTTCGTTTCAACAAGCGTAGTAATGTTCGACATATAATCTGGCAGTTTTAAATCCAGCCAAACCTGTAGAACAATGAAAATCAATGCGACTCCAATATACACTTTTTGCTTCTTGTCAAAATATCTTAATACTTTAACCATAATTCCTCCTTTTATAATAGCGTGCTATCGTTTTCTTCAAAAAATTAAGTCCTTTTCAGAACTTAATTCTTACATCAAATGTTCATTTACAATCTGTAACAGTCTTTGAAATTCGCTTCTTTCCTGCTTGCTTAGCGGTTCCAAAATCTGACATTCCATATTTTGCCTATGTTTTTCGCCTTGACAAAAATTCTGATATCCCATTTCAGTCATGCACACCGTTTTTGCTCTTGAATCCTCTGCACTCTGCTCCGTGCGGACAAGTCCTTTTTTCTCCAGTCTGGTAATAATTCCTAGCACCGTTGGCTGTTTCACTTCAAAAGCAGCCTCCAATTCCTTTAGATGTACTTTTGCCGGATGCCTCTCATATAAATACTTTAAATATCGAACCTGTGATAAAGTTAATCCACTGTTCTTTAGTTCATTATTGGCAGACGTTTCAAGTTTGTCACATATCTGTTTCAATAATATTCCACAGTCCTTTTCTTTCTTCATCTTATCACCTCGGAATAATAATAGCACGCTATCATTTTGTTGTCAAGCTCAATTTTTCAGCACTTCATTTCACTTTTCACTACTGTTATACTTCTTGAATCCGCAAACTATTTGATATCTTTCCAATCAGTTATTCCATTCCTCAATTTCATTCAAAAGGAAATTATAAGTCTCATCAGACACTTCATCATATTCTCCTGCTTTTGCATCCAGCGTAAACTGAACTGCAGGATTCTCGATCATCCGGTCTCCTCTTCTGTTGGCGATCTCTTTTAACATTTTGGACAACTTATCTTTTTAAAAATAAGCTTTCAAATGATGTCGGGGTCACAAGGTCATTCTACCACTAGTGTGCGAGCACACGTGGTGTCAGACCTTTTGACCTTGGTATCTTTCAAATTTGTGTAACAAAAATAAGAACCAGATAAGAGTTCCTCATCTGATTCTTATTATCTCATTTCAGGTGTCCTTTTGTATGGACACCCTGCTTTGCATTTTTAACGCTGCATCTTAGTATCTTTTTCTTTTCAGCACGGTTACAACCGCCCCTGCTGCCAGTATCATCAGTGCAAATGCTCCTGCGATCGGTGCAGTATCTCCGGTCTTGACTGCTCCGTTAGCGGATGTGCCATTTCCTTTGCCCGATCCATTTCCATTACCTGCTGTATTTCCATTATTCTGACCATTGTTGGAATTACCGTTCTGGTTATCCTTTCCATCATCAGACTTGGATTTTACAACCAGGTTGTTGATTGCATCATGAATCGCATCTGCATAAGCATCTACTTCTGCCTGCTTGGACAATGGCTGATTTCTGTCGACCTTGGCGATCGCATCTTTCAGTGTCTTCACAGTTGCATCTGTATAAATACTCAGATCAGCCGGTACTTTTGCAAGTGCTTCATCCACTTTCGTGTAATCTGCCTTGATCATTTTCAGTGCTGCCTGTGCATTTTCAAATCTTGCTTTTGCTGCCTGGAACTCATCTGCTGATACATTTCCTGTACTGTTGTCCAGTGCCATCAGTGCATCGTAAGCTTCCTTATACTCTGTATAAGTCTCTTCTGTGTAATCTCCTGCTTCAGACTTGAACTGAATCTTATCTCTGTAAGCATCCATATCTGTTGCTCTTAATACAAGACCATCGATTGCATTGCGGATAGACTGTACTGCTTCTGCAATCTGTTCTGCTGTACCGGATGTCTTCAATGCATTCATGTTATCCGCATTTACAGTTGCTGCCAGAACTGTATAGGAATCTGTTGTATAATTAGCTGCTTCATATTTTGCTGCATCACTTAATGCTGCATTCAGTTCCACGATGCTGATAAGATCTGCTTTCGCATTCTGCATAGCACGGATATTGGCATCTGCCTTTGTCTCATCATCAATCTGGCTTTCAGCCTGTGCGATAGCTGCTTTCAGGACTGCATAGCTGTCGCTTGTGTAATTTTCCGCATTGACTTTCTTCATCTCATCAAGGACTGTCTGTACTGCGGATGTATCTTTCAGTACAAGTGCTGCTTCTGCTGCCTGCAGAGCTGTCTTTGCTGCCTGTACACTTTCTGTTGTTCCATTTGCAAGAACAGCATTTGCTGCATCCAGTGCATCACTGTAATTCTTCCAGCTTGCTGCTGTATACTTCTTTTCATTTCCCTCATGCCGTTCATTGCATTCTGCGATCACGCTCTTCAGACTTCTCACATCAACTAATGCTGTAATACTGTCTGTATAAGCTGCTTTCTTTGCTGCGATCTCTGTCGGATTAACTCTTGTAGTATTATCTGCTTCGATCAGATCACTCAGAGCTTTCTTTGCATCGGTATATGCTTTGGCAGATGCTGTCGTATAATCAGCTGCATTATAATCAGCTCCTGCCTGAAGCTCCAGTTCAGCAAGTTCTCTCTCTACTTTTGAATACTCAAGAGCCGCTTCTTTTTCTTCAATCTGAGTCTTCAGCTTTTCTGCTGTATCCTGGGAAAGATTATCTGTATCTTCCAGTGCTGCCACAATCTTATTGAGTACAGTTTCGTATGCTGTAAATGTCTTGGCTGTATAAACTTCAACCTCTCCGTCTTTCTGGCTCTTCTTCTCTGCAACTGCCCTGCGAAGTGCCTCAAGAACTGTTGCATTTGCTTTTACTTTTGCCTTACTGCATGCAGTCTTCAATGCACCCGCTGCTGTATCAACTGTATCCTGTGTAGCATACTCATTCGTTTTCAGTTCTTCAGCAACTGCTTTCGCTTTATCTACTGCTGCTTTAGAATCTGTTGTCCAGTTTGCTGCATCACTGCTTCCTGCTGCCGCAATCGCCTCATCCAGCTTTGACTTGTTAACTGTAGCTGCTGCCTTACTGCTTGTCTTGATCATTGAAATTTCCGGAATATTTTCACCCCAGGTTACTGTTACATCCAAAATTCTTTTATCTGAAGCTACAGCAAATTCATTGATTGCCTGGCTCAGTTTACCAAGTGTAACTCTCTGGATATTACTTCCATCTTCATCTGCAATTCTTGCAGTTACAACTGCATCAGATGCTGCTCCATTCTGGATCATACGGATCGTTCTCTTTGCCTCCAGATCAGAAATGCGATAAGTAAATGATCCATTTGCTTCTGACGGCTTGTATACCGTACGGTAATCTTCTTCAAATACATTGGAAGGTACTTTTCCTTTTTCTTCGATCACGGTCGATACGATATCTCGATTTGACTCTGTAGAGATATAGGCTCCACCATTGATCTGGATCTCATAGAAATCAACCCATCTGTAACTGTATGTCTTAAGCGGTACAACTCTTAAGTAACGTCCGCTTACATTCAGCCCTGTCTGCTCTGCATACATATTTCCAGGATTCTCACTGTCATGTGTCAGAGCTGCATAATCTTTTGCTGTATCTGTATTGGCTGTATTCTCGAAAGAATTATTTCCTACAGTCAGCACTGTTGTCCAGTTTGCTGCATCAGGATCATTTGCTACTTCAAATTTTGCATAACGCAGGAAATCAAGGCTTGTCTCTTTTACATAGTAACGGATGGACTTGAAGTCGATCGTCTGTCCAAGGTCAAACACGATCTTCTTTCCGCTATCCTGCACACCTGTGATCGTTCCATATGTTGTAAGGTCTCCGTCAAAAACATTATTGACGTTTCCACTTCCACGCATATCACGGCTTGCATCGTTCTGTGCAAAATCACTGGTTACTGTCTTTTCACCAATAAATTCATACGTTACTGTGAAAGCATCCCAGCTTACATCCACTGCTGCATTTGTATCATTATAAAGTCTGATATAACGTGCATCGGCTGCCGGGGATGGATCTGTTACCTCTGTCCACTCTACCCCATTCATAGAAGTCTGTAACTTCAGTGAAGTTCCTGTCGGACTGGTAATTCCTGTGACCGCTTTGATATGTCCAAGATCGATTCCGATATACTCTCCGGCTCCTACGCTTAAAGATGCTGCATTCAGTGATACATTTCCTTCTGCTGATGTTCCAAGAACATCACAGTTCTCGATATTTGTAAATACGTTATCTTTTGTTCCTGTATTATTTACTCTTTCTGTTACCGTAAATTCTGAGAATCTCGCCCAAGTCTGTCGATATTCCAGATTGCGGATACGGATATACTGTGCAGAAAGTCCGTTTAATTCAATATCCAGTACATCAGTTCCTGAAGTTGTTCCTGTATGGGATTCATATCCCGGAACGGCTGTCCAGCTCGTTCCATCTACAGATGTCTCAACTGTATATTTTACAAACTTATCACCATTGGACGGTGATCCTACTGCGATATGTACACTTTCCAATGTTGCAACCTTTCCAAGATTGTATCCAAGGAAATCATCTACATTTACAGCAGCACCAGTACCTGTATTAAACCAGATAAATGTACTGTCATTTCCGTCACGAAGGAGTGATTCTGATCCCTGGTAAACACTCCAGCGATCCGGCTTCATTAATGTATAACTGAGTTCGCTGTCGTCGCCGTCATCTGTATTCTCATCTTTGTTGATCGTGATCTCATTAACCTGCAGCCATGCATCTGCTGCATTGTCTGCTGTTGCAATCAGGCGGATACCCATTGCTTCAAAATCTTTCGGAAGATTTTCTTTTGCAACACTTACTTCCTGATTCTGGTTTCTGACACCTGCAAAACTATTGTTCATGCCTGTAAGCTCCAGATCTTTCCAGGTCTTTCCATCGGTTGTGTACTGCAGCTTTGCCTGATCCATATGATCTTTTCCTGCTCCAAGAAGGAACCGGATATCATTGATCTTGATTGCCTTGCTGTAACTTACTCCGATATAGGTACCTGTTGTAATCTTATTCGGTGTCTTATAAATCGCACTTGTGCTGTCATCTCCGTCAAATAAGTTATCCGCAGAGCCTGTCGGTGTGTCTGTACGGCTTGTGATGTATTTACGGATCACTTTGTCCGGATTCAGGGCAAGTTCTGCTTTGCCTGATACATATTCAGCCAGTTTTTTAATAAACGGAACAATATGCTGTACTCCGACTTCTGCGACTTCCTGATAATTTACATACAGGAAATCATGCGTCTTGGACTGTGCGAATGCCGTTTCTCCTTCTGTATTGTATTCCACAACTGCGGATACATCTCCGTTCAGAGAACTCTTTACTCCATTCAGGTATGCAATCGCTGCATCTGTTGTATCTTTCCAACAATCCAGCCAGTAAACAATCTGATTTCTGATTGCCTCATTACCTGATTCTTTATACAATGCTGCTGCATCCTGAAGTGTCTGGAATTCCTGGATCAGATCATCCACATCTGCTTCTGTGACCGTTTCCGTTTCCAGTTTATCTTTAAATGCGTTGAGTTTTTCCTTCAGTTCTACTGACTCCTGAAGCTCAGTTACACGGCTGTCCATATTCTGATTGATCATATGCTTGGACAACTCTCTGAGTGCATCACTTGCTTCTGTCTCTACTGCCGAATTATGATCTACAAATGAAAATGCGTCTTCCCATGTCTGATCTGCATCGGCATCTGTATCCCAGATATTCCATGCATAGGATGCATTTGCAAAAATAGCTACTTTACTTGGCTCTGACTGCTGCATCGGGTTCAGCATGATTCCCTGAATCTTAGACGCATCAACACCACCATGAAGGAATGTGCTGTTACCACCCATGATCAGATGCTTATGTGAGTTATCTGAACAAGGCCAGTTGATCCACATGAAAGGACCTCTTCCTACATTATTTGTAAATGTAGTAGTAAAATTATTTGTAACCTCACCCCAGACACGTCCACCGGTCATAACGATCTGTACATTTTCCGGTACACTCTTCAGGGTCTGAAGTTCACTGGAACTTCCATTTCCCATATAATCATACGGAACGAACGGAAGTGTCATCTTCATATCAGGGTATTCCTGCTTCACCTCTGCCAGCCAGGTACTCATATCGTTCAGAAGTCTTACTTCATTTGCTGCTCCCGGATTTACAAAGTCATCCGCAAGAATCGCAATCTGACGTACTCCTGCATCAATTACCTGCTTAAACTTTGCTTTCAATTTTGCAAGATCTTCATTATAGTGTGCATCTGTATCAAAGCGGAAGTTATTTCCACTCGGAAATGGATGCAGGGCATACACAAATCTGCACTTGGAAGCATTTCCAGCTTCTGCAAGTGGTCTGATCTTACTCTCTAACTCTTCATCTGTATAGAGTTCATTCCATTTCGTTCTGTGTTTCGGATCATCCTTTGGTGCATAGAAATAAGCATTTAACTTATAGTATCCCCCCCATGTCATCAGATTCACACGATCCTCTGTAGACCATGGATTTCCATAATATCCTTCAATAAATCCACGGCTTACAACATCTGCATAATCTTCAATCGTAAAATTTCTGATCGACAGGCTCTCTGTCTGTGCAAGTACATGATACAGTGTCGTCAGTCCATAAAAACTTGCATCTGTATCTTTTCCCAATACAGCAATCGTATTGTTGTCACTTTTCAGGAAATAGGAATCGGTATGATCAAATAATGAAGTATCTACAGCATATTCATCTACGATCTGATCATCTACTGTTCCGTCCGATCCGTAAACTCCTACATAAATGTTCGTTGCACCACTCTTTTCTGCATCTGATTCTGTCACATTCAGACCTTTCAGTTCTGCAGTCTCTTCAAGTCGTGCTTTTGTTGCATCGTCAATATCCTCATCATAAATGACATTGACATTCTTTTTCAGGATGTAGCTTCCATCCTGATACGTCATTTCCTGAGGATTCGGATAAAGCTTATATGTAACTTCTTCCGCTTCCTCAGCCTTTGCCGGTATTGCAGTCATCGGCAGAACCATTGCCACCGCCAGCACTGCTGCAAGTACCTTTTGGACTCTTCTTCCTTTCATGCTTTTTCCTCCCTTGCAAAATTTAATTTTATTTAACTATCAAATAAAATCACGCAAGTATACAAATCTATTATAACATTACAAGATTTTTTTTCCTTGTCATTACTGTTACTATTCTTCCTTATTTTTGTCTAATATGGAACTAAAAATCACCGGATTTTCAGATACTTCTCTTTAAAATCCGGTGGTTTTCTCCATCTTGAAACTATTCTTTTAATATTCAAATACAGCAACGCCATAAGCAGGGAGCGGATATGCAAAAGAATATTTCTGACCGTCGCACTCTTTCTTCACCGGCTTATAGATCTCTTTTCTCTTTTCTCCAGAACCTCCATACTCTTTCTCGTCGCTGTTCAGTACCAGCTTACACTGCCTCTTCGTCGGCACTCCAACCCGGTAATCTTCTCTTGCTACCGGAGTAAAGTTGCACACAAACAAAAGATTCTTTTTCTTTCCCTTTGAATGTCTGACAAAACTGAAGATACTTCTGAAAATATCATCTTTATTGATCCATTCAAATCCGGCCGGATCATTATCCAGCTCATACAGTGCAGGATTCTTCTTATATAAATGCAGAAGATCTCTGTACCAGTTCTGGATCTGCTGATGTGGTTCTTCTGAAAGAAGGAACCAGTCCAGTTCTCTCTCCTCGCTCCACTCACGCAGTTGTGCAAACTCCTGTCCCATAAAAAGAAGCTTCTTTCCCGGATGTCCTGTCATAAATGCATATGCTGCCTTGAGATTAGCATATTTGTCAAAGCCTTCTCCCGGCATCTTATTCAGCATGGAGCATTTCAAATGAACGACTTCATCATGCGAAAGAACAAGGATATAGTTCTCCGAATATGCATACTCCATGGAAAATGTCATCATATGATGTGCATTTTTCCTGAAATACGGATCCAACTTCATATACTCTGTAAAATCATGCATCCATCCCATATTCCACTTCAGGCTGAATCCCAGTCCGTCATCCTCCGGGTTTCCTGTAACCTTTGGCCATGCAGTGGATTCTTCTGCGATCATCATCGTCCCCGGATTTCTTCCAAGTACAACAGAATTAAGATGCTTGAAAAACTCAATCGCCTCAAGATTCTGATTGCCACCATACTTGTTTGGGACCCACTGTCCGTCCTGCTTTCCATAATCAAGATAAAGCATGGATGCCACTGCATCGACACGCAGTCCGTCCACATGGAAATGCTCGATCCAGAACAATGCATTTGCAATCAGGAAATTCCGTACCTGCGGCTTTTCATAATCAAAGATCTTCGTTCCCCAGTCAGGATGCTCTCCCTTTCTCGGATCTGCATACTCAAAAGTCGGTGTTCCGTCAAAATCAGCCAGTCCGTGAGCATCCTTCGGGAAATGTGCCGGAACCCAGTCAAGAATCACACCAATCCCATTCCGGTGCAGATAATTGATCATATAAGCGAAATCTTCCGGTGTTCCATATCTGGAAGTCGGTGCAAAATAACCAGTTACCTGATATCCCCATGAGCCATCAAATGGATGCTCCGCGATTCCCATCAGTTCTACATGCGTATACCCCATCTTTTTTACATATTTTGTAATCGCTTCTGCAAATTCACGATAAGTATAAAATCCCTCATCTTCCCTTCCCGGATGCCTCATCCAGGAACCCATATGCACTTCATAGATGGATAACGGATTTTCTTTATTATCCCATTTTTTTCTGCTTTCCATCCAACGGTCATCCGTCCATTTTAAATGAGAAATGTCCGTAATCCTGGAAGCAGTTCCCGGCCGAAGTTCTGCATAATTGGCAAATGGATCTGCCTTATAGATCAGCTCTCCGCTCTGTGTCTCAATACAGTATTTGTACATCTGTCCGTCTTTCGCTTCCGGTACAAAAACTGTATAGATTCCTAATGGCTCCTGCCGCTCCATCCTGTCCGCTGCAGCATCCCATCCATTAAACTCTCCGATCACTGAAACACTCTTTGCATGTGGAGCCCATACTGCGAAATAAACACCCTTTTTGCCTGCTGTCACTTCATGTGCACCAAGCTTCTTATAAATCTCATAATGATTCCCCTGCCCGAAAAGGTAGTGATCCAGTTCTCCTATCTCATAAGGCTGCAGTTTTTTCACTGCCTTCTTCTTTGTAACCATAAATCCACCTCACTGCTCGAATTCTTTCATTGCTTGGGATTTTGCTCCCAACATCATAGCATCATTATACTTGATGTACCTGAAAAAAGAAAGAGAAAACATATTTTTGCACAAAAATAGACAGCCTTTCCCAAGACTGTCTATTAATTCTGACTAAATTTTGTCGTTAAATGTTGAAATCTCGTTCGGAAAGAATAATTCTGTCCGACGAATCTGTATTTCTTCCGAATACTCTCTTCACCAGCTTCTTGGCTGAAGCTTTCTGTGAATGTGCGATTGCCTTATCCATTACTTCTTTTACTTCCGCAACAGTTACTGAATGATCTTCTCTCTGAAGAGAATCAATGCAACTGTAAAGAGCAAGAATACCCATTTCATCAATCTTGTAACCATTCTCCTGGGCATAAGTCTGACCAAATGTTACAAGCTCATCATTAATGAAGATCGGCACTTCCAGACGGGAAGTAAACTTTCTCCTGAACTCACGGTTGGAGGAAAGCAGACGATCTAACGGCTTTCTCTGTTCCTCAAGCACGATCAGAAGTTCTCCTGTATCACGCTCCATTGCCCTGTTCAGCTTGGCGACTGTCTTTTCATTCATCTTTCCTGCTTTTTCAATGATCAAAGCACCACCGTATAATTTATCGAAAATATCTCCGATCTTTTTCTTATTCAGGGACTCTCCTGTCACGATTGCTACCTTACCCTGACGGATCTCTCTCTGCTTCTGGATTGCTTTAACTACATCTACTGCAAGAACAGTCTTGCCATTTCCTTTATCTCCAATAATCAGGAGATTTCCTGTCTTCGACGTTCCCTTCCGGTTTGTACAGTTCTTATCCTGCTCCAGAACATCTACTAACTGTTCGCTCATGCCACGCACAGGAACAAAATAAGAGAATAATTTCTTCTGTTCTTCTGTCAGGCCGGCTCTTGTACCGATTCCGCTCTGAGTTTCCAGATCATATCTTCCATGTACTACAAATCCTGTATCCATGGATAATGCATCTGAAATTTCATCCAGTGGCAACGGAGAAGTCTTACCTGTAGCGATCAGCTTTGCAGTTTCCTTTCTGCTCAACGGTGTCGTAGCCGACATGATATCAATTCCATCATCTTCGTCCGGAATCTCCCGATCATCCGGCTCTTCACTGTGCTTCGGATCTACCTTGAATTCATCTTCAAAATCAGGTGCATCTTCCTCGTCCGGTTCTTCGTCCGGTTCTTCTTCGTCTTCATAGTAGAATTCCTCATCATCTGCTAACTCATCATCATCCGATTCTTCATAATAAGCTTCATCGTCATCTTCATATTCGTCATCATAGATTTCATCTTCATACTCATCTTCATCATAGGATGTATATTCATCTTCTGAATCGTCGTCTTCGTAAGATTCATACTCATCTTCTTCTGAATCGTCGTCTTCGTAAGATTCATACTCATCTTCTTCTGAATCGTCATCTTCGTAAGATTCATACTCATCCTCTTCTGAATCGTCATCTTCGTAAGATTCATACTCATCTTCTTCTGAATCGTCGTCTTCATAGGACTCGTACTCATCCTCTTCATCCTCTGACTCTAAGAAGTCTTCATCTTCAAATAAATCTTCGTCTTCCTCCGGCAGATCATCTAAACGGAGAGATTCTGTCACTTCTCCCATATTTTCATGCGGTTCTTCCGGTGCTTTTTCTATCTCTTTTTCTTCTGGCAAAGACTCCTCTGCCGGAACTGCACCTTCAATTTCATCAATCAGCCGCTGAATATCAGGAGACAGGATTGGAGTATCTTCCGTAACCTCGTCTTCCGGCTCTTCTTCGTATATTTCCTCAGCATCCGCCTCAACGACATCTTCTGCTGATTCTTCAATCGGCTCTTCCTCGGCATCTTCTAATATATCTTCTGCTTCGTCTTCGTCCGGTTCTTCCTCGTACGTTTCTTCTACCGACTCATCATATACTTCTTCCTCGGCATCCTCAAACAACGCCTCTGCTTCTTCCGAATCCCAGTCAGATAAAATCTCTTCAAAACTCAGCTCCTCTGCATCCGCTTCTTCAAAGGATTCTGTATCATCTTCCCAATCCTCAGCAGGTGAATCCTCCAGGAAGTCTTCCGCTTCTTCCATATCGAAGATCTCTTCTTCCGGTTCAGCCGGTTCTGCATCAGCAATTTTTTGCAGTTCTTCTTCTATTGTCCCTGTCTGTGTTTCTTCAATCGGCTCTGCCTCTTCGACTTCTTCCGCCTCTTCTTCAACCGGTTCTGCCTCTTCGACTTCTTCCGCCTCTTCTTCAACCGGCTCTGCCTCTTTGACTTTTTCCGCCTCTTCTTCAACCGGCTCTGCTTCTTCGACTTCTTCCGCCTCTTCTTCAACCGGCTCTGCCTCTTCAACTTCTTCCGGCAGCTCTTCTGCCACCAGATCTTCAAGATCCAGCTCTTCTGCGTCATCTTCCGTAATATCTGTTGTGATTTCTACAGGGATCCGCTCTGTCTTATCTGCCGCTTCTTCTGATACTTCTCCAGGAATAAGTTCCTTCATTCCGATTGGCACATCACCTGTATGCTTTTCCTGTGAAATCTGATTTACCATATCAAGATCCACGACCGACTCAATATCACCGATCGCACTCTCAAGATCAGAAATATCCGGCTCTTCATCCTCTGCCGCAGATACTTCCGGCTTGCGATGCAGTAACTGCTCCAATGCCTCATCCAGCCGCATTGTATCACCGATCTTTTTCTTTTCCGGCTTACGGACTGGTTTCTCTGAACTTTCTTCTTTTCCTGTATCCTGCTGTCCAATACTCTCAGGAATATCCTCAACCGGCTCTTCTGAAACAGCCTCTGAATGCTCCGTTGCTGCTTCATCCAAATGATCTTCCGGCTCTTCATTTTCTGCAACATACGTCTCAAGATCCGGAATCTCTTCCGTCTCACCGCCATTTTTTTCAAATCTGCGATTATACTTTTCCTGCTGCGAAGGTGTCAGTGGCTTATACTGCATCTTCAATTCCATTGCTTTATATACATATTTGCCTTCACTGAACCACAGGATCAGATCATCACATTCTTCCAGACATTCTGCCGTCATACCTGCTTCCTGATAAAGCTTTGCAAGTTCAAACGCCCATTCTTCAATATATTCTGCCTTCTTAAACTCTTCCAGTGCTTCAATCTGCTGCTCTAACGGAGCCCGCTGTGCCCGTAAGATCTGGTATCTCAGAATATGTCTGTTCGGATCTTTTGGTGCTAACTGCACAAACTCATCATAAAAATCTATTGCTTCATCTACATTCCCCGTCTTCAGTGCAAGAGAACTCAGACGATACAATACCTTCCGGCTTCCTTCTGCCCGATGATAAGCAATCTGCAAAATATCATAGCTTTTCTGATATTCACCGGTCTTTTCATAAATATCACTTACATTCGCAAGCATCATGGCATTGCGAACCCTTCTCCAGTCAATGGAGTCAGCAATCTCCTTTGCTTCCCCGTATTCTTCATTTTGCATAAGCTCTATCATTCGCTCTGACAGTTGCTTATATTCATATTTGTCCACCGCATTCACCTCATTATATTAATGTTTATTCGGTAACTCAAGATCTCTTCATGTCAATTTAACATAAGGCGATACTCTTTCATTAGTGTACCATACCATCTTCCCAATGTCAAAAAAATGCACCTCCAACTACCCTTGAAGATGCATTTTTTATAATATTTAATTTTCTCATTATTTTTATTTTATATTCTGGATCGAAGGTAAATCCTGATACGATTCCTGTAAGACCATTTTTCTTTTACAGCTACTGTTCCATGTTCCTTTACACATCGTTCAGTTCTGTATGTGGTAACTTTATTCAATATATCTGCAACTGCTTTATCTTTTTATTATGAATCTGGTCTTGTATTCTCTCCGTTCCATTTATTTTCATTCTTAATTTTTACCAGATCTGCGAATTAACTTTTGCTCAGGTCTCTTTCTTCACAGGAACCTGCAATCGCCGTACCACTGACATATTGATGAAATTCTGAAACTATACTGTCCATTGGTCCAACCTCCTGTTATCCGTTATTTTTAATCTAATCAGGCATCCGCTTCTTGTACCTTCTTAGTTAAATATCTTTTTTTGATGGTTTTATCTTAACACCCGGGCTTCTATTTGTCAATATATTTATCCGTTTTTTTCGTATTTTTTATTTATTTTTGTTTTTATATATAATTGTTTGAATTTTCAGTTAATTTGTTCTTGCATATCTACGCCTTAATCCTCTGCTGTCAGCTTTTCTTTTACTTTCAAAATTCTTCTGACCGATTCATCAATTCTTTCTTCTGTTAAAGTTCCATTCTGAACAGCCTCTAAAATTCCCTGATATGCCTCCTGAAAATTTTCCGGCATCAAAAGCATATCCCCACCAGCCTCTAAAACTTTAACCGAGACCTCTGCCGAAGAATAATGCTGTGAAATTGCCCCCATATTCAATGCATCCGTAATTACAATTCCATCAAATCCCATTTTTTCTCTTAATACATCCGTAATCATAATTTTAGACAGGGAAGAAGGCGTATTGTCTCCTGTCACATTCGGTACTGAAATATGCCCTGCCATAATAATGGCAATATGATTTTCAATGGCATTCTGAAAAGGAACCAGTTCCTGCTGCTCCAGTTCTTCCAACGACTTGTCTGTATAAGCATATCCCTCATGTGTATCTCCGGCTGTTGCCCCATGCCCCGGGAAATGCTTGATTACTCCATACACATTTTCCTCCTGCAGCCCATCCAGTACTTTTTGCGACAACGCAGCAACTTTTGCACTGTCATTTCCGAATGATCTTTTTTTAACAACTGTATTTTCCGGGTTAGTAAGAACATCCCCTACCGGTGCATAATCCAGATTGAAACCTAATTCTGCCAGGTAATTACCAATCGTCTGTCCTATTTCGTAAGCTCTTTCCTCATCTGTAACTTCGCACATATCTTCAACAACAGAAACAGTCGAGATTCCGCTGCCTGCAACTCTTGCTACAGTTCCACCTTCTTCATCTACACTCAGAAAAATCGGGATTCCACTCTGCTCTATACTGTACGACTGCGTAGTGTGAAGCATATCTGATAATTGTTGTCTGTCCTCGATATTCCCTGCAAAATAAATCACGCCACCAACCGGATACTGTTCCAGGCATCTTTTTGTCGTGTCTCCTGCTGCCGTTACCTTTCCCATTCCGGTCAATGCTTCCGGCGTAATGATAAATAACTGAGCCACTTTTTCTTCCAATGTCATCCCGGAAATTTTTTCTTCTACCCAGTCAGGCTTCTTCTGTTCCTTTTTATCGGTTGTAGTCTGCTCCACTTTTTCCGTCTTCCCAGCGTATTTTCCGGTTGGGGAAGATTCTTTCATATTCACAAATTTAATACACAATATTAATAGAAAGGCTGCAGCCAGCAGAAAACTTCCGCCGACCACAGCAATAATTTTTTTACTCTTCATATTTAATTCCTGAAATTAACAAATTTCCGCACCTGCAGGCATCTCTTTCTCCGGTGTCATCAGTGCAAAATTTCCATCTGCATCTTCAGCACAGAGCAACATTCCCTCTGAAAGAACTCCGGCAAGCTTCGCAGGTTTCAGGTTGACGAGAACCATAACCTTCTTTCCTACCATCTCTTCCGGCGTATAATATGCCTTAATTCCTGATACGATCTGCTTTACCTGACTTCCGATCTTTACCTGGGAGCATAAAAGTTTTTTCGACTTTTTGACTGCTTCGCAGGCGATGATCTCTCCTACCTGGAACTGCATTGCACCAAACTGCTCGAATGTGATCTCTTCTTTTGGCTCAAGATCAATGACTGCTTCTTCTTTCTTTTCTTCTTTTTTCGGATGAAGTTCCTCTACTTTTTTCAGAACTTCTTCCAGATCCATTCTCTGGAACAGAATTTCCGGTTTTTCTGTCACATGACCATTTCCAAGCTGCTCAAGGATCTTTTTGCTTGTAGATGGCATATATGGCTCAAGAAGTCTTGCACCCTCTGAAATACCCTGGATCAGATTCCATAATACAGTAGACAGACGATCTTTCTTTGACTCATCTTTTCCAAGTACCCATGGTGTAGTCTCATCAATATATTTGTTGCAGCGTTTAAACAGATTGAAGATTTCTGTGATCGCATCTGCCACACGCAGATCTTTCATCTTTTCATCTACTGCCTTTGCAGTATTCTCTACGACTGCCTTCAGGTCAGCATCCACTTCTTCTGCCACGCCTGTATCTGTCACTGTTCCGCCAAAATACTTATTTGTCATGGAAATCGTACGGTTTACAAGGTTTCCAAGCGTATTGGCAAGATCTGAGTTCAGACGCTCTACCATCAGCTCCCAGGAAATCACTCCATCGTTCTCAAACGGCATCTCATGGAGTACAAAGTAACGAACCGCATCCACTCCAAAGAAATCAACCAGCTCATCCGCATAAAGCACATTTCCTTTAGACTTGCTCATCTTTCCGTCTCCCTGAAGCAGCCACGGATGTCCAAATACCTGCTTTGGAAGTGGAAGATCCAGTGCCATCAGGAAGATCGGCCAGTAGATCGTATGGAAACGGATGATATCTTTTCCGATCAGGTGAAGGTCTGCAGGCCAGAGTTTGTTAAACTGCTCAGTACTATTTCCCTCTGCATCATATCCGATTCCTGTAATATAGTTTGTCAGAGCATCCAGCCATACATACACAACATGCTTTGGATCAAAATCAACCGGGATTCCCCACTTAAATGATGTTCTTGATACACACAGATCCTGCAGTCCCGGGAGAAGGAAGTTATTCATCATCTCATTCTTACGGGATACCGGCTGGATAAACTCCGGATGCGTATTGATATGCTCGATCAGACGATCCGCATATTTGCTCATTTTAAAGAAATACGCCTCTTCCTTTGCCGGCTGCACCGGACGTCCACAATCCGGACATTTTCCGTCTACGAGCTGGGACTCTGTAAAGAATGACTCACATGGAGTACAATACATTCCCTCATAGTGTCCTTTATAAATATCTCCTTTATCATAAAGTTTCTTAAAGATCTTCTTTACCTGCTTTTCATGATCCTCATCTGTTGTACGGATAAACTTGTCATAAGAAGTATCCATCAGATCCCAGATTCTCTTGATCTCTCCTGATACCTTATCAACAAATTCCTTTGGTGTAATTCCTGCTTCTTCTGCCTTCAGCTCGATCTTCTGCCCATGCTCATCTGTTCCCGTCTGGAAAAATACGTCATATCCCTGACTTCTCTTATAACGTGCGATCGCATCTGCCAGTACGATCTCATAAGTATTACCAATATGCGGCTTGCCGGATGTATAGGCGATCGCTGTTGTAATATAATATTTTGGTTTTTCTGACATAATTGTCTGCCTCCTTTTAAAAAAAATACCGTCTTCCTGAAGACTTTCATCCTCAAGAAGACGGTTCTGTTTCACCGCGTTACCACTTCTCTTCGTTCCCACTTCACAGTGAAAACCTCCGTGAGTGACCTGCATCCCTCTGCTGCCACTCCTACGCTGTAAAGGGCGAACCCTTTGCAGACTTACCTGAAAGCTCATCTGCACTGCTCAGGAGCCATCTTCCCCTGCCTCCTGTTCATCCCCTCTCAGCCAACAGAACTTTCTTAAGTTCTCCCGGGGATCTCTCTGTAAAACGGTAATCAGGCTACTCTCTCCATCCTTGCTTTTCTACGCTATTCTGCTTTTCGCAATCCTTAGAAAGCGTAGCACACCGCCTCAAAAATGTCAATTCAATCTTTTTGCTTTCTCTTCTTTCTACTGCTTTTTCACTCTCGGGAACCGGATATTTACCCGGAACAAATCTCCATCCAGATACAGGTTGAAAGTTCCGCCCTGCATCGTTGTCAGGCTCTGTGCGATCGACAGTCCAAGTCCGCTTCCTTCAGAACTTCTTGAAAGATCTCCACGGATAAACCGTTCGGTCAGTTCATCTGCCGAAATGTTCAACTGATGTTCAGAAACATTTTTCAAAGACAGATCCACCGTATCTTCTTCCAGCTTCAGATCCGCGTATACCCTTGTTCCCGGCATGGCATACTTGGCTGCATTTCCGAAAATATTCTCCAGAACTCTCCACATTCTTCGCCCGTCTACATGAACAACCGCAGGTTCTGCCGGCAGATTGACGATCATTTTCAGATTCCTTGCCTCAAACTTCTCAGCCATCTCACCTTCCGTCTGCTGGATCATCTCCACAAGATCTACATCCATATACTCCAGAGAAATATTCCCACTGCTTACCTTGGATGCCTCAACAACGTCTTCCGTCAGTGTCTTCAGCCTCTGTGCTTTCGCCTCCAGTATATCCAGATAGCCCTGGATCTTTGGATCTGCAATATCCGACTGCTTCAGGATCGCTACATAATTAATGATCGAAGTCAACGGTGTCTTGATATCATGTGATACATTCGTGATCAGATCCGTCTTAAGACGCTCATTTTTCATTGCCTCTTCTACGGCCATATGGAATCCGTTGGCAATTCCATTGATCATCTCTGCCAGCTTTAAGTTCTCACCTCTTAAGCCTTGCAGCGGGATCTGATATTCCATATTTCCCAATGCAATTTCTTCAATACCTTTTTTCAGTTTCTCCTTGAGTAATAAACCGTTCAGGACAACATAAAATACACCCACGTCTGCCAGTAACACCAGAAGCATTGTAACCCCATTCCTGAACAGCACTGCAATTCCCTGTACAAGGAAAAATCCACATAACAGAAGCACTGTCTTTGTCGTCTTCTTCCGGTTATCATATATTTTATAGATGAACCGCACAATCACTCTCAACAGACTGTTCTTCCACAGGTTTCGTCCCTTGATCCGCTTGATCAGACTCACGTATCCCATAAAGAAGCAGCCCAGTGTAAATACTCCATAAAAATAAATTTCTGCCAGCTCTGCAATACTCAATGACGGAAGATATAAACTTGCTGACATATATGCTGAAGAAACATCCATTCCACGAGCATAATAATACTCAAAATAAGTACCTCCATCCTTCAGATAAGTCGGAATATCATTGATCATCGTATAGATATTTCCATTCCAAAAATGAATCCCGATATAAGAACCAACGATCCATATCAGTACGATCAGCACCGCTGCAATCTCTGTCTTCCAATGATCAAAACCGTTCAGGTGCAGTTCTTCATCTTCCGCAGTTCTTCCTGCCTCCAGTGTCAGCCAGATTGTTGCCCCAAGGAACAGGATAATGCTCAGAACCAACAGCCATGTTGTTCCTTTAAAATACGGGATATTATTATCATAAGCTACCTTATTCTGATAAAACTGATCCTGGATCGTATAAGTTGTATCCACCGCAACCGCAAATACGCTGTTCCATTTCTTTTCACTGCTGTAACTGCGGAGTTTTTCCCATTTATCCGATTTCGATACATTCATATTACTGTTAAAATCTTTTAGCTTTGGATAAATGACCATATATTTAACATCTTTCTCCGAGATCAGATTCTGGACATTTTTCTCCAGCTCTGCATAGTTCTCGTAAGAAGTCTTATTCGTCACTACCTTTTTCGTGTCATTATTCGCATAAATGTAAGTAAAGTTTGTATTGCCTTCCTCTAAATGTTCAAATCCCATCTGATAATTCTGATAATCTGAGTAAATATTCCCCAAAGTATACGCAAGATCATCATAAATGACGGACAGTTTGCCATTCAGACGCGGACTGTTATTCACTACCTGCAAAAGGTTTTCTGCTCCCTGCGGTGCATATTTTTCGATTAATGCACTTCCAAAATTCCAGCAGTCTGTGTACAGGATATTTCCTTCCATGTCCACAATATCAAAATTATAAAAGCCTGAAGATGTATACTTACCGTTCTGAAGTTCCTGCAGAAATCCGTCAACATCACTCCCATCCTGCATGATAATATCAAATACTCCCGACTCTACCCGTGTCATGAAATCACTCGTATAGTAATACTCATATGTCCCTTCAGGCTTCTGACATACGATCACACTGTTCTTCGCATAATTATCGCTCTCTGCACTGTCAAAATCTTCTCCCCAGTTGATCAGTTCCTCCAGTGAATACGCAATACCCGAAACATTTTCTCCGTTGGCAGTATCATTCTTGCTGTACTCCATTACGTCGATCTCTTTGTTCCGGTTCATCATCCCATCTGTCTCAAAAAGATTTTCCAGCCGGATCTGCGTAAGGACATCATCCATGTAATTTTCAACCATGTAATTAAATTCCTGCGATTCCTCAAATGGCTGTTGGCTCATCGTCCATAAGGACGGCAGATCTGTGCTTCCTGCAAGATTCATAAGAGACAACAGATTCGTTATCAGCATTGCACCGCTGAGAATCGCCACAATAAGAACGATCGCCTTTACACCTGTCTTTCTGTACCACTTATTCATATTTCGTCCTTTCAGCCTTTATCAATTTTATAGCCTACGCCCCATACTACTTTCAGATATCTTGGATCTTTCGGATTGATCTCGATTTTTTCACGAATATGGCGGATATGGACCGCAACTGTATTATCCGCACCAATCGCCTCTTCATTCCAAATCGACTCATAAATCTGATTAATAGAAAAAACCCGTCCCTGATTTTTCAGTAATAACAAGAGAATATTATATTCAATCGGCGTAAGCTTCACTAACTCTCCGTCCACCGTCACTTCTTTCAGATCATCATTGATCCTGAGTCCGCCAACTTCATACACTTTTTCCTTTTGTTCCTGGGATGTTCCACCAAGCTCATTATAGCGACGCAGTTGAGACTTGACCCTTGCTACCAGTTCTAACGGATTGAACGGCTTTGTGACATAATCATCCGCCCCGATATTCAGTCCGAGTATCTTATCTGAATCTTCTGACTTTGCAGAAAGAATAATGATCGGTACACTGTTCGTCTCCCTGATCTTCAGAGTTGCCCTGATTCCATCCAGCTTTGGCATCATCACATCAAGGATCAGAAGATTTACTTTCTCTTTCTCCAGAATATTCAATGCCTCAACTCCATCATATGCCTTCAGGATATGATATCCCTCCTGGGACAGATAAATATCTATTGCCTCTACAATTTCTTTATCATCATCACAAACTAATATATTATACATTTCAATCACCTCCCTTTTAGTATACATGATATCGGTCATTTTTTAAAACCAGAGTGTCAAAATCTTAGAATTTTATTAAAAAAGAAAAGTCCGCTGGATTTTCATCCAACAGACTCTTCTCTCTTAAACTTTCATATGGAAAACCGCTTATCTTCTTTTCCTTCTGAAGACAACCGTTCCGGCTGCCAGCGAACCACCAAGCATGAATACAAATACTGCCATATTTGTGCTGTCGCCTGTCTTGGCTGCTGCATTTTGCTTCTTATTTGTTGTTCCGGCATTATGATTCTGATCCTTAGTCGGATTATTTACACCGGCATTTCCGTTATTGCCATTATTACCGTTGTCTCCGGCATTTCCGTTATTGCCATTATTACCGTTGTCTCCGGTATTTCCGTTATCGCCGCCGTTACCATTATTTTCACTCTTTGTTGTTACACTCAGTTCTGCGGCTGCATACTCTGTTGCATTCTCATCATCGCCTACGGCAACAACTTCGATCTGATAAGTCTTACCGGCTTCAAGACCTTCTATCGTATATCCTGCAGCATCTGCCGGGATATCCGTCACGTATTCTTTTCCATTTACATAGATCTTGTAACCTGCCAGTCCTGCTGTGCTTGCCGGTGCATCCCATTTCACTTCAACGGAATTTTTCGTAACTTCACCTGCCACTACATTCTCCGGTGCTGAAGGTTTGTCCGGCTGATCCGGCTCTTCTATTTTCTCGAATCTTGCAGTCAGTGTAATATTCTTCGTGATGGCTGTATCGAAATCGAACGCCGTATCACTTCCTTCTTCATACCAGCCAAGGAACTTATAACCCTCTTTTTCCGGATCGGCTGGCTTCGCAGCCTTTTCTCCTTCTTTGACGGTCTGTTCTTTTCCGTCGATCGTAACCGTATAGGTCTTATCTTCTGGCTGATCCGGCTCGCTTCCTTTTTCAAATTTTGCGATCAGGGTCAGGTTCTCTTCCGGAGTTACTGTATAAACGGCTTCATCACTTACCTTTGTTCCAAGGATATCATACCATCCGGTAAATGTAGCACCTTTCTTTGCTGTTGCAGTAAAGGTAACTTCTTCTCCCTGTTCGATCTTTTCTTTAGAAACAGTCGCTGTACCTTCTCCTTCTACATAAGTACTCATACGGAGTTGTGTCTTTGTAAGATCCTGCGTTCCTGTAAGCACTCTGAATTCTGCTGCACTACCGAAACCATTCTGTCCTTCTGATACAACCAGCTTGATCTTGGATGTCTGAACCGGTGTAAAGTTTACCGTTTTTTCTGTACCTGTGCTTTCCCACGTTCCATTCTCTACAAGAGCTGTCCAGTTTTCATCCGCATCCTCATAATACAGAGAATATTTCAGGATATATCCGTTATTTCCCGTCGGTCTCGGCAGATAATAGAATCCGTTCACATCATAGGACTGTCCCATATCAATCGTGATCGTTGCCGGCAGTGCTTTCTTACTCGGAGAGTACTGCGTATGCCAGATTGTTGACCGATCATTGTCAAATGCTGCACTGATTGGTCCGTCACTGTTCTGATTATCTGTTGTCACTGTAAATCCGGATGGATCAATCGGTGAAGATTCCCCATCTGACATCGTAGAAGAAAGATTTACATTATCAATGATGGCATGTACCGCATTTGTATCAGAACCAATCCTTGTCAGTGGCAGAGAAAGTGTAGAGCTTGTAATACCGGTCTTCTTCACATCGCCTTCATATGTAAAACTTCCGGTTGCTTTATACTCTTTTCCATCTGCGATCAGGACAGTACTTCCATTCTTTGTACGGATCTTTAGTGTCATCTTCTGATTAACAGGAAGTTTATAACCAAAGGAATAGTCATATCCTTCTCTTGTAAATCCAAGTGTTCCATCTTCCATGATGCGGATATTATGAGTACTGTAAGCTTCATGATCTTCGTCCTTTTCAGCCTCAAAAAGGATCTGTCCCGGTTCTGCCGGCTGAGTCATTGTGATATCAAAGCTCAGTTCTTTCTCAGGTCCGACTTTATCCAATGGAGTAGAGATATAGCTTTCTCCGCCCTTCAGGACAAGTTCTCCATCCTTCACTTCTGCATTCTTTCCAGTTTCTGCATCATATTCATTTGCACTCTTATCTGAAAGTCCATCCTCAAAATCATAGGAAAGAATCTCATCTGTCTCACTGTCTGCTTTATCATATGCATTGACTCCAGGAGCTTCACCAACATTCTCGCTTGTCTGCTGTGCTGCTGCAAAAGAAACTTCTCCCGATTTGCCCCACAACGCAGCCGCATAATACGGTGCAGCATCATTGAAGCGGTCATAGATCTCCATCTCAGTCAGTCCGTTCGCTCTCTGGTCAACCATATCGTTCCAGATCGCATAAGCTCCTCCCAGTGTCTGTTCAGAACCTGACGGAACACCCATACGTGTAGCCGGATCATAATTATACATGGACTGACGACTCAGATAATCTGCATAATATCCTGCTGCCGGTACGATATATACCCTTCCGTCATTCATGTCGATCAGGTCATATCCCTGCTGATACATGGCTTTCGGATTTGCCCATCCATCGTTCCAGATGTTCATCTGCACCCCTTCGCTTCTTACGGATGTGCTTCCGCTTCTTGCTGTAAGACTTCCCCACAGACGAACGGTATTTCCATTATCCTGAATATAAGCCAGAAGATCATCTGTAAACTTACGGAACTGCTCTGTATACTGTCCATCATACTCATCTGTTCCGATATTAACTATCGTATCCTGGTCAAATACCGGGTCATCACCCTTAATATACTCATCCCAGATGCTCTCAACAAATGCCAGTGACTCATCATACTTCGTATTCAAATTGAAATGGTCATTCTGACGTCCGGTCGTTCCGAATCTGAGATCCGGTCTTACCTTTGTAAATGACAGAGAATGTGCAGGAGTATCAAATTCCGGGATAATATCCAGTCCTAACTTCCGGTAATTCTGGATCATGGACTTCATCTCAGCCTTGGTATAATACATATCGTCACTGGTCAGGTCTGCCTGATTCAATCCACCTGCTTTGACATCAGACTCCATACGGAATCCCTCATAAGCCGACATTGCCCCCTCGGAAGTCGAATAATTTTCAAGGAAAATATAGTTATCGTTCAGATGAAGCTGCAGGTCATTCATCTTATACCACAGCATCGTCTTTGCAACTTCCTGAAGTGTCTCGCTTTCAAACGGTCTTCTTCCTACATCCAGCATAAAGCCTCTGACTTCATACTTTGGATAATCCCTGCATTCGCCCTTCGGAATGGTCATACCATTCTGCTTCAGGATCTGAAGGATCGTTCTTGTAGACCAGTAAGCTCCTGCTTTCTGCTCTGCCTTCACTTCCACTTTATCCGTTACATTCATGGAATATCCTTCTTCTTTCAGTCCATTTCCGGCTGCTTCAAGCGTAAAGAAGAAATCTCCCGCTGATGCCTGATCCGCATAAACGATCTTGATGGACTTTCCTGTGATCTCTTTATAATCATTCTTAAATTCTTCAGCCATTGCAGATAATTCTGCCTTATCCTTGGCTGCTACAACGATACGGCTGGAATCACTGATCTCAAAGGAACCGCCCTTTGCGCCTTTCCATTCTGCCAGCTCCGGCATTACATTCGGCTTTGCATTATCTCCGTCTTCTGCCGTATACTTTCCGGTTACAGTCATGGTATATTCTTTTGAATCTACTGCCGTACTGTCGTCACCGGCTTTCTTTACATTGAAGTTCATCTTCACAGTCTTTGTCACAAGCGGCTGATAAACTGTCAGATCCCTGTCTACGATCTGCTCATAATCTGCACCGACAAAACTGATCTCATATCCTTCCGGAACTTCCGGCATTGCCAGGTTTCCTGATGCCCCGTCAATACTGGAAGGAACTTCCAGACTGTCCGCAATCTCTTTCGGAGTTCTCTCCGCCTCGGTTGTTCCAAGATCTGTCTCATAAGTCTCAAACTCATAGACAGAAACCGTCGGCCAGCTTACAGAAGCACTTCCCTCCGGTGCTCCCGCCTGATCAAAGGACTCAATATATAATCTCAGATATCTTGTCGTTACTGCCTCATCAAATACGATCGTCTCTCTGTAATCTGAAGGACTTGTCGTAAATGCTTTTACTGTCTCCCAGTTTTCTCCGTCGGCAGACTTCTCGATCCGGTATGCAGTTGCATTCTTTCTCTCCCAATGGATCTTTGCTGTTCTGATGGTCTTCTCACTGCCATAATCCAGCTTCAGCCAGTGTGATCCTGTTGCCGCCGGGCTTGCCCAACGGGTCGTATCATCACCGTCAGCTGCCTTGGAAGCATCTGTTCCGGCTGTCTCACTTCCATCTGCTGTTACAGTTGCAGCGGTACTTAAATTCTCTGCTTCTCCAAGGATCTTAAACTCATACAGGGATACAGACTGCCAACTTCCCGGATTTACTGTATAACCATTGACTGTCAGCTTTACATACTGAGCTGTTACAGCTTCATCCAACTGGATATCACTCGTAACCGACGTAATATTTTCTCCGTCATTTTTTACATAAACATCCCGGTATTCTCCATCTTCTGTATCACATACAGAAATCTTGAAGTTAGTAATATTCGTTCTTTCCCATTCGATCACAAAATGATCAAATGTCTTCCGTGTACCGAGATTCACCGTCAGCGTCCTTGCTGCCTGACTTGAACTCTGATTCGTTGCCCATCTGGACTGATCTGCTTTTGCAGCATCTCTGTTGACGATCCCGTCGATCGCCTTATCTGCTCCCCAGTAATTCGTCTCCTGATCACTGACGGTTGCCGTTCCGCTTAATGCATAATTGATCTCATTATTTGCCGCAGCGCTTACTGTGGCCGGCGGAATGATTGTAACACCACTCAAAACCATGGCAGCAGATAAAACGCACGCATTCATACGCTTTACTGTCTTTAATTTCATTCTTCCTTTTTCCCTTCTTTTTAGATAGAATATTGTACGGTTTTGCCTTAAAAGTAACAATCCATTTACATAGTTCGTACTAATTATCTCATTCAGTCGGAAACTTTGCAAGGAGTTTTTATTTGATTTGCACAAATTTGTGGTTGTTGGGGTGATACGCTTGTAGATTAGAAAGCTTCTTTGTGAAGAAGCGGACGCGGAAAGCAGGGATATTCCTTCGTGGTGCAGGCCCGCTTTACCTCAGCCCGTTGACCGTTTGTAACTCGAAAGTGGAAA
>ERZ772872.974-NODE-974-length-27350-cov-6.265250_pt1 | contig 27350 bp, 29 predicted proteins | sample MGYA00512132_ERZ772872 | MGnify/ENA primary metagenome ERZ772872 (study PRJEB29015, sample SAMEA2737724) | human gut metagenome | biome: human gut; feature: human-associated habitat; material: faeces | place: China | collected 2012 ...
AGACCTATGAGCAAACTGGAATGGGATAAGACCGGCGAGCGCCTGTATCATCTGGGCGTTGACCACGGCGTCGTTTTCCCGATGGTAAAGGGCAAGTATAGCCCCGGCGCACCCTGGAACGGCCTGACCGCTGTGAACGAGAGTCCTGACGGCGCAGACCCCAACGACATCTACGCCGACAACATCAAGTACGTGTCCATCCGCTCGGCAGAGAACTTCAAGTACACCCTCGAGGCACTGACCTATCCGCCCGAGTTCGAGCAGTGTGATGGCTCTGTCGAGGTGGCAAAGGGCGTGAGCATCGGTCAGCAGAAGCGCTGCCCCTTCGGTCTGAGCTACCGCACCCGCATCGGTGCAGACGACGACCCCGAGAAGGGCTACATCATCCATCTGGTATGGAACAGTACCGCTTCGCCCTCGGACAAGAGCCACGAGACCGTGAACGGGAATCCAGACGCCGAGACCTTCAGCTGGGAGTGCGACACCACCCCGACTCAGGTGACTGGCTACAAGCCCACTGCTCACATGACCATCAACTCCACCCTCATCGAAGCCGCAAAGCTCAAGCTGCTGGAGGACAAGATCTACGGCACCGAGAACAGTGAGAGCACCCTGCCCACTCCGGACGAGGTCATCAAGCTGCTGGGCGGCGTTATCGAGGCAGCTTCCCCTAACGTGGGAGTCTGATAGGAAAGGACGATTAGAATGATCAAGAAAGTAATTTCGTACACCGACTTTGACGGCAATCCGCGCGTCGAAGAGTTCTGGTTCAATCTGACCAAAGCCGAGATGATGGACCTTGGCCTGAGCAAGGACGGCGGCTACGACAAGTACATGGAGCAGCTGATGAACAGCACCAAGGTGGGTGAGGCCATCGAGGTGTTCAAGAAGATCCTGCTGCTGGCTTACGGCAAGAAGAGCCTCGACGGCCGCAAGTTCGAGAAGAGCCCTGAGATCACCGCAGACTTTGTGGCGACTCAGGCTTATTCCGACCTCTACGTGGAACTGGCAAGCGACCCGGACAAGGCCGCAGAGTTCATGAACGGTGCGATGGGCGCAGACGTCCGCAAGATGGTGGCCGAAAACGAGGCCAAGGCGAAGGCCGCCGAAGTTTCTGCCGCTGTGGCCGCAAACAACGCCCCGGCGCTGGCCGTGGCGGACCCGCAGTAAAACCTCTCAGTCTCGCTCCGCTCGACAGCTCCCCTATCGAGGGGAGCCTCTGGCGAAGAGATAAAGCTTTACGAAATGCCAAAGCCTCCCCTCGTTAGGAGCAACAACGACGACCGCCGCCAGTGGCGGAAACAGGGAGTCGCTGTTGGGGCCGCGGCCAGCAAGACGCAAGCAAAGCGCTGCGACTGCTGGGTGCCGCAACCCGGGCAGTGGCACGGCGTCAGCCGTGACGGAGAGGTTGAGTTATGAGGTGCGTGAAAATGAGCAAGAAAATCTTAGTCGTTGGCGGCGGCGGACGCGAGCACGCCATCATCAAGGCATTGAAGAAGAGCCCCGACTGCGGCGAAGTCTGGTGTGCGCCCGGCAACGGCGGCATCGGCTATGACGCCCACTGCGTCAACATCAAGGCCACCGACGTGGAAACGATGGTCGGCTTTGCGGAGACGGAAAAGTTCGACTACGTCGTGGTGGCTCAGGACGACCCGCTGGCACTGGGCATGGTGGATGCGCTGGCGGCAGTCGGCATCCCGGCTTTCGGCCCGGACAAGGCCGCTGCCCGCATCGAGGCATCCAAGGTCTTTTCGAAAGACCTCATGAAGAAGTACGGCATCCCCACCGCAAAGTATGAGACCTTCGACGACCCCGCCAAGGTCATGGAGTATATCAAGGCTGAGGGCAAATACCCGGTGGTCATCAAGGCCGACGGCCTTGCGCTGGGCAAGGGTGTGCTCATCTGCGAGAACGAAGAGCAGGCCGCCGAGGGCGTCAAGGAGATCATGCTGGACAAGAAGTTCGGCGCTTCCGGCAACCATGTCGTGGTGGAAGAGTTCCTCACCGGCCCTGAGGTCAGTGTGCTGAGTTTCACCGACGGCAAGGTGGTCAAGCCTATGGTCTCCTCCATGGACCACAAGCGCGCCAACGACCACGACACCGGCCTGAACACCGGCGGCATGGGTACCGTCGCGCCGAACCCCTATTACACTCCGGCCATCGCTGCCGAGTGCATGGAAAAAATTTTCCTGCCCACCATCAAGGCCATGAACGCCGAGGGCTGCCCCTTCAAGGGCTGCCTCTACTTCGGCCTGATGCTCACCCCGGACGGCCCGAAGGTCATCGAGTACAACTGCCGCTTCGGCGACCCTGAGACTCAGGTGGTGCTGCCCCTGCTGGAAAGCGACCTGCTCAAGGTCATGACCGCCTGCACCGAGGGGACGCTGGCCGACACCGAGGTCAGGTTCTCCGACGGCGCTGCCGCCTGCGTCATCCTCGCTTCCGGCGGCTACCCGGTGGCCTACGAGAAGGGCAAGCCCATCACCGGCCTCGTGGACGGCCAGCTGCCCAATGAGCCGGACGTCACGGTCTACCACTCCGGCACGGCCATCACCGAGGACGGCCAGCTCGTCACCAACGGCGGCCGTGTGCTGGGTGTGACGGCCACTGCGCCCGGCCTGCCCCGCGCCATCTCCATCGCCTACGAGGCGGCGGAGCACATCCACTTCGACAAGCTGCACAAGCGCACCGACATCGGGATGCGGGCGCTGAAAGCGCTGGCAGAGAAAGAATAAACCTCTCAGTCTGCTTCGCAGACAGCTCCCCTACCGAGGGGAGCCTCTGGCGAAGAGATGAAGTTTTCCGGTATGCCAAGGCCTCCCCTCGCTAGGGCAACGACGACGACCGCCGCCGGTGGCGGAAGCAGGGAGGAGTTGTTGGGGCCGCGGTCAGCAATACGCAAGTAAAGCGAAGCGGATGCTGGGTACCGCAACCCGGACAATGGCACGGCGTCAGCCGTGACGGAGAGGTTATTCCTCCGTCTCCTTCACATCGTTCAGGAACGCCTCTATCTTATCGATCTGGTTCTCCGCCACGGCGCGGCCCGTCTCGTAGACCCGGCGCAGCTGGGCGGGGTCGCGCTCCATAGCGCCGATCTCCAGCGGGATGGGCGGGCGGATGACATAGTCCTTGCCCGATGCCTCCTGCATGGCGATGTAGGAGAGGGCCTCGTTGTACCGCTCGTGACGGTCGGCCACCGCTGCCACGAAGGCCGGATAGCGCAGATACCGCGCACGGATGGCGGGCAGCATGGGGTTCTTCTTTTTCACGAAGCCCTTGGGCTGGGTCAGGATGATGAGGTTCCGCTTGTAACCCAGGCTCTCGAAGAAGCGGACGGGGATGGAGTCGGCCACGCCGCCGTCCAGCAGGGAGTAGTGGCCGATCCTGACGGCCTTCGCCGCCAGCGGCATGGACGCCGAGGCCTCCATCCAGCGCACGTCCTCGGCGTCGCCGCTGCGGCACTTGTGGTAGATGGGGTCGCCGGTGCGCAGGTCGGTGCAGACGACAAAGAAGTCCATGGGCGAAGCGCGGAAGGCTTCTTCATCGAAGGGGTCCAGCTTTTCCGGCACCTCGTGGTAGCAGAAATCCTCGCTGTAGAGGTTGCCGGTGCGCAGCAGATTGCGGAAGCTGGCGTAGCGCTTGTCGTTGCAATATTCGGTGTTGTAGCGGATGACGCGGCCGATCTGGTGCGACTTGAAGTTGCAGCCGAACACCGCGCCCGCCGACACGCCGATGGTGCCATCGGTGGTGAGGCCGTGCTCCATCAGGACATCCAGAACGCCTGCGGTGAACATCCCCCGCATGGCACCGCCCTCTAATACTAACCCTGTCTTCATATACTGACTCCTTTTCCCGGTGCGGCCCTCGTCGGCCGCAGCAAACCGTTTCCGGTTGCTACCAGTATACTCGATTTTGCGCAGAAAACAAGAGACAACTGCACAAATCGTCCGCCCTGAGACACAGACCGTACCACAAAAGTCGTACTTATAATCGAAAGGGCTGAAAAAACCGGAGAGAACGAGTCAAATTTGGGCAGAAAAAGCCTTGCCAACCGGGAGAGTATCCGGTATACTGATATGAAATATCGACCGTTTTGTGACAGGGAAATTGGGAGGAAGAGACGAACTATGAAAATGCTGGAAGACCGCATCCGCAAAGACGGCATCGTCCGTGAGGGCAATGTGCTCAAGGTGGACAGCTTCATCAACCATCAGATGGACATCCCGCTGTTCCGCGAGATGGCAAAGGAGTGGAAGCGCCTGTTCGACGGCAAGCCCATCAACAAGGTGCTCACCATCGAGGCCAGCGGCATCGGCATCGCGGCTGTGGTGGCCAGCGAGTTCAACGTGCCGGTGGTGTTCGCCAAAAAGTCCATGAGCATCAACCTGGACTATGACAACTACGAGACGAAGATCCAGTCCTTCACCCACAAGAAAATTTATAATGTCATCGTCTCCAAGAAGTTCCTCACCCCCGAGGACCACGTCCTCATCATCGACGACTTCCTGGCCAACGGCTGCGCCCTGCTGGGTCTGCTGGAGCTGACCGAGAAGGCTGGTGCCACCGTCGAGGGCATCGGCATCGCCGTCGAGAAGGGCTTCCAGCAGGGCGGCGACCTCATCCGCAGCAAGGGCATCCAGCTGGAGAGCCTCGCCATCGTCGAGTCGATGGACAGCGCCACCGGCGAGATCGTGTTCCGCGACCAGCCGCAGCAGAGCTGAACGGTTTTTGTTGACAATCCGTCAGGTTTTGTGTATACTGTAAGTGAACCGGAAGGTTCCGTGCGGCGGCACGCAAAGCTGTACTGTGCGTGGGCAGGGTAATTACCACGACATAAGATGTCCCACCGGACATCGCGCCCGCACCGGGGAGATAAGGTGAGTCCGCGCCGGGGACGGTAAGTTCCGGCGACAATAGATGCTCTACCGGGCATCGCGGCTGACAGCCAGCAGAAAACCGCTGTTTTAAGAATGATGGGCGTCGGATGAAGAGTCTGACGCCCTTTCTTTATAAAAGGAACTGAAGACGTATGAAAAAGCTGAACGATAAAAAGCAGGTGGTAGCCCAAATCTCTGCGGCGGCGCGCCTCTATAAGAAAAATCTGGTGGGCAAACACTTTTTGTATGTCTTCGACGGCAGAGCCATCGAGGTGGCCTATCAGGCAAAGGGATTCCGTCACCTGACCGGCGTGGATACCGGGCTGGACGCGATGTCCTTTTACAAAAAGGCGGTGAGCGGGACGCTGCAGGCAAACCAGATCTTCTTTTCACCTCACCACCCCTATCAGCTCTGCCAGCGCAAGCTCGTACACCTGAGCGACATTGCCGGCATGGTCACTTCAGAGTGCTTTATGCTGGAAAATATCACGACTGAAACGCAGTCGTTTCAGTTCGGAACGACGGACCTTGCCTTTGTGCTCTGCCTGAACCGTCACAAGGACGCCAGCGGGGAGTACAAGAGCAGCAAGTACATCGTGGAATCACTGCGGGATGAGGACGGCTTTGCCAAGAGCGAGGGCGCGTATCCGGTGACGCACATCCTATCGAAGCGGAACGACGAGCCGTTTTATCACGAGGTCGTCTATCTGGACGAGAGAGAAAGCATAGAGACTCTTCCGCCGCTGGCCGCAGAGCTGGTACGTTTGACGGACGAAGCAGGAACGTGAGAAAAGACCGCCGTCCGGCGGTCTTTTCTTTTGCCCATTTTTACGCCCCGTCGAAGCTGTCGCCGTCCTCGGGAAGGTCGGCGGAAGTCTCAGCGTCGGAAGCAGGCGTATCCGGGACAGCGGCGCGGGGGACACCTTTATAGACCAGCGTCTGCTCGAGGACCTCGGCGCAGACCGGGGCCGAGAGGCTGCCGCCCGCTGTCGTCCAGCTGTGGGGCTCGTCGAGGCAGACGAGGCACAAAAACTGGGGGTCGTCGATGGGAGCCACGGCCACAAAGCTGGCGATGCGGGCCTTCTCGTCGGCGCTGTCCAGCTTCTGGCTGGTGCCGCTCTTGCCGCCTACCCGGTAGCCCGCGATCCGGGCGTTCCGGCCGCCACCGTAGAGGACGACGGCCTCCATCATCTCCCGCATGGTGCGGGAGGTCTCCTCTTTCAGCACCTGCCGCTTGCAGACGGGGGAGAGGTGGTCGATGACCTCGCCCTCCGGGCCGAGGATGTCCGAGACGACGTAGGGCTGCATCAGCCGCCCGCCGTTGACCACGGCGCAGACCGCCGACGCCATCTCGAGGTAAGAGATCTTGCTGCTCTGCCCGAAGGCGCAGGACGCCAGCTCCACCGGCCCCATCCGGTCGGCGGTGTAGTAGAGGCTCTTTTTCGGCTCGGCGGGCAGGTCGATGCCGGTGGGTGCGCGGAGGCCGAAGGCCGCAAAGTAGTCGCAGAACGCCTCTTTGCCCAGCCTTGCACCGATTTGGATGAAGCTCTGGTTGCAGGAGTTCTCAAGGGCCTGAGTGACGGTCTGCGCTCCGTGGCGCTTGTGGTTGGCGCAGTGGAAGCGGGTGCCAGCTACCGAGATGCTCTCGCCGCAGTAGAAGCTGGAATTTTTGCTCACAGCTCCGGTGTCCAGCGCCGCCGCGCAGGTGATGAGCTTGAAGACGCTGCCCGGCTCGTAGAGGTCGCTGACGGCCTTGTTCCGCCACTGGGTCTGCTGGGCCAGCTGCAATGCCGCCGCCCGCTCGTCGCCGGAAAGCCCCTCTACGGCCTCCCGGGCGGCCTTGTCGGCCAGCACACGGGGCTGGTTGGGGTCGTAGGCCGGGGTGGTGGACATGGCCAGCACGGCCCCGGTGTTCACGTCCAGCACGATGCCCACGGCACGGGCGGCCACATGGTGTTCCTGTACGGCGTAATTCAACGCATTTTCGAGATAATGTTGAATGTTGGCGTCGATGGTCAGCCACAGGCTGCTGCCCTCCACCGGGAACTGCTCGGTCTCGTAGCTCTGCTCCAGCGTGTAGCCCCAGGCGTTCACGGCGGTGAGCACCACGCCGTTCTGCCCGGTGAGCTGCTCGTTGTATTTCAGCTCCAGCCCGCTCACTCCGGCGTTGTCCACATTGGTAAAGCCCAGCACCGACGCCAGAAACTCCCCCTGCGGGTACCAGCGCTTGCTGTCCTGATTGATACGGATGCCGGTGATGCTGTTTTCCTCGCAGAAATCCCGCACGGCATCCGCCATGGAACGCTCCACCCGGTAGCGCAGCAGACAGTCGTTGGAGGCGCGGTCCCGGAACTTTTCCAGCAGGGCGGCTTCGTCCAGCTCCAAAATCTGCGCAAGACCGTGGGCGGCCAGCTCCAGTTTGTCGGCAGGCATCTCCCGCGGGCTGGCCCGCAGGGTCCAGCAGCTGCTGTTGGCCGCCAGCAACACGCCGTCGGCACTGTAGATGCGGCCCCGGTCGGCGGGCACCACGGTGTCCCGCAGCTGCTGCCCCAGTGCCCGCCGGGTGTACCAGTCCCCGGCGGCCAGCTGCAGCCAGTAGAGCCGGGCGATAAGCCCTGCAAAGCAGATGCCGCACAAAAGCAGCGCCACCAGCCGGGCACGGGCGCGGAACGCCTGCTCCGGCAGGGTGCGCAGGGGTTCGGGCCGGGACATGGCAGCACCTCCTTTTCCGGCTCAGTTTATGCGGGCAGGGCCTGCGGCTATGACTAACAGCCCGGCGGCCTGCGTACAATAGACCAAAAGGACTGCCGGAGGTGATGAGGATGCACAGGGCCGCTGTGCCTGCCCGGGCCCGGCGCGGACTGCTGCGTCCGCTGCCCGCCATGGACCTGCCGTTTCTGATCCTGGTGCTCACGCTGGTGGGCTTTGGGCTGGTAATGCTGTACAGTGCCAGCAGCGCGGTGGCGCTGTACCGGCGGGGCGATGCCTGGGCCTATGTGCGGCCGCAGCTGCTGTATGCGGCCATGGGCATCGGGGCCATGTGGGCGGCCAGCCGGGTGGATTACCACATCTATCACAAACTGGCCTGGCCGCTGCTGGCCCTCTCGCTGGTGCTGTTGGTCGTGGTGCTGTTCATGCCGGAATACAACGGCTGCAAGCGCTGGCTGGTGCTGCCGGGGCTGGGCACTCTGCAGCCCAGCGAGATCGCCAAATTTGCGGTGGTGCTGGTGTTTGCCCACATCATCTCCCTCAACCACAGCCGGATGGAGAGCTTTGCGGTGGGGGTGGTACCCTTTGCGCTGGTACTGGGCGCGGTGGCGGTGCTCATGCTGCTGGAGCCGCACCTGTCCGGCACGGTGCTGATCCTGGGCATCGGGGCAGTGCTCATGTTCGTGGGCGGCACCGGGCTGCGGTGGTTCGTGCTGGCCGGTGTGGGCGGAGCGGGTGCCATCGGGGCGGCCATCGTCATCATGCCGGATCTGGTGCCTTATGCGGCCAGCCGCCTGAGCTCCTGGCTAGACCCCTTTGCCGACCCGCTGGGCGACGGCCACCAGACCATCCAGAGCCTGTACGCCATCGGCTCCGGCGGGGCCGTGGGGCTGGGGCTGGGCAACAGCCGCCAGAAGCACCTGTTCGTGCCGGAACCCCAGAACGACTTCATCTTTTCCATCCTGTGCGAGGAGCTGGGGTTTGTGGGGGCCTGCGCGGTGATCCTGCTGTTCAGTCTGCTGCTGCTGCGGGGCGTCACGCTGGCGGCCCACGCGCCGGACCGCTTCGGAGCACTGCTGGTGGTGGGATTCGTGGTGCAGGTGGCCTTGCAGGCGGTGCTGAACATCGCCGTGGTCACCAACACCATCCCGAACACCGGCATCAGCCTGCCCTTCTTTTCCTCCGGCGGCACCAGCCTGATGATGCTGCTGGGCGAGATGGGCATCGTGCTGTCCGTCTCCCGCGGGGAAACATAAAGGCGGCCATTTCTGCCGCAAAATGGGATGTTTGCCCCGCAAAAGACGCAAAAAACAGACAAACGACCGGACAAATGCGTTTTGCGGTGTCCGGGTACAAAACAGGGAACCGACGGCCCTCGTTCTGCATACCATGGGGTATCTTTGGCAGAACGGGGGTCTTTGCATGGCAGGGGATTACATCATCACGGGCGGGCGGCCGCTGAATGGAACGGTACGGGTCCCGGCGGCCAAGAACAGTGTGCTGCCGCTGCTGGCAGCGTCCCTGCTGTGCAGCGGGCCGGTGCGGCTGTGCGGGGTGCCGGAGCTGGCCGATGTGGCCGAGAGCCTTGCCCTGCTGCGCAGTGCAGGCTGCACAGCGGAGCGGCAGGGGGCGGATGTCCGGGTGGACGGGGTGCCCGGCAGCGGGACGCTGGCGGCAGGCCCGGCGGGCCGGATGCGGGCATCCATCCTGTTCTGCGCCCCGCTGCTGGCCCGGCTGGGCCGGGCACAGACCGTGCTGCCCGGGGGCTGCCGCATCGGAGCGCGGCCCATTGATCTGCATCTGGCGGGCCTTGTGCAGATGGGAGCCTGCCCGCAGCTGGAAGGCGAACGCCTGCTGCTCACGGCTCCGGCGGGGCTGCACGGAGCGGACATCACCCTGCGGTTCCCCAGCGTGGGGGCCACCGAGACCCTGCTGCTGGCGGCGGCGCTGGCACAGGGGGAGACGACCCTGCGGGGTGCGGCCCGGGAGCCGGAGATCGAAGATCTGGCGGCATTCCTGAACCGGTGCGGCGGCCGGGTGCAGGGCGCGGGCACCGGCACGGTGCGGGTGCAGGGGGTGCGGCGGCTGCACGGATGCAGCTTTGCGCCCCTGCCGGACCGGATCACGGCAGCCACCTTTGCCTGTGCCTGCGCAGCGGCTGGGGGACGGGTGGAGCTGGCAGGCTGCGCGCCCCGGCTGTATGCGCCGGTGCTGGAAATTCTGGAACAAATGGGGTGCGGCGTTGTGCGCCGGAGCGATGCTGCCGTTATTACCCGGTTCGGGCGGCTGTACGGGCCGGGGCGGGTGTTCACCGGGGCATACCCGGCGCTGGCCACCGACGCGGCCCCGCTGCTGGCGGCGGTGCTGCTCTGCGCGGAGGGACCCGGCAGCATCGAGGATGTGATCTTTGAGCGGCGGTTCGGCTGCGCGGCAGGCTTTGCGGCGCTGGGCGGCCGGGTGCGGGTGGAGGGCCGCACCCTGTACGCGGAACCCGGCGGCACCCTGCAGGGAACAGTGCTGGAAGCGCCCGACCTGCGGGGCGGGGCAGCGCTGGTGATCGCGGCGCTGGCGGCACAGGGCAGCAGCCGCATCACCCATACGGAGTTCATTGACCGCGGCTATGCCGATTTTGCACAGAAACTGACGGCTCTGGGTGGGCAAATTGCACGAGAAACCCCGCGCGGGGCAGACTGCCCGGAAAAAAGAACTTCAAAAACGTAAATTTGACTTGCATTCACGGCAAAAAGATGATACGATACAGTTATATAAGTGTAGGTTGATATTTCTGTGCGTTCTGCACAGTTCTACGATAAAATCCGGATGGAGGACAAAGTTATGGCATTGATGCTCGATGAAGAAATGGACGAAAATGTTACGACGATCAAGGTGATCGGTGTTGGCGGCGGCGGCGGCAACGCCGTGAACCGCATGGTCAGCGATGGTCTGCAGGGCGTGGAGTTCATTGCGATGAACACGGACCAGCAGGCGCTGGCCAAGAACCATGCCACCGTCAAGGTCCAGCTGGGCTCCAAGCTCACCAAGGGCCGCGGCGCAGGTGCCGACCCTGAGATCGGCCAGCGTGCCGCTGAAGAAAGCAAGGACGAGATCGCAAACGCGCTCAAGGGCTCCCAGATGGTGTTCATCACCGCCGGTATGGGCGGCGGCACCGGCACCGGTGCGGCTCCTGTGGTGGCTGAGGTGGCACACGACCTGGGCATCCTGACCGTGGGCATCGTCACCAAGCCCTTCTCTTTTGAGGGCAAGCGCAAGATGGGCCTGGCTGAGCAGGGCATTGCCAACCTGCTGATGCATGTGGACAGCCTGATCGTGATCCCGAATGAGCGCCTGAAGATGATCAGCCAGGAGAAAATCACCCTGATGAACGCCTTCCAGGCTGCCGACAACGTGCTGCGTCAGGGCGTCGAGTCCATTTCCGCCCTGATCAACGTGCCCGCCTTCATCAATCTGGACTTCGCCGACGTGCGCTCCATCATGAAGGATGCCGGTTACGCGCACATGGGCGTGGGCAGCGCCAAGGGCGCCGGCAAGGCCGAGAACGCCGCCAAGGCTGCCATTTCCAGCCCGTTGCTGGAGACCAGCATTGCCGGTGCACACGGCGTTATCATCAACATCACTTCCAGCCCCGATATCGGCCTGGAGGACGTGGAGACCGCAGCCGGCCTCATCACCCAGAGCGCTCATCCGGATGCGAACATCATCTGGGGTACTGCGTTTGACGAGAACCTGTCCGACGAGATGCGCGTGACCGTCGTTGCTACCGGCTTCGACAACAAGAGTGCCAGCGACCTGCGCAGCAGCATCAACAACGCCATGGGCGGTGCCCAGTCGGTGCCGTCGGCAGTGTTCAGCAGCGATACCGGCAGCGCAGCCACTGCTGCTGCTCCGGCAGCAGCCCCGGCCGCTCCGGCAGCTGCCGCAAAGCCTGTGGAAGAGGAAAGCAGCGACAACCGTTACTACGACGAGCTGCTGGCCATCCTGAACAAGCGGAAGTAAGGCTGGCAAATAATAAAAACGCATCGTGGCACAGCGCCCGTGAGGAGGGCGGGTCTCTTGCGCGCAAGCGGAGGGAGGCAATGCAATGCTGAAACAGGACGTTCCGCTGCGGACCGGATGGTTCGGGTACCGGAAACTGGATGTTGAAAATTGTATTGCGCACATCCGCGCAGCGTATGCGGCAGAACTCCGCCTTGCCCGGCAGACGCAGCAGGGAATGGAGGAGACCATGGCGCAACTCAGGCAGGAGAACAAAGCTCTGCGGCAGCGCTTTGCCCAGCAGGCGGCGGCGCAGGCCGCAGCATCGGTGCGGGCAGAGGGCAGCGACAAGCTGCAGCAGCTGACCCGCAAGCTGGAAACGGCCCACGCCGAGATCCGCCGCTACCAGACCCGGCTGTTTGCCTGCGAGCGCCAGATGATCGCTCTGCGGCGGGAAAATGCCGACCTCGAAGCAGCCTGTGAGCAGGCACGGGAGGAGCTGCAGATGGCCGTGGCCCGTGCCGAAAAGGCAGAGCAGCAGGCTGCCCAGACGCCTGCCTGTCCGGAAGTGCCGGTGCAGGCCCCGACGCCGGAACCGCCCGAAGAAGCTGTGGCCTGCTGTACAAGACCGGCCGCACAGCCTGCGGCGCAGCCGGAACCCGTGTGGCAGCCGGAAACGGAGCTGGAAAAGCTCTCGGTGGAGCTGCTGCGCCGGTTTGATGAAATGATGCAAGAATGATTCGACAAGCTGCTGCGCCGGCATGGACTGGTGCAGCAGCTTTTTGTGTGAACAGGGGATTTTTGCTGCGGCAAGGCAGCACATTGCCAGATGGGGATGGCGAGGAGCAAGGCACATGAATGTGAAACAGAAGATCCTGATCGCAGACGATTCTGAGATCAACCGCGCGCTGCTGATGGAGATCCTGGGCGATGGGTATGAGTATCTGGAAGCGGAAAACGGTGTCCGTGCGGTGGAGCTTTTGCGCGAGCACACGGACATCGCACTGGTGCTGCTGGACATCATGATGCCGCAGATGGACGGCTTTGACGTGCTGAAGGTCATGCGCTGCTATTCCTGGCTGGACGAGATCCCGGTGATCATGATCTCGGCGGCAAAGGACACGGCCAACATCGAGCGTGCCTACGACCTGGGTGTGGCCGACTACATGCGCCGCCCCTTTGAGCGGGTCATGGTGCTGCGCCAGGTGCAGAACGTGCTCATGCTGTATGCCAAGCAGAAGCGCCTGACCCGGCTGGTGACCGATCAGGTGTACGAAAAAGAGCACAACAGCGTGCTGATGATCAGCATCCTGAGCCATGTGGTGGAGTTCCGCAACAGCGAGAGCGGCCTGCATGTGCTGCACATCCGCACCCTGACCGACCTATTGCTGCACCAGCTGGTGAACAAGACCGACCGCTACCAGCTGGACGAGAGCGACATTTCGCTCATCAGCACGGCATCGGCCCTGCACGACCTGGGCAAGATCGTGATCCCCACTGAGATCCTCAACAAGCCCGGCCGCTTGACCGCCGAAGAATACGCGATGATCAAGACCCATACGGTGAAGGGTGCCCGCATCCTGCGGGACCTGAGCAACACCATCGGCGAGGAAAACGAGCCCCTGCTGCAGGTGGCCTATGCCATCTGCCGCTGGCACCATGAGCGCTGGGACGGCGGCGGCTACCCGGACAAGCTGAAGGGCGATGCGATCCCCATCGCAGCACAGGTGGTGGCACTGGCAGATGTGTACGACGCCCTGACCAGCGACCGCTGCTATAAACCGGCCTACGACCACGACACGGCCCTGCGCATGATCCTGAACGGCGAGTGCGGGGCCTTCAACCCGCTGCTGCTGGAATGCCTGAATGAGTCGTCGGAGCTGCTGCGGCAGGAGCTGCAGCGCAACGAGTGGGACCGCAGCTTCCACCAGGACACCCACCGCTTGTCGGAGGAGATCCTGCACCGGGAAGCCCTCCCGCGGGAGGACCGCAGCCAGCGGCTGCTCAACCTGGAACGCGAGCGCACCCAGTTCTATGCGGATCAGTGCGGCGGCATCCAGTTCGACTACGACCTGCTCAGCGGCCGGGTGACGGTGACCAACCACTACGCCAGCGCCGCCGAGCGCACCCAGGTGCTGGACTTTGACCATGGCGAAGGGCTGAACTTCCTTTCCCTGAAGGACCGCCGCCGCCTGTTGGAAGTGCTGGAAAAGGCAACCCCGGAGATCCCGCAGGCCAGCTTCCCCGTGGAGGTGCAGACCGGCGGCGGATACCAGCCGCACCGGCTGGTGCTGCGCACCCAGTGGAGCCGCGGCGGGCAGCGCCGCTGTGTGAGCGTGGCGGGCCAGCTGCTGCCGGAGCAGACCGAGGATGCAAAGGCGCAGCCGGATGTGCTGCTGCACAGCTCCGGAGGCTCGATGGCGGCTGTTCTGCAGCAGCTGCAGGGCGTGTTTGACCTGGTGCGTCTGGTGGACCCGGAGCGCGCCAAGGTGCTCACCCTGCACCCGGACGGCACGCTGGAAGAGCAGGCCGGTCACTGCCATATGGTGTGGAACAAGGCCGGCCGGTGCGAGAACTGCATCTCGGCCAAGGTGTTCACCAGCAAAAAGACCCTGAACAAGATCGAATTCAATGGCGAGGACGCCTATTTTGTGCTGTCGCGCTATGTGGAGAACAACGGCCGCGGCTGCGTGCTGGAAATGGTTTCCAAGCTGTCCAACGGACGCTGGCTGGACATGGGCGGCCGCCGCATGCTGCTGGACCGCAGCGAGGACTTGGACAACAGTGCATTCATCGATCCGCTCACCGGGGCCTACTCCCGCCGGTACTTTGAAAAGTTCCTGGCCGACAGTGAGCAGATCAACGGTGTGGTGGTCATTGACGTGGACCGCTTCAAGGCCGTGAACGACAGCTACGGCCATCTGGTGGGCGACAAGGCGCTGGAGAGCGTCTCTGCGGCGGTGCAGGCCTGCCTGCGGGAGAGCGACATTCTGGTGCGCTACGGCGGCGACGAATTCCTGCTGCTGATGCCGCAGCTGCGGCCGGAGGGGCTGCCGCTGGTGATGGACCGCATTCAGGAAGCGGTGCGGCAGGCCCGGGTGGAGAGCCACCCGGAGATCCGCCTGTCCATCAGCGTGGGCGGTGTGTGCGGCGTGCACCCGCTGCGGGAGGCCATCCGGCAGGCAGATGACCGGATGTACCAGAACAAGGCCCGCAACAAGGAATAAAAAACAGGACCCGGACACGGGGCAGGCACAAAAAGGTGCTGCCGGTATCCGGGTCTTTTTTACACCTCGGCCAGCTCGTTCTGGCCGTTGCCCTCCACCCCGGCGACGCCCACGATCTCGCCCCGGCGGACGGTGAGGTCCACGCCGTTGAGGGTCTGGACGCCCCGGTCGTCCCGGGCCTCCAGCGCCGCGCAGGTCATGACGGCCTCCGCCATGGGCGGCTTTTTCACATAGGAGGTCAGGTCCGGCAGATCGTCGCCGGACATCATCCGCACAATCTGGTCCTTGTTGGCCCCGGCGGTCTCCGTCTCCCCGGTCACCCGACCGTGGGATAGGACGCTGATGCGGCCGCTGATCTGGAGCACCTCGTCCAGCTTGTGGCTGATAAAGATGACGCCCTTTCCCTGCTGAGTCATGTGGCGGATGATGGCGAACAGTGCCTCGCACTCCTGGGGCAGCAGCACGGCGGTGGGTTCGTCCAAAATCAGGATGTCCGCCCCCGTATACAGCATCTTCAAGATCTCGATCTTCTGCTGCATGCTGATGCTCAGTTGCTCCACCGGGCAGTCCAGGTCCAGCTCGATGCCGTACCGGGCTTTCAGTTCCTCCAAAGAGGCGCGGATCTTCTGCCGGTTCAGAATGGAAAAGGGACTGTCGTTGCTGATCAGGCCCACGTTTTCCACGGCGTTCAGGCGGTCCACCAGCATGAAGTGCTGGTGTACCATGCCGATGCCCAGCGCGGTGGCATCATTGGGGTTGCGGATGGACACCGTTTCGCCATCCTTCCTGATTTCGCCTTTCTCAGGCTGATACAAGCCGAAAAGGACGCTCATCAGCGTCGATTTGCCCGCGCCGTTCTCACCCAGCAGCGCGTGGATTTCGCCGTGGCGCAGCTGGAGGGTGATGTCGTCATTGGCAATGATGCCGGGAAAGCGCTTGGTGATATGCAGCATTTCGATGGCATAAGGCGTGCTTTCGTCCGGCGTTTGAACGCGCTGTTTCTCCATGAAGCATTTCCTCCTTGATGTTCTGTTTTCCCCATTGATTTCGCCGATTTTGCGGCGGATGATTCCCCGTGTGCGCTGAAAATGCGCTTGATTCTGACAAAAACTTCCGCGCGGCAGAGGACTCCCCCGGCGGAAGCTCTTGTCAGAATCCGGGGGACGTTGCCATCCCCCGGAAGGTGAGATTACTTGATGTTGCCGTTGTAGTTGACCGCAATGGTCGTTTCCGGACGCACGGTAATGTCGCTGGAAACGGTCACTTTGCCATCCACCATCGCCTTCACCAGCGCAGTGTAGTCATCCACGGTGAAGGTGTCGTTCCATTCCGTGGTCTCCACGGGCAGGCCGACGTAGTTCAGGGTCAGGTCGTCGCCGGACACGAGGCCGAGGTTCTCCACCTTGCCCGCATGCAGGCCGAAGTCGCCCGCAACGGTATCGGTCAGCAGCGTCTTAACCGTCGCCGCCAGACCCTTCATGGCGGAAGTAACCGTCATGCCGTCCGCATACTGGTTGATGATGGGAGACTGGTCGGAGTCAACGCCGATCATCTTGCCGCCAACCTTCGCAGCCGCTTCCGCCGCAGAGGTGTAGATGCCGCCGCCACAAGCGAACACGACTTCCACGCCCTTGGTGGCGTACCAGTTGTCCATGTACGCCGTGATGTCAGCATCGCCCATGAACTTGCCGCCGTAGACGTACTCGCAGGAGACGTCCGCCGCGATGCCCAGTTCCACCGCCGCGTCATTCGCGCCCTGCACGAAGCCATAGCCGAAGCGCTGCACCGCCGGAACCTCCATGCCGCCGAGGAAGCCGAGCTTCTTGTAGCCCATCTTCACTGCCGCATAGCCCGCCATGTAGCCGGAAAGTTCTTCCTGATACACAGCAGAGAACAGGTTGGACGCCTTGCTCAGGTCAACGCCGTTGGAGGTGAGGTCATACTCGCTCACGTCCAGCGCGATGAACTTCACGTCCGGGTACGTCGGCTGGCACTCGCCAATCGCCGCCGCGAACAGGTAGCCGGGCATGACGATGACGTTGTAGCCTTCGTCGATGGCCGCTTCGACCTGCGCGATGCGCTCCGCGTCGGAGTCACCGGTGGGCTTGAAGTAGTTGAAGTCGACGCCGTTGGCCTCACAGAACGCCTTGCAGGCCTCGTAGGTCGTCTGGTTGAAGGACTGGTCGGTGATGTCGCCGGAGTCGGTAATCATCGCCACGCGGTAGGTTTCATCCGCAGACGCGAAGGAAACCACGCACAGCACCATCGCCAGCGTCAGGATGAGAGAAACGAGCTTCTTCATGGATTCATTCTCCTCTCGTGATTTGAGCATCTTCTGCTCTTGTATTATTGTAACATTCTTTTGCCCGTTTGAAAAGAGGGCAAGCAGCATTTCTTTAAAAAATCCCCCAAACGCGCAGAAAATGTGGCGGATATTTTTCGACAGGCGATTTTTCCGCATTTCCACTTGACAATCCCCCCCTGCTGTGGTAAAATAATTAGGCTGATGAGCGCCCGTAGCTCAGTTGGATAGAGCGTCAGACTCCGACTCTGAAGGTCACAGGTTCGACTCCTGCCGGGCGTACAGGAGAAAAATCCCCGGAAGTGCAAGGCTTCCGGGGATTTTTGATTGGATTTTTGATGATGAAAACAGACGGATTTTTGCCATTAGAATGGGGCTGACTACCGAAATTGGGCGAGGGCGGTAGTCAGAATGGTAGTCAGGTGAAGGGGCTGGAAGTGTGCGCAGAGTGGATGACGTATACACGACAGCAAAAAAATCAGCGGAATTTCCGCAAATGCTTGCGATTCCCCGCCGCGTATGGTATCATCAAGACAGCGGCGCGCAGGGCTGTGCTGACTTTCATCAGAAGGAGCGAAGAAAATGGTAACATACATCGAGGGGAACATTTTCAGCAGTCCCGCGCAAGTCATCGTGAACACGGTCAACACCGTGGGCGTATGGATGCCGCCCAGACGCCGGAGCATCTGAAACAGGAAGAAACCGCCGACTGGCTTCGCGCCCATGCGCGGGACATGTCCTTCGCTGGACTGTGCGGCGATTTGAAACTCGGTCAGGCAATTCTCCCCTATCAGCTGGAAAAGGACGGCGTGCATTCAGCTTTTCCTTCGCGGATACGCCCGAAAAGCGCGACTACGCCCTCAGATACAACCGGGGCAATCAACCCTTGACCTTGGAAGCCAATTTCGTTTTTGAGTGGCTGCGCGGCGGCGCGGCAGTTTCGACCAGCTTCGCCGATGTGCGGTCTGTTCGAGCAGCCGCTTTCCTCGTATGAATTGATGTGATTCACAGAAAAAGAGCCGGGACAGCCGCAGAGGATTTCACCCTCCGCCGCCATCCCGGCTTTTTTCACGCCTCCTGATGCTCGTGCAGCGTTTCCCGGATCTCGTCAATCCGGCTGAACGCGGTCTGCACGTTGTTCTCCAACTGGAACGTCCGCTCGACGACGGCGTTGTGCTTCTCCACCTTGCGCTCCAGCTGCTCCAAGCGGTAGGACAGCAGGGCGATTGTCTTGCTGTTGGCGAAGTAGCTGCCTGCCAGCGTGCCCAGCAGGGAAATCGCGGCGGCGATGATGGTGTCAAGGTTCATGCGTGTCCCCCCATGTTTTTATGATGCGGCGAAAATGTCATTCAGTTCACTGACGGCATCAGCATCAATGCACTTGTTGTAAATTCGGATGTCCATAATCGTCCCGCTTACCATGCCCCAACCGCTTTCCTAGCCGCCGATGTAGAGCGTTTTTTCTCCCGTCTCTGCCTGCGGATAAGTGAGTTTGTTGCCGTAAATCTTGCAGTTATCGAGGTAGAAAGTGTAGTCGTCCCCGTTTTTCGTGACGATAAACGTGTGATAGCCGCTATCGTACACGGTCAGACCCATCTGTTCGACGTTGATGCCGAAACCGCCAGCGTTACTCACAGTAAGCATAGGGATACGTCCATCGTCCGCAAGAATATGCGAAAACGTACCTTCCACGGCTTCCATCGTTAAACCGCTGATTTCGCCGCCTTTGAATACCTGCGTATACGCTGCAACAGTTTCAAACTCGCTCGCCGTCACATACCCCTCCAAATCAATGCAGTTCGCGCTGATTTTGACCGCGCCCGCCGTCTGATTGATGACCGACACCACGTCGTCTTTGCTGACTTTCGTCCCCAGCGTGCCGCTCATGCCGTTCATCGTCTGCTTGACGATCGTAATCTCCTGCGTGTTCTTGTCGGTCGTCTTGACGTAGCTGGTCAGCGTACCATTGCCTCGATGACCTTGCCATCGCCGACGTACAGCCCGACGTGGTGGCGGTCGCTGCCCTTGGTGAGGAACACCGCCGTGCCGGGCTTGAGCGGCTGACCGTCGGTGCGCTTGCCGCCCTGCAATGACCCCTTGGCGGCGGCGTACTTATTCCACATGGTGTTGCTGCCGTGGTACATATACCCGCCCAGCTGCTTATACGCCCACCAAAACAGCCCGGAGCAGTCTGCGACGCGGCGTCCGACCCACTTCTGACCGTACTGTTTCGTCTGTGCGCGGGTGGCATTGTCCTGCGCCTTCTGTGTGTGAATCTGCCCCGTGCCGCCCCAGATGTACCCCCACTTTTCCGCGTATGCCTGCCGGAAAAGGGCAAGCACGTCAAGGACGTTGACCGTCTTCGCCATCAGTAATCACCGCCGGGGTCAACGTCAGCGTCACCCTTGGTGACGAGCTGCTTGTATACCTGATTCACGCCCGTAGAAGCCAGCCCAGACACAATGCCGACCGCCACCGCATTCAGCACGTCATGCGCCGGGAAATCCGGAATGACGTACATGCCGACGATGCCCAACAGACCGCCGACTGCGCCCACAATGACGGGAATCAGCTCGTCCTTGATGGCGCTGATGGTCTTGCAGAGCAGCCCGATCAGGTAGGTGATGACAACAATCGCCAGCACCGTTCCCATGGTAGAGATGTCCATGATACCACTCCTTTTCGGAATTATTGTATGAAAAAACAGCCTGCACGAGGTGTGCGGCTGCTTTTCGCAAGATGATGTTTGTCCCAAGTTTGTCCTAAGTTAAGTTGCAATTTTGCCGACCCCAAATCCAGCAAATGCAGGAAAATCAAGCGTTTGCAAGTTGACGGCAAGTTGCAATTGCACGCAATTCACACGCAATGTTCCACCATGATGTCGCTGAAAACCTCCCGATTCACGGTGATGTTTGGCAGCTCATTCGCCTTCATGGTAATGACCACCTGCAAGTTCGTCGGGCAGGCATAATCGCTGTAGATGCTTTCTGCCTTTTCGGTGATGGTCTGCCCGCAGTCCCTGATTTGCTGGATTCGCTCCTCTCTGGTCATGGTCACGTTTACGCACTCCTTTCAACGTATCAAAAAAGCACCTTGCGGGGGGCAGGGTGCTTAATATTCTTCCACGATTTCAAAGTCCTCCGGAGAGTACAGGAACGTTTCGCCGCTGTCATCCGTCACGCGGAAAAGTCCCGTCACCGAATGGTATGCGCTATATACCTTGCCGTTTTTCAGATAGATGTGGTCTGTGTCATTTACGCAGCGCACCTTCATTTCCGGCTTTTCAGGAAGTGGTGCGGCAGCTTCTTCAAGCTGACGGAGAATCATCACGTCATCTTCTTTCAGCAGCTTGTCCAGATCTTCGCGTGACATAGCGGCATACTTTGCGCGTTCTTCGTAGTCAATGTTGTCATTTTCGCGGTAAACTACTCGTTTTGCCACGTTACTTCACCTCCCTGAAAGAAAAATCGTACAACTCCGACAGATATTCCAGTGCCTTACGTTGTGCATCACCTTCATTGTAACCTGTTTTTTTGAAGCTGTCAACACGCTTGTTATAAATTGCATCAATGATTTTCGTTTTGGGTGCGCTGTACTTGTAAATCGTCCCATCATGACACAGCACATAGCCCGCCGAATACCCATTTTGCAATGCAGCGTTGATGTCTGCCGCGCTCGGCGGCATACTGCCGGGGTGGTTGTGGAACGCTACCACTTGCTCGCCTTTCTCCTTCGCCTTTTTAATGGCGTTGAAGATTTCCTCCGTGTACTCCGGCGTTCCCGGCTTGCTGCCTGTGACGGACTTCACCCACGTCTGCCTATCGCGGTTATACAGGTACAAGTCCTCGCCGTTCTGCCCGGAACGATGCTGCAGCAGTTCCTTGGCGGCTTTCAGAAACTCGCGCCGCTCTTGCGGGCTGTTCGCCATCAGGTCGAATTTGTCCGCGTATTCTCGGCTTTCAAGTACCTTGGAATCCACCGCGAACGCGCGGCTTTTCGTTATTCGTTCCTGATTGTAGAATACTTTTTCACTTTCCTCGGCGGCATTCAGATACTTCTCCTCAAACTCCCTGAACCCCTCCGCCTTGTCCAGCCCGAAGAACTGCGCCCTGTCCTTCATGTTCTGCAACTCGTCCGCATTCAGCGCCCACTTCGCCCTTGTCAGCGCCACGCACCGGCAGTTGCAGTCCTCTTCCGGTCGCCCGAATGCGCCGGGGTACTGCGCCTTTTTGCCGTCTATCTCGAACGGTTCGCCGACTTCGCGAATCTGCCCGTCCAGTACGCGGTGATCCGTGCGCGTGTTGCCGTCCAGCACGGCATCCCACTGCTTGACCACTTGGCAGCCTTGACTCTTGGCGGCGTTGCGCGCGTCATCAGCGGATTGCTGCTGAATGCGGTGTCCTTCGGTGCGGACAATCGTCTTCGCGCGTTTGAGCGGAATGCCGGACGAAATCTGCACCTGACGTGCAATCATGTTATAGTCGCTGCCGATGGAGATGCCGATGGAAATCTCCCGGCGAATCGTCTTTTTCAGCTTCTGCATATCCACGCCGAGTTCACCGTACAGCCGCCCGCTGAGCTTGCTGTCCGTGCGGACGGCGCGGGTGACGGCACGCTGGTCAATGGGGGCGAGAATCGGCATTCCCTGCTTGTGCAGGCTGTACATTGTGCCGACGTAGCCATGCTGATAGCTGCGCGTCAGGTATTCTTCGATGGTCTGATTGCTTTTCTTGTGCAGTTCGTCCAGCGCGGCGTTGATTTGGGCTTTCATCGCCTCCTGATAGCGCTTTTGGTAGATTTTCGATTGCGTCATTTCGTCGCTTTCGAGGATGCGAATGTGGTTGTCGATGCGCCGGAGCGCCCGCTGGTACGCCTTTTCCAGTGCCTTGATGGTCTCCTGCTCATCATCCAGCATGGCTTGCAGGGCTTCCTTCTCGCTCTTGCGCATACGTCCTCCGTCAATACGTCCACTTCTTCCCCACAATGAACTTTTCCAGCCCATACCGCATCGCGTCCATCAGGTGGTTGAAGTCGTCAATCGGGCTATCGAGCATCTTGCCGAACTTGTCTTTCGCCCAGGTGTAATTGCTGATTTCGGTCAGGAAGTTTATGCAGCGCGGGTGGATGATGATTTCGAGGTTCTGAATCCACTGGATGCCGCTGCGGATGCTGTCCGCGCCTTTCGCCGCGCTGTGCACGCGCAAGCCCATGCCGCGCAGTTCGGCAATGGATTTCGGCTCTGCACCGTCGGCGGTGATGTTCACTTTGCCGTAGCCCATCGCCGTCACGCGCTTGGCAATCATGTCGTTCGTCAGCCCACGTTCGTACAGCTCGTCAAAGACGTACAGGCGGCGCGCCGGAATGTCCAGCAATCCGCAGAAGAGCGCCGTCGGGTCGTTGGTGAAGCCGAAGTCCAAGCCGAACACGGATTCCAGCTTGCCCGTCCGGCTGATTTCCGCCGGGTCGAACGGCGCTTCCTTCCAGTTCTCGTAGATGAGCCCGTCCACAATGCCCCCGTTCCCTAAGCCAGCCACGGCGTAGCGGCGCGGGTTCGTCGCTTTCATCCGCTCAAATAGGCGTAAATCCTGCTTGTCCAGCCACTCGTTGCACTGGTAGTTCGTTGTGATGGCGAGGATGTCCGGGTCTTGCACGTCAAAAAAGCGTGCTTTCAGCCAGTGCTTCTGATTCCACGGGTTGAACGTCAGCGTGATTTGCTTGAACAGCGGCGGCGCGCATTCGCCGCGGATGGATTCATCCAGCGTGTTGAAGTCGCTCTCGTTCATGATTTCGTAGGCTTCTTCAATCCACACCCAGCACAGCACGCCGCTCTGCGCGGTGATGGAGGTCAATTTCAATGGATCATCCATGCCGCGAAAGTAGATTTTCTGCCCCGTTGGCTTGTAGGTGATTTCCAGCGGGCTTTCCTTCCAGCTCCAGAACGCCTCCACTTGCAGGCGGTGAATCGCCCAGAGAAGCTGTGTGAAGCAGCTGTCGCGCAAGGTGCGGTACGTTTTGCGGATGACCAGCAGGTTTGCGCCGGGGTACTTCATCATGCGGTAGATGAAATTCAGCGCCGTCGTGGTGCTTTTCTTGCTTGCGCGGCTGCCTTTGCACACGCGGTAGCGCCCCGTGAAGCGCCAGAACGCGCCGTAGCCGCGCCCGACGACATCCGGCAGGTAGATTCGCGGCTGATTAGTCGTCAAGCGCATCCTCTCCCGCCAAAATCACCGGCAGGCTGCCCGACACATCCACCCTGTCCGTGAACAGCCCGTAGCGCTTGCCCAGCAGCTCCGCCGCCTTGTTCGCGTCGCACAGCCGTGCAGGAATCTCGACGACCTTCGGTTCTTCCTTCTTCGTCGTGCGCCGGGTGGGCTTGCTGCCGCCCTCGCCGGGGATGACTTCCGTCTTCTCCTCCATGCACGTCACGACGACAGACTCCTTCATCTCCCGGCGCATCACCGCCGTCAGGTATTTCAGCACTTCGTCCTGCTTGGCAATCAGCGCATCTTCCTTTTCGTCCATGCGCTTTTTGATGTTTTCAGTCACCTTAGGTTTTGTGAGGTTTTCTGCCGCAATCGTCGCCGCTGTTTTCGTGGAATATCCGGCGCGGATGGCGGCTTGCGCCGCGTTCAGGTCCATCAGGTACTCGTCGCAGAAGCGCTGTTTCTCGGTCAGTCCAGCCAAGTCCACCATCCTTTCTGGAATGCGGAATGAGGAATTGCGCCTCCACACGCGGGGCACAGCGAATTCGGGGCACAAAAATACCCGGCGGAGACTGGCACGTCCGTCGGGTGAGGTGATTGGAGGTTTCCATGTGCAGTATAGCATGAGTGGGGTATGAAATACGGGGTATGAAATACTATGATATTTTATGATGTGATGCCGTGAGCGGCTCGGAAAGCAGGGCGCGAGCTTCTGAAAAAGTGATGAAAAATTGCAAAATTTCTTTGATTTGCTTATTGGCGCAATGAACTTATTGTGATATAATAGAAGAGGAAAGGAGGTGAACGGGATGAGCAAGAAGCGAAAGAAAAATCGCCGCAAGCTGGAACTTGCAGCGACGGTTCTGCTGGTTATCCTATTTCAACCCACGCTCCCACGCAGGGAGCGACTAAAAGAAAAGCGCACAAGCCGAACGGCTCATTTCAATCCACACTCTCCGCGAAGAGAGCGACAGCGAGCATTTACATACTTCACCTCCTGATTGTAACATATGCAGGGCAGGAAGTCAAGCAAGCGACAAGCGTTCACGGTTTCATTTCATGCAGATTGAGCGAAAAATCGTGAAAATCTTCGTTTCGTCTCTTGACACAATATGTTTATTGCGGCACAATAGTACATGAAAGGAGTGTCATCATCATGTGCTATACCCCGTCGAATCCCCCTGTCGAAAGCATCCCCGCCCTCATCAAGAGCAAGCGCAAGGAGCGCGGTCTGACCCAGCGAGCCCTTGGCGAAATGTGCGGCTACACCGGCGCAAGCGCTGAACGCGTCGTGCAGCTGTGGGAGTACGGCAAGCAGTCCGTGCCGCTGGAGCGGATGCGCACCGTTGCCGCCGCGCTGGGAATCCCGGTGGATTTGCTCGTGCCGTGAGCCTCCACCGGGCGAAAAGTTCCCCTCAAGTTGGAAGAACACGCGGATTCCGGCAAGGCTACGGAAGAAAACGCGTAAGCGCGGGTCGCTCCCCGCGTGGGGGGATTGAAAAATATCGCACACTGTTACCAATGTCGTATACCCATAGTCGCTCCCCGTGTGGGGAGCGTGGATTGAAATACCATCGTGCAAGCCGCGCAGACCACCGCTGCCAGCAGACACAGCACGCCGATTATCGCCATTTTTCTCACCTCCACGCCGCATCAAGCGTCTTTTTCCGCGTCCAGCACCTTTTGAAACGCCTCCAGCGCCTGCCCGTGCAGGGAGCAGACGCGCCGCCACGAGTAGTTCATTTCGCAGGAGATTTTCTCGAACGTCTCAAACAGCAGATACCGCCGGGAAAGCACCGTGTAATAGCGGCGGTCGCTGACTTTTTCCAGCTTCGCCGCGATTTCGCGCTTCTTGTCCACCAGACGGTCAATGTCCCGGTTGATTTCGGCTTTCAGGTCAACAATTTTCGCCACCGCATCCGCCAGACGGTCTGGAGCGCCGCCGCACCCGGATGCGCCGTCTTCCCGCAGAATCGGCGTGATGCGTGTCACCATGTCCTGCAATAGCGCCGCGTCCGCCAGCTTGCAGGTGATTCGCTCGTCGATGATGCGCACCTGCGACAAGTATTCTTTCGCCCGCATAGTCCGCCCTCCCGGCTGATCCGTCAGCACCGCCAGCCGCCGTTTCGCTTTTTCGGCGGCACTTTCGGCGGATTCGGGGCATCCTCCACCGTCTCCGGCGGATTCTCCGGCATATCCGACGCATCCGGCGGATGGTCGTCCACGATGCGCTGGGCTTCGAGCAGATAGTCATCGCCGCGCTGGGAATACGCCGCGTCCTTCGCTTGTCCCATGCCGTACACAGGAATTTTGCGCACCCGGCAGTCATCCGCCGTCGCCGCCTTGCGCAGGGCGCAGATCGCCGCGTCCACCGCCTCCAGCTCGCGGAAATTCACCGCCAGCATGTGCTTGCGAAGCCAAGTCAGACCGTCCAGCGCGTAGGATTTTTCCGCCAGCGTCAGCGCCGTGCAGGGGTAGAGCGGGTCGGTGCAGGGGGATTGGTTGCTCATGTTGCTTGTCCTCCACGGTTCAGTGCTGCTTCCAGCCGATTGGCGATTTCCATCGCCGCGTCACGGAAGCGCACGTTGTAGCTCTGCGGAACGTAATACGGGCAATCCGGGCAGCGTTGATGCTCGCGGCAGACCGCGTTCGCACTGCCCATGCACCGGAAGTAGCGAATCAGCTGCTCCGTTGTCATGTCGCTTGCTTGCATCAGCCGTCCGCCCCTTCCTCGCTGTCCTCCGGCAGGCGCTGATGGCGGCGGCGCATCTGTGCCAGCGCCTGCTGTGCTTTTTCGCGGTCGCCGGGCTGTCTGCCCTCCACCACGTCGCGCAGATAGGCGTATTCGCCCACCTCATCCGCCGTCCGAACGCCCGCATAGTGCCAGTCTTGCAGGAGCGTCAGCACATACGCCATCGGGGACTTCGCGCCCGTCGTGGCGGCGCACCGGACGGCTTCACGCAGCACTGTCAGCGGCATTTGCAGCACATCCGCCGCGGTGGAGAGCCGCTGCACCTGCGCCGGGGCGGGCAGCGCACCGAAATCAGACCGCCAAATGGCGGCAATTTGCTTATCGCGCGCGCGCCCGCCCGTACACGCGCGTTCCGCTTCGGTGTATTCCTCATCCTCTTCTTCTGGGTAACCCGTTTTCCCTGTTTGGTATTCTCTTTCCGTATAGTTTGGTACTATGTTACCGTTGTTACCCCCTATGTTATTATCGTAGTTACTCCCCATGTTATTATTGTAGTTACTTCGATTTTCGCAGTAACTTTGCATTTTCCCCGCTTTGCCGGGGGAATCGGGCGGAAATTCAGGGGAGAAGAAATTGATTTTGTAGGCGGGGGCGCGTTTGTTCCTGCTGCCGGGGATGAAGTCAATTAAACCGCGCTGCTTTAGGCTGTTCCGCGCCATGATGACGGCGCCCAGCTGCATGGGGCAGAGCGCGAGAAGCCGGTCATTCGCAATGCGGATGAACCCCTCCGGCCAGATGCTCCCTTGTGCGCGTCCGTTGATGATGTGCATCAGCGCATACCACACAAGGCGTTCTCCGGACGAAAGTCCTTCATCAGACGCATATTCGATGAACCGCATGTGTTCCCGCACATAGTTGACAATCGGCATGGTGCTGCCCCCTTATTCTTCGCCGCCGGGCTTATCGGGGATGACGTCAAGGCTGCCATCGAGGCTGTAGCGCAGTACGTTGCACGTTTCCCCGTGGCGGTTTGTGACCTTCGCCCAGTCGCGCTTGATGGGGACGCCCGCCTTCTTCAGCTCGCTGATGCGGCTTGCAAGGCGCAGAATGCCGAGGTCAAGCATCGCGTCCAGCGTGGTGATTTGTGTATTTTTTTCTGAAAGTGCTGCTGTCCACTGCATATTTTCCAATTCTTCACGGAAAGCTGTGGAGAGGAAGCATTCATGAAAGCAGGCATGGTTTTGCTCGCTGCTCCCGTCGCGTCTGCGGACGCGAAGTTGTTACTTTCTGTTGCGACAGAAAGTAACCAAAGAACGCCCAGAGGGGGCTGCCGAATGTCGAGTCTGG
>ERZ772872.1016-NODE-1016-length-26690-cov-26.586784_pt1 | contig 26690 bp, 16 predicted proteins | sample MGYA00512132_ERZ772872 | MGnify/ENA primary metagenome ERZ772872 (study PRJEB29015, sample SAMEA2737724) | human gut metagenome | biome: human gut; feature: human-associated habitat; material: faeces | place: China | collected 2012 ...
TTCCCCGACAGCTACGCGGTACGCTTCCAGATATATGACGCAACGCAGGGAGATAAATTATTGTGGTACTGACTACCACCGCTTGTAGCCGTTCGGTATGTCCCACCATTATTGTTTTGCTTTGCCGCTGTGACCCAGCCATCTTGTGATTTGGACCCCCAGCCCTCAAAAAGCCCTGCGGCATCTTCATTCGTTTCGTGATTATGGTTAGGCATTTCCCCGACAGCTAAATAGAATCAATGGCTTTTCGTAGTTCATGAATGGTCTTATGGGTATAGTCATGTTTCGTTACTCCCCGGCAGGCGTGGCCTAGAATCTTCTTTACAGCGGTATCATTGGCTCCGGAGCTGTCAAGCATCGAGGCGCATGTATGTCGGCACTCATGGGGCGTGTGGCTCATGCCGAACGCATCCATGATTTTATCAAAGCGGCGGCGAAAGGCGTCATAGGTATAAGGCGTGCCGTCTTCATGCTGGCAGATATAAGCTTGATTTTTCCGTTGTACGAACCATGGGTAAATATCCTTATGAATCGGGACAGCACGGCCCTGTCCGGCGGCTGTCTTTGACTGCCGGACAATGAAATAATGGCTCCGCCACTTCACGTCTTGCGGCGTCAATCGTAGATATTCACCGATACGAAGCCCGGTATAGATGAGAATAAGTACGTCCTGCACGGCCGGCATAGTATCCACGGAGCGCCATAATTTATTGCGCTGGCGGACTGTGAACGGCTTTTTCTTATACTTGCGTATATGCGGCTTTAGCTCTACATACCTTGCGTAGTCCGTGGTGACAATATCGTATTTGATGGCGTATTTGTACAGCTGCCCCATGAGTCCGCGGCATTTCTTCTGAGTACAGTACCCGGCTTGAATGCCATCTACGACATCCTGCAAATGGCCGTAACGGATACGGCGGAACGGCATGTCATGCAACTTCTGGCAATGGCGGTATGCGTTATCGTAGCTCTTACGGCTGGACAGAGACAGCCTGTCGTACTTAGTAGCCTTCCAACGGGCGAACAGCTCACTAAAAGTAATATCGTCGTCCAATAGTGGCGACTCATTGATAGACGAAAGGTAGGCGATTCCATGCTCAAACGTATCGAAGTACCCCAATATCTTTTGTCTTCCATCCACGGTCTTTTTCACGACAAACGGCCTCCGCCGATTCCCCGGCAGTCTATAACAGGTTCCGTATCCATTCGGTAATCTCATGTGTATCACTCCATTTTTTTGAATGATTATAACAAGGTGGTGATATTTTGACAGTAGAAGTTGGAGAATTCATTGTCGTTGGCAGTGCGCTGGCCGGCGGGATGATATGGATTTGCAAGGCCTTCACGGCCCCACTCAAGGAAACGCTCCTCAAAGTGAATGATACCTTGGCTGAATTAGACAAGACTATCCAGGGGGAACGGGAACACCGGCACGAGCTGGAGAAGGATGTGCAATGTATCAAGGACACCACGCAGGATAACACGCGCCGTATCGAAGATATTGAAGAAAGTATCGAGAAAATCACAGGTGGTTAGTTAAATGAAAAATAAAATCGTGGCCCTTGGCCAGTGGGGCCAGAAGCACTGGCTCCAATTAATCATCATCATGAGTATTTTGATGATGATATTTTTGTTCCTCGTGCTGTTCAGCTGGCTTTTCGGCTACTGGAGCAACGCACTAAGAGGGACGCATTTTGAATTGATGAGCTGTTGGAGCGGCGTTACGGCCGTTATCGGTGGTATCGCGACAGTTGTAGGTCTTGGCAAGGCATGTTGGACGAAATACGGCTATGATAGTCGTTTCAACTCCGCACGATACGCAATGCCAGTACAACCGCAAAACGCGCCTACAGCGGCAAATAACACAGAAAAAACGAAAGGATGATGACTATGTTAGGAGAATTAAGCGCACAGTACGAAAGCAACGGCGACCCGGCCTGCATCAGTGACGGCTACGGCGACCCCGGCGGAAAATCATACGGGACGTATCAGTTCAGCTCCAATGCTGGCAGTCTGGGGCAGTTCGTCAGCTGGCTGAACAGCAACTATCCGCAGTACGGGGAACAGCTCAACGCATATCCGTTGTGCAGTGACAGCTTTGATGAAGCATGGCGCAACATTGCGGCCAGCGACAGTGACGGCTTTGCGCAGGCACAGCATGAGTATGTCAAGGCGGCGTACTACGACCCGGCCGTGCAGATTCTGGCAGACAACTACTGGCATATCGAGAACCATCACGACGTTCTCCAGGATGTCGTATGGAGCCGTGCTGTACAATATGGCGTCGGGAATATCCTCGACATGTGGACCGAAGCCGTTCACAGCATGTTCAATGCACAGACGGGCAACTATGACGGCTATCCGAATTTGAGCTACATCGACTCCCCGGAATACGACTACGATTTCATCGTGGCCGTATACAGCGTATGCAAGACCCCGGAATGGAACAGTTCATCGCTCCGGGACAGCTTGAACAACCGTTTCGACAGTGAAATGCATGATGCATTGTCGCGCTTGTAGGAGGTGATCCATTTTGTATCTTCCGCAGTTGAAGGAGGTTGATAAGATTGCCAAAAATAAAAAGACCCTTATTGTATCTTGCGTTGTCTTTGTCCTTGTGTTCGCCTTTGGTTGGCTTTTGTGCCGATACTACGACAGCCGCGCCCATGAAGACAGTGCAGATGTCATTCGAACAGTACAATCAGTTAAAGACGACAATCAGAGAGCAAGAGAAAACGTTAGTACAGCTACAGAGCAGATTAGACAAGCTGGACAGCAACTCGACAGCCTTGCAGAATCAATTGATGCAAGCGAAAGAACAGTTGACGACAACAAGGCAGTCATTGACGACAGCCGACAGCTCATTGAGTCAAGCCAGCGAAGCCTTGAACAAGCAGAGTCAATCCTTAGCGATATTGACAGAGCAAATCAACTCAATGACTAAGAAGGAAGCCAGGCTGACCCGGCAACGGGATACATGGGCCGTGGCGGCCGGCGTCCTTCTGATTGGCTGTATCGCGAAGTAGGGAGAGAACATGAGAAGACTGAACAAACATCAGACACAGTCCGTCGTCTTCTCATCCCTCGTCGGTGGTGTAAATGTATCGCAGGCCCCGGAACAAATCGACGCGTCGGATTTACAGATAGCGCAGAATTACATCTATTCGCGCGACAGTAAACGCTTGACGGGCCGTGATGGGCTGGGCCTGCTTTATACCATGGACGGGAACGAGAGCGTACGCGATATGTGGTATGACGTAGACACCAACTTATTACTGGTTTTCACGAACCATAATAAAGCCTATAAGTACATCATCGGCCAGACCCCGGAATATATCGGCGACCTGGAAGGGAGCTACGACCCCGTTTGCGCGAAATTCATGGATAAGGTATGGATTGCCAGCGGCGGGAAACTCCAGTATTACGACTATACGCAGAACGGCCAGTTGACTGTAGTCCAGGACAGCCCGACGTGTAATATCGTATTCCAGCGGTTCTCCCGGATTGCGGTATCTATGGACGGCACGGACGGCTTTTATCTATCCGGCGTCGGCGACGGTACAGACTGGGCCGAAGATACGAACCGGGCCGATAAGGAACAGTGGTTAGACGTCGGCTACGGCGACAGCGGCGATATAGCTGCCATCGTACCCCTTGCGACCGATATCATTTTCATCAAGACCAACGGGAAAATCTATCAGCTGTCGGGGGATGCAGAACCTTCTAATTGGCAGGTAACGGAGATTGCCAATAATACCGACATTGCAGGCACGAGATGTGCCGTCAATATCGGCAGTTCCGTCATATTCCAGTCCATACGTGGCCTAAAGACCTTATCAGCCGTCATGGAATATGGGAACATCCAGTCGGCCGATATCGGCGATAAATTCAACGCCTTATTGACGACGAACATGTATGAACCGCGGTTCTATCATCTGCAACGGCACTGTATGATACTCATCCGCCCGACGAGTGATTATAAGTACTTTGTGGCCTATAACTATCTTCTGGGCAGTGCGACGACCCTTGAATTCAACATGCCGATAGACAGTATCGTAGAAACGACGTCAACTGTTATCGTAGCCAGCGGCGGCAAGCTGTACGCCTGGGATTCGCAGTACCTAGACGACGACGGCAAGCCTATCGAGTACATCCTCAAGCCGAAGGCCACTATCAGCAGTGAACAGATGCTCCTAAAGAGCGTGGATACGAAGTTCACGGCCGATTATGCAGGCAAGGCGGAATTCATCGACGGCACTCTGGATGTGATAGTCCCCACGGCAGATCGTAATAAGTTCCGGTGCAACCACTCGACGGATTGCCTGGACATTACGGTAACGTCGAACGACCGGTTCACGGTAGACCATATTATTCTAGAAATTGCAGACCTTTAGGAGTGATAGAATGGAAAGCAAGGAATTAAGTGAATGGATAAGGATATACGAAGAAAAGACAGGCGATAAATTCCAGGCCCTGGCGGGATTCACTACGTGGTATCTGCCAGACCGGGGATTCTGCCAGTGGAAGCCCATGCCGGAAAACAAGGCTATCCTTTGCTGGAACCTTTGCAACGACGCTCATTTCTGGCGAGACGCCCTGGAATGTATGGGCCTTCAATTCGGCTACGACCGTATCATTACTATCTGCATCCTGCCCATTAAGCCGTATATCCGTTTATGGGGCTGGAAGATAATGCAGGATTTTGATACCAACGGCGTACACCGCTATATCTGTAAGGATAAGCAGGGGCGCGAAGTCGTCTGCACCCCGAAGGAAAACGACGACGGTACGATTGATTATTACGTGACCAATGAACTCAGACGGCCGTACAAGCCGTGGAAAAACGCGAATGAAAGGGAGTGATTGAATGGGGAAGAAAAGTAAGTCCAGCAGCTCGTCTCAGACCTACACCCCGTCGGCCGAAGAAAAAGCTTTGCAAAAGCAGGCCCTGGAATACTCGAAATACGTCATGCCGAACGCGAAAAAGCTGAACGACACCGCCGCGAACATGCTGTACGGCTCTTTGGGCAGCACGCAGGTAGATTACAATGACCTCATGAACAACGCCATGGACCAAATCAAATGGGGCCAGCAGGGCCTCAGAGGACTGGCACAAGGGCAGATACCGACAGCCTACCAGGACGCCATGGAAGCCAGTATCAAGAAAGGCGTGCAAGGCTCTATGGGAAACCTCTTGCAGGACATGGGCGCCCGTGGCGTGGTCAACAGCTCCGTCATGGATACCGGCCTTAGAGGTATCAGTGACAGCGCTAGTGACGCCATGGCACAGAATTGGCAGAATACGGTATCGCAGTTGGCGAATATCTACGGCCAGAACATCGACGCCGCAGGCCAGCCGATTACCACAGCGGCGGCCGCTCAGGAAGGCGCACAGCAACCGGCCATCAACCTTTGGAATGCCTCTTTGGGCCTCAATGGCTCGACAACGGGCGCATTGGGCGCACTGGCAGGCAAAGGCACGACGACCACGACGCAGAAGACCAGCGGCGGCGGCCTGTTCGGGGGTATCCTTACTGGCCTTGCCAGCAACTCGGCTATCTTCTGTTTCGCACCAGAAACAAAAGTGCGCCTGGCAGACGGGTCCGAAGTGCCGATTACTGACGTCAAAGTCGGCGACAAGGTGCTTTGCCCGCATGAAGACGGCACGGAATCCGAAGAAACGGTCCTGCATACCATGGAACCACACTATAGCGACGTATGGAACCTTGTATGTAAGGACGGCGTAGATACCCACTATGTCATGGCCACCTTGACACAGCCGCTACTCACGGAAGATAAAGGATTCGTTGAAATCAGTGACATGACGTTAGGGGCGAACCTCAAAGGACGCGGGAAAATCGTCAACATGGTTTACGCTGGGGAACGTAAAGTATATGATCTGCACGTTTCCGGGGACAACAACTACTATGCAGACGGCTTCATTGCCAAAGGCGGTAGTACCGACAACTGGGTAAAGGAGGATAACTAATGGCAACCAAATCGAAATACAACTATATCGAAGATAATATCAGCCAGAACTATGCACCGCGGCAGTATTCTGCTCCGTTCACTACGCAGGCGTTGCCGCAGCTGAACTTTGCGCAGTACGCGTTCCAGGACCCGCGCTTTGCCTTGGGGATGCTCATTGGCAATGCTGTCGGCGCGAACATCTTGAACCGCAAGCAGAAGGAAGCCGACCAGCAGCTTTGGCGGCAGGACAACCCGGTATCTATGCCGGATAACGTACCGCTGTATGATACCAGCTCGACCCCCACCTTGGCAGACGGCAAGACAGCCGCCGTCGGTAATGCGTATAGCGGTTTTGGCGCGAACCCCTCGCAGGTATCTGACAACTTCCTGGCGAACCTGCAAGGCGTAAACGGTCGCTTGAATTACAATACCGATACCGGCGCCATCAATTACCAGACGCCGACCTTCCTGCCGTCGATGTACGCGGCCAATAACCTTGGGAACTATTACCCCACGGCGACCGACGCCGACGGCAACATGATTGGCAATATCTCGTTCGCGGACTACCTCAACAACCAGAGCAAGGCAGGCCAGGGGCAGGGCCTCTTTGACTTCAATGCCTTGCAGAAAATGGCCGCTGACGACGCCGCAAAGGCCGCCGCGAAGAATCCGCAGGCGACCGTAGCGCAGAGCATGGGCGTCCTGCCGACGGCCAATGTGGACGTTCCGTCTAAATCCGATAGCTACATCCCGGCCATTACAGGCAGGCTTGGCAATCCGATTAACGGCAGTCTGTCTATGAGCGGATTCAATTTCAACAGTAACGACCCGTATAGCAAGTTCTATAGTCTGAATTTAAAAAGCGGTGGTGACGTCGCCGACGCGTCGCCCGTTACAGCTACGTCGGCACAGACCACAGTACCCGGCATGATTGCGCCGGGTAACGTGGATACCAGCAACGGCCTTCCGAAAGTGCGCGTGACCGAAATCGACGGTAAACACTATATCCTGCCAGCGACGGGGGCCGACGGGAAGACACTCGACGAAAACCAGACGGCGTATAACTTCTATGAAACCGGGAATACATTAGGCGTATTCGATAATAAGAAGGACGCGAAGAAATACGCCGACCAAATCAATAAGGATGCAGGCGATAAGCCTGTACCGGCTGTCCATGCCATGGAAGCACAGCCCACAGATGAACCCCCGATAAAGGATGTACAGCCTATCCAGCCCGTGGACAACCAGCCGATTAAGCCTGTAGACAATCAGCCTATCAAGGAAGGGCCGGCGCCGATACAACCTGTAGAAGGGCCGATTCAGCCCGTGGATGCTACGGCACCGACTGATACACAGCCGACGGCGCAGGCCAACACACAGGCGGCTACGCAGACCCCACAGGCCAATGTTACAATTACGCCGGGCCGGCAGGCAGGCGCTCCCCAGACCACAGCCGCACAGACCGATACCGGCATATTCCCGAACGACCCGCAGAAATTAATGGACCGCCTCTTCCCTGGCGAAACGCAGATTGATAACCCGTATTACAAAGACCTGCTCGACCAGTACAATAAGGAAACTGACCCGGCGAAGAAACAGTCCTTAATGGATAAACTCAATAACACCCCGGCGTATATGCTCCGCAGTGATAATCCCTATTACATGGCCACTAAGACTTTGTATGATAATGAAAAGGACGCAAACAAGAAGAAGGAATGGCAGGCCGCATTAAATAACCTGCCACGGTATAATATCCGCCCGTTCGACCAGGTAGAGCAAAGCCTTGAAACGGATATGAATGGCGGTCACCCGAAACATATAAACGCACAAAAGAACGAGTCCGACTTTGTCCATTGGGCCATCCAGCACGACATGCCGATTGACGTCGTGAACTCGACACTTGAACGGTATAGACCGGTATGGCAGGCCGAAGAACAGCAGTATAACGACTATCAGACCAGCAAGTTGTATCCTTTATATTACCAGGCAGCTATGAACGGCCAGTATGATACTGCCGCCACGATTGCCCAGAGCATGGCCCAGTATAACCCGCAACTGTCGGCGCAGATGCTGGCAACCCTGCCGAACGGCTTGAACTACTACGCAACGGCCGACGCTAAAGACCGTGCGGCCACGGCACAGCAGTATAAACAGGCCAATATGGGCTTGCAAAATAAATATACCCTTGGCCAAATCGCAACACGTGGCAAGATTGAAGATGCACAGCTAAAAGAACGACTGGAACACGATACCTGGAAAACCAACAAGACCATCGCAGAACAAGCCCGTGAAGCCGACAACAAGAACAATGTCACGATGGCGGTCGCACAAATGAGGTCGGCTAATAGTGGTAGCAATAAAATCAGCAAAGGTGACCAGAAGATAGCTAATCACGTTGAAAATTTGTGGCGAGATGTAATCACCCATGCTAAAAACGGCACCTTACCGACAGAGGAAGGACACAATGCTGTCGAGGCATTACAGAAATATGTCGATAAGGAAAAAGTACAGGACTTGGATGACGATGACCTGACCTATATTCGGTCCAAGGCTTATGCCGCTATGTTCCTTCTCATGAAAGCAGAAGGGAACGAAAATATGGCAGCACAGGCTGTTGGGGCTATCCCGGATTATTGGAGGCATGATTTATTGCCAGAATATTATTAATTTTTAATTACGAGGTGACAATATGTCGAAATTACTGGAATACATGCAAAATGCAAATCATCCCGCTGACGTATATATCGAAAAGGCTAGTGATGACAGTTCAGCAGATGATTCCAGCTCTTCCGAAGGTTCCGGCTTTTTAAGCGGACTACGTAATTTCCTGGAACACCCGTTCCAAGGCTCCGGCACCGTTATTGCCCCTAACTATACCCCGCGTCCCCTCGACGACAGCGTGTACTCGGATATCCCGGGTACACCTGTTGCCAGTGGGCAGTTCGGGGAACTCGAAGACGAAAGCGTCCGTAATGAACGCATGAAGGATTCTGCCGACTACATGGCGGCTAACTGGTCGCGTCTGTACGGCGGAGTCGTTGCGGCAGACGAAGGCCTGGCTAACGTCGTCGGCGGCATCCAGAACGCCGTCGGCGGTGGCAATGGTATCTTAACGAATGTACAGCGTGCCGAAGAAGGAATGCAGAACTATCGTGACCAGTGGAACAACGAGTACGGCGATAGCTATTTCTTGAACCCGAATAAGTTCGCTACGGACGCCGGTTCTGTCATCGGCTCATCTGTACCCATTATGGGACTATCGGCTCTCATGCCGGGCGCCGCGGTAGCCGGTGGTACGCGTGCCTTGACGTCGGCTTTATCCCGTGCAGGGTTAGGCCGTCTTGCTATGTCGAAAGCCGGGCAGGCCCTTATTGCAGATACTGTCCGTTCGATACCTACATCAAACTTAGCAGATTCTCTGTCTGAATATGGGACTGTCGTCAATGACATGATGCAGAACGGCATGAGTGAAGACGAAGCACGGCGCCGGGCTATCCCCATGTTCTTCAAGAACATGGCCCTTGATACCTTCACGGTACCTCTTGAATTGGGCGTCATGAAAGGCGGCAAGGGGATTGCGACCGGACTGTTAGGCCGTAGTGCCGGGGAAGGTGTGGCGAAGAGCATCGCCAAAGGTGCGGCCCGTACGGGACTTTTAGCAGGGGCCAGCGGCCTTACGGAAGGCTACCAGGAAGGCGCGCAGAACGCCCTGGAAAACGACGTGGAAGGCGACCGCGACGGCGGGTGGTACAATCCCTTTACCTGGACTAAGGAAGATTGGGAAGCGGCCCGCGGCGGTTTTGTCGGCGGCGCTTTGATGGGCGTCCCTGGCAACGTAGCGGCCGGATTCCATCCCGAAGCCAGACAAGCCCCGCTTAGTGCAGAATCCCAGGAACAGGCACAGAGTATCAAGGATACACTCAGCCACGGCAAACCAGCAGGCATGAGCAACGCCGCGTATAATGCCTATATCGAATTAGCCAATAGCGGGAACCCCGACCTCATCAAGCAGGCCGCGTCGTCGCTTGAATCGTTCCAGCAATCGCAGGAAGGCTCCCAGGAAAGCACGGATGACGCCGCCACAGAAGCTTATAAAGATTATGAAACCTATGACCAGAAGCAGGAAATCGAAAACTTTCTCAACAATAATACGGTTGAGCAAATCGGCGGCGAAGACAACTTTAACTGGCTCATGGGCGTATTGCGCAATGGCACGCCGGAAGAGGTACAGCATGCGTACGATACCGTTATTTCGGCCGAAAAAGCCACGGCCGAACAGGAAGCCAAGAACCGCCCGGCAAGTGGCGGCGGAAGCATGTCGCCGAATACCGGCAACGCCATGGCCAATATTGTTATCCAGGCGGCTAATGATTCCGGGGTAGAACCACGTCTAGGCCTGGCTATTGCTGCCCGTGAAAGCGGTGGGGATGACGTCAATGCCATTTCCATGCCAGAACCTCATGACGGCATTTATGGTATCATGCAGGCCCAGGAGGAAACCGTTTCCGAATTAGGCCTTGACTCCCAGTATCCCGACTGGAAGACGGACCCCTATCAGAACGCCATGGTAGGCATGGCAATCTTAAAATCCAAAATCGCCAATGAAAACGGCGACGTATGGGCTGGCGTCCGCGATTACAACGGGGCCGGTGAAGAAGCGGAACAATATCGCCAGTTGGTCAAGAACAACTATGATAACATGGGTGATATTGGTGGCGGTGGTAATTCTTGGAGTGCAGGTGTTACCGGTTATGATCTGCCAACACAGAGTGATGACATTGCCGCGCAGGTAGAGACACTAAAGCCTGGATGGAAACAGGCACTTCCTGCCATCGGCGGTATTCTCAACCAAATGGGACTGGCTGATGGAGCGGCCATTTCATCGGGTGGGCGAACTACTGCCCATAATGCGGAAGTAGGTGGCGCCGAACACTCGTACCACATTAACGATGACGAACGCGGTGGCGGGGATGCGGTTGATATTGTTCTTCCGGAAGGAACGACGGAAGAGCAGGCACAGGCTGTCCTGGAACGATTCAAAGAAACGGGCGCATTTAAGGAAGTCTTATTCCATGACGCCGGATCCGGATACCACCTCCATTTGGGAGGATACACCGGGGGATTGTCGTCCGGCGGCGTATCTAGCAAAGTTACCAGCGATAACGGACAGTTTGAACGTGAATTAGACCAGGCCGCGCAGGAAGCCAAGAGCGACATGGACAAGATTCAAGCCCAAAGCGACCAGGCCATGAATGAAATCATGAACGACGACTCCGCCGAAAAGACGGCGCAGGACGCCCAGCAGGACGCAGAAAACGCCCAGAAGCAGGCCGAAGAATCCCAGCAGAGCGCGCAGGACGACGTCGTTCCGGACGTTGCCCAGACTATCCGTGATACCTCGAACAACATTGATGAAATCAATACCCTCGATGGCATGTTCACGAAGGATAGCAACGGCAACGATAAATTCATTGATACGCCCGAAAACCGTGACTTTATCAAAACGAATTACAAGGATGAAATCGCGAAGGCTATAAATGACGCTATGAGCAAGAAAAAAGTGCCGTCCGCTACGCCTGTACCCAAGGCCCAGCAACAGACGCCACACGCCCGTTTGGGCCGCATTTTATCCACTTATGACCGCAAGGACCAGAAGTTCAAGGAATACATGAACACCTTCCGTAACGGCACGGAACAGGAACAGCAGAAATTGGCCGACGATTTACAGACGACGCAGAAACTGGAACGGGCTAATTCCTTGAAGGGCAATCCGCTTACGACTCAGCAAGACCAGAACACACCTCAAAACACACCTCAGCAGGCCGTAGAAGCTCCCAAACAGCCCGAACAGGTAAATACACCTGTACAGGTGAAAGAAAGCCTTGAAACGCAAAAGAAGCGCAAAATATACCTTGCGAAGAAACAGAAGCTCATGGAACGGGTCCCGGCTGGTAAGACGGTCAAGGTACATGCCAGTACGAATGACGCCGGATTCGATGCGACGTATAAGATTGTCCCGGCCGGTGATATCACTGCCAGCCACGACATGAATTACGCCGTGAACGACCTCTACCCGGCAGAATATCAGCCGCGCGACCGCAACCGTCCTCAGATGCGCGGACAGGTGGAAAAGATGACGAAGGGCATGAAGCCGGAACTGCTGGCAGAAAGCCAGTTCGTCAACGAAGGCGCACCCGTTGTCAACAACAGCGGCGTCGTCCTTAACGGCAACGGCCGCGTCATGGCTGTCCAGAAAGCCTATAAAGGGCTTACGGACGCACACAAGAAGAGCGCCAAGGCCTATAAGGACTATCTCGTTTCTATCGCTCCGTCGTTAGGGATTGCACCAGAAAAGGTACAGAGCATGGCCCATCCTGTATTGGTACGGCAGGCGGCCGACGACGCCGATACCAGCGCTATCATCAACAGCACCGAAGGCGGCGCGAAGTTGGGCGGCGCAGAACAGGCGAAGGCTGATGCGGATAGACTGAAACTGTCCACATTGGAACAGTTCGTCGATAATGGCACGGGCGAATTCATGAACCCCTCGAACCGTGAATTCATAAGGGCCGCCGCAAGTGATGTATTCAGCGATGCAGAAGGCAACTCCGTATTCAATGATAAGGGCGATTTGTCGCCGACAGGGGCGTTTAGAATCCGCAACGCTATCTTTGCCAAGGCCTATAACGATAACTACCTCTTGACTCAGCTCAGCGAAGCAACGGATAATAACAGCAAGAACATTATGAACGCCATGATTGCCGCCGCGCCGGAAGTAGCCAAGGTCAACGAAGGTATCAAGAACGGCACCTTGTATCCCGATTATGATATTTCCGACGTCATCACGAAGACGGCCAAGACTATCATGTCGCTCCGTAATGAAGGCAAACCGCTGTCCTTCCACTTGCAGGAAACGGACCTGTTCTCGCAGGGGGAATCGGAAGCCGAACGACTCGTACTTGAATTCATCGAACGCAATAAATTCAAGAGCCGTACCATTGCCGATATGTACAAAGGGGCTTGCGACCGTATCTTTGCCGTCGGCAGTCCCAAACAATCCAAGCTGTTCGACAGCAAGGAAGCGCCGCGTATCAGTCTTGAAAACATCATCTCGAACGCCATCCAGGAGGTAGAACATGGACAATCGTTATTCGACACCACAGAAGAAAAGCCAGCCGAAAAAGCTGTATCCGAAGTACCAGATAATCGACAGGCCGAACCCGCCGGAAGTGGACGCGTACATCAACAAGAAGCTGGCAGAGTACAGAGCCAAGAAAAAGAAGGGAATGAAGTAGATGAAAAGAGCAAGCAAAGTGACCATGTCGACGCCGAACCTCAGCAAACTGAAAGTAAAGACAAGGAAAGTACCCATGCCGAAGAAGGTTCCCAAGGTGACGTACAAGAAGAAATAAGTAAATTCCATAATGTACTGGATAACGAAAAATCAACGCCCAAACAGGTTGTAGACGCTTATAAAAGCGTCGTTGATAAAGCCGTCGCAAATGCCAACGGAAGCCGTAAAAATGCCAAAATAGGCGATAAAATCGTAACGGATGAATACCAGTATTTGACTAATTCAAAGCATTGGGATGCATTCATGAAGGAAGACGGCGGCCGGAACTGGCACGAAGCCGCTACCATCAATGCCGGCGCTCATAAGACGTTGCGTGCTATCATCAAGACTGCTGGGAAAGAGACGGCTCCTAAAGCGGAACAACCGAAAGAAACGAAGCCGACGGAACAGCCCAAAGAAAAAGCGGCCGGCGGATTCACGGACGATGAAATCAAGACACTCACAGACAGAGGCTTCAACCGCTGGACGAAGAAATCGCCGAACGGTAAAGTGATGGACCGGCTCTATATCGACCCGGAATATTTAGGGCTTGAACTTACCCGGTATAAATCTGGCAACATTTCATCCGCAAAATTTAACGGGGAAACAATCAGTAACTCAGAAGCCAGACGCATAGAAGGTACTAAATGCTATGTAGACATTGCTACAAAAGAAGTCGTATGTGATAGAGAAGATCTGAAACAGGCAGCACAAGAAGTCGTTGACAATGTGTTGTCAAAAGAAAAGCCACAGGTCCTCGCACAAGCAGAAACAAAAAAAGCCGCCCAGAAGGACAGCGTACAAGAAGAATTGACCGTAAAAGAAGCACAGAATGACGCGGATATTCGTTTCGGCACAGTTGAAGAAGCCGAAGCAAGGGGCCGTATCGACATTGCCGCCGACGACGTGAGCGAACTGTTCGACAGAATCGAAGGCATGGACATGCCGGAACGACTTGACATGTCGGACGAAAAGAAACAAGCCTCTATCCGCAAGGCAGGGCAGCAGTTGACCCGCTCCAAGGAAGATTTGAAAGCGGAAATCAAAGACGCGTTCCCGACTGCCAAGGAAATCAAGGACGAAGGCGACCGTATGACCTTCACCATGCCGAACGGTTCCCATATCGTCGTTGACTTGAAGAATGAAATCCTCTTGACGGACGAAGAACTGGCGCAGGCGAAGAAAGACCATCATATCGACGATAACGGCAACGTGATTGTCGAAGGCTACGCACAGCTCCATGGCAAGGACGCCTACATGGCCCTCTCACAGGGTAGCCGTGAAAACACAGGATTCCATGAAGCCTACCACCTTGCAGAAGGTGCCGTCTTGACGGACCGTGAAAAGGCAGCCATCAAGAAGGCTATCCCAGACGCCGAAAAACGCGCCGATAAGTACGCCGAATGGGTAGAAGCCCGCAAGCACGGCCGCGGCACGGCATGGGGCAAACTGTTCCAGAAAATCAAGGACTTTGCCGCAAAGATGAAGAAAATCTTCACAGGGACGGAAACCGTAAACAATATCTTTCGGCAGATTGAGTCCGGCCGCGTATGGGAACGAAATGTTAGGGAGCAAGGAACAAAGCAAAGCAACCAACCATTATATCAAGCCAAACACATTGTTAGCACTTTTGCGGATAAAATTAATCTCAATAGATTCGTAAATGCGGTATTAACACATAACGAAAAGTCTCTCATCATGCATTTGGGGAAAGTTGATGCTGATGAAGCGGTGGCAATTAAAGAGGCAACTGGATATGACGTAAGCAACTATGAACATGTATGGAGAAGTAACGATGTTCGACATGCACAAAAACGTCATGGAATAGATACAGAAACTGCAAGCGATCAAATTGGGTTAAGCCCAGAGGAAATGGTAGACGCCTTGAAGGTTATTTCAGCTCCGGATAAAATCGAAAGAGGTTCTATAAATAAAGAAGGCCCATCTATTCGCTACATAAAAGCAGATAATAATGGGCAATTAACGATAGTTGAGGTTGTAAGAAGCAAGCGAAAAACGTTGGATATAAAAACAATGTGGAAGAAGCGCGCCGAGAAACTTCATGGCGATTACGCCCTTCAGGATACGTCCGAAACCGCTCTCGATGCTACTTCTTCCACTACTGAAAATGTAGCACATAACGCCGATAACGTCAATGGAGAAAAGCATTACTCCATTCGCAAGCCCAAAGATGCCGCCGATGAAGCGCAGGAAAAGGCAGAACAGGCAGCAGAAGATACGGCAGTCACGATGAAAGATATCCTGGCGGTTGCCAGAAAGATACTGCCCATCTATACCCGTTCCAAGATTCATTACAATTCACGAGCTACGTATCGTTATGATGAACATGGCCGGGCAGGATTTGTACCCAGCAACTATACGCTAGGGGATATTGGGGCCTCCATCGCCTTGCATCTTGACCATATCGCCCAATTAAAAGGGGCCAACGTCGAACTGACGAATGATGTCCTTGATGAACTGGAAATAGAACAACGGGCAGCCAAGAAGTATAAGCAAGAAGCTCCTAAGGCGATGACTCCGGTAGAAGCCCGTTGCGAAGGCGTAAAAGAATTTGGCCGCATCTACTTCCAGGACCCTGCCCGAGCTAAAGAAAAGTATCCTAAGTATTATGACATCTTTGAAAAGACCTTGGATGGGATGCCCGAAGAAAAAGCAGCTGTTGAAAAAATCCTTGAACTGGAAGCACAAAGAGCGGCCCAAAATCCGCTGCTCCTGGCGACGGCCGGCCTCAGCCTGGCCGACGATAGGAAGAAACCGAAGACGGTCAAGGAACGCCTGAATACTGCCTGGGCTCGCTTCTACCGCACGATGGTCGATGAAACAGACCCGCTCCGGCAAATTACAAAATGTATTGAAATGGAGCTGGGGAAGAAGCTGGCCGACGAAAAAGACCCGCATAAGCGGGCCGTCATGTGCAACAGCGTGGCTGAGGGGCGCGCGTCAATGCTGCTCTTTGCTGACAATAAAGCGGCTAATCTTGCGTATCTCAACAAAATCTATAAAGGAGCCATCCGCGACAAGGTCACATTTGAAGATGTCCTGAACACGCTGAGAAAGGTGCGGACAGAAGACATCAAGAAGGCGGCAGCCAAAGATGTAGAGACCTATTTCGGCATGTATCTAGTAGCCCAGCGGACGGAAGAAATCGTCAAAACACATAAGAACTATGTCCGCCCAGAAGGCTATAGCCATGAAAATTGTCTGCGTATCATTGCAGAGGCTCCGGAAGCCATCCGAAAAGCAGCGCAGCTCTATTGGAAATATAACCGGAACCTGGTCAATATCATGGAGGCTGAAGGATTAATCAGTGAAAAGCAGGCGGCAGGGCTGCGGAAATACGAAAAGTACTGCCCCATGTATCGTGACATGTCGGAGCACCGCACTTTTGATGATGAGCTGCCAACGATTACAGCTGGCCGGGGGTTCATCAATCAGAGCAGTGGTATCAAGAAATTAAAAGGCGGGAGTATCCTGGCCGTCATCAATCCTATCGACTCGATGGTCAGCATGACGACGGCACTCATCGCTCGATGTGAACGCAATGATGTAGCGAAGGTCATGGTGCAATCAGCTGAAGATCATCCAGGACTGGGCCGGATCATTGTCAAGGATCCCTCTTTGTTCCGGGCAGATGCTTCAAAGTGTGCCTTTACGGTCATGATTGCTGGGAAAAAGACGGTATATCGGACGACCCCAGAACTTTATCAAGCATTGCAGGAGATGAGCACAAACAGCGCAGCTTTTCTGACTAACGTCTTCGGAAAGTTTACCGATGCCTTACGCTTTGGGGCGACAAATACTCCAAGCTTTATGGTGCGCAACTTCATAAAAGATACCCTTAGTGCTTCTGTCAACGCCCGTTATGGCAAATTTGTTCCCATTGTAGACAGTATCCGAGGCATGAAAGCCTTGAAAGGAGATGCTGATTTCCGAGCGAAATTCTATGGCCAGGGGGTTCCGATGGATACCTATATTCGCAGGGATATACGTGGTGCCAAGCAGTATAAGGACAAAGTGCAGAAGTCTTTGAAGCGCTATCCGCTGGGAATTCGACAGCTGATAGCTCTGTCACGGTCCTTGGTGCATAAGTATAACGACGTCGGTGAAGCACTGGAACAGGGAACACGAGCCGGGGCCATGCTGAATGCACTAAAAGCTGGAGCCAGCGATTTTGAAGCCGGACAGGAAGCTCGTGACGTAACGGTCAACTTCTCGAGGCATGGTAGCTTTGGCAAGAAAGTAAACCGGTACGTCCCGTTTTTTAACGCCAGTATCCAAGGCACGGATAAAGTTATTCGCACTTTCTTGGAAAATCCTAAGCGTGCCTCTCTGGCGACTTGCCTTTATATCATCCTGCCTACTATTATTCTTTGGGCCATCAATCATGACGATGACTGGTACAAAGAGCTGGATGACAATACGAAGTACACTAACTGGGCAGTGCATATCCCTGGGACCGATTATCACTGGCTCATCCCCAAACCGCAGGAAGTCGGCATTGGATTTGGTTCAGGCGTGGAAGCCGTGCTGAATCAGATGCTCAATGAAGACCCACATGCCATGAAAGCCTGGGCGCGGCAGTTTGCGGAAGTCGTCACACCGGGCATTATCATGACGGCACTGCGCCCGGTGTTGGAATGGCGGTATAACTACAGTGAATGGACTGGCCGTAAACTGGTGCCAGAGCGATTATCTAAGTTGCCACCGGAACAGCAGTATACGACGGCGACATCTGAACTGGCTAAATTGATGAGCCAATTCGCAGGGAAGTATGTGGGCCTTTCGCCTATTGCCATCGACAACTTCTTCAGCGGATGGTTTGGCTCCCTGGGGCGTATGAGTGCGAATGCACTCAATAAGCCTATCGATGCGATACGAGGTAGCAGCCGTCCGCCCGAACCAGCAAGATATTGGTATGAATCTCCTTTCATTGGCAGTTTTGCCCGGCAAGATGGACAAAATTCTGTTTATGTAGAACGATTCTATCAGTTGGCCGAAGACATGGAAATGGATTATAAACGGAGCGACAGCTACGCAAAGAACAAAGGAAAGAAGGGGGCACCCATCCCGGCATCACTGAAAGCTGCGCAAACCTGCATGAAGACGATGACAAAAATCAATAAAGATATCCGAAGCATCAAGGATGATCCTAAGATGGATCCGGAAACTAAGCGGAAAAGAATTGATGCGGCCTATACGAAAATGAGGACCTATGCCAAAAAATTTGTGACACAGTACGATAAATAAAAGGAACAGCCTGCTATCCATCACGGACGGCAGGCTGTTTTCCATTCACCGAATGTGCCACAGGAAGCCCCTGCGTTTACGCATGGGGAGGAATGTGGCACTCCTTTCTTTCTAAAATAGCTTCATTAACGACATACACCATATTTTGTGATATAATATTTCTTAGAAAGGTGGTGAGTATATCAATGGTTAAAACGGTAAAGTTAAAACTTCTGACGACTGCTCAACAAGATGAGCAGCTCATGCAGGTCGCCCTTGAATATCGGAACGTCTGCCAATACGTTTCGGATTGGATTTTCGAGCACGGCTTTGTTTTGAATTTCATGACACTCCAAAAGGAGATTTATCATGAAATCCGGGACAAGTTTCAGTTGAATTCCCAGATGGTCATATCTGCGCTGAAGACAACGACGGCAAAATACAAGACCATCAAGGAACAGCACAAGCAGAAACCGGCTCGCTATAAGATCGGTGAGAAAACCGTCAAGGGAAGGAAGAAGAACATCTACGAAGTCGTTCCCCGTACCCTCGAGTGGCTTTGGGAGTCCGTCAGATTCAAGGCACCGCAATGCGATCAGGTCCGCAATCGGAACTACCGGCTGCTCAAAGACGGGAAGCTATCCTTGACGACCCTGAGTGGTACGGTCAAGGTGCCGTTTCAGGCCCCGGATTGCTGGCAAAAACGTCTTGATGAAGGCTGGACACTCGGCACGGGTAAGCTCGTCAAGCAGGGCAAACACTGGTATTTCTGTGTTCCTATGGAAATACAGACCACGCCGGTTGCCATAGAAAGCATTGAACGCATCGTTGGCATCGACCGTGGATTGAACTTCATTGTCGCCACGGCAGACAGCGACGGGAAGTCCTTTTTCAAAAGCGGGCATGAAATCATGCATCGCCGTCATTGCTTTGCGAAACTGCGCAAGAAACTCCAGATTCATAACACCAGAGGATCCAGACGAAAGCTAAAGGCTATCGGACATCGAGAGAACCGCTGGATGTCTGATGTGAACCATCAGATCTCTAAGGCACTCGTTGACCACTACGGGCCGAATACGCTTTTCGTTCTGGAAGATCTGACCGGTGTTACGTTTGAGGAAGAGAACTTGCATGGCACGGCTAAGGCACGTCAGGATAAGCGCTCCTGGGCTTTCTATCAGCTCGAGCAGTTCCTGATATACAAGGCGGAAGCTGCTGGATCTCTGGTGATAAAGGTCAGCCCGAGATATACCTCCCAGCGCTGCCCTCATTGCGGAATCATCGACAAGAGCCAGCGAGACCATGACCATCATGAGTATCGCTGCCGTTGTGGCTATCGCACAAACGATGATCGCGTCGGAGCGCTGAACCTGCTGGAGCTTGGCCGCCGTTATCTCAAGGGCGAGAGCAAGCCGAAATACACAAAATCAAAAGTATTAGCCATAGCTGAGTAGGCATGTCCTGCCCAGCTCGGGGCGATGTCATGCGTTCCCTGATATCCAAGCCACGAAGGAGACTGGATTCCATTCAGCCGTTCGAACTTCGCATCTTTCGGAAAAGTACTGCTTGGACAAGCCCCCGGCTTCAGCCGTGGGGTTCATGACGGCTCGTCAAAAAATCGTCAAAAATAAATGTTACAATGTGATACAACGTGACCAAATCTGGCACCAAATCAATAAATATCAAGCGAAAAAAGCGCTTATTTAGGCCATTTTGAACAATTTTGTACTATTCTGTATATTACTTACGATAATTTAACGTTATCGGAAGTAATTGAGGGGCTATTTCTACCCTATGCTCAAAATGACTGCAAAAACGCTGTATCGAGTTCTTTGCAGTCATTGATTGAATTCATTTATTTTATCTTGGCTATTTGTGATTCTCCCTGCTGATATGTTTTATAATATATATCTGTATCTGTTTGCATATATATATTGTTGGGCTTATGCAGGCTGGTTGGAATCGGATATAGGATCCGTGGTATTTTTGGGTACACTAAGCGGAGTCGACGCCTGAATTGTGCGAATCGCTATATAGTCCGCGATATTGTCGTATTATCGTATGATTTAGTATCAGGCTGATGTGTTATATTATCTATGGATATGGGCCTTTTTTCTATGCAGTGTGTTCTAATCGTTGAGCTAATCAACTTTTTTTGCAAAATCAGCCTTTTCTCGTAAAAATAGTTCAAAAAATTATTTCTTGCGAATGATTTTCTATGGCAGTATAATTACATTTATCTATCAATTTATTTTTACGGAGGGTTATTCGCGATGCAGCGATTTTTATCTTATGAAAATACGATTTTAGCCGTCGTCATGATGGTGTCTTTCATCAATCCTTTTACCAGCAGCGCCCTGACGACAGCCCTGCCTGGCATCGGTACGGCTTATGGTGCGACTGATGCTCAGCTCAGTTGGGTCATTGAGTTGTTCTTGATTTCTTCGACCGTGACCATCATGCCAATCAGCAAGATTGCCGACCGGATTGGCAAGCGTCATATCTTTTTATTCGGCGTCTCCTTGTTCTGTGTTTCTTCGCTGGCCGTTTATTTTGTGAACTCCTTGTACGGTCTGTTCTTGCTGCGTATCCTGCAGGGGCTGGGCAGTGCCAGTATTTTCGCGACCAGCATGGCCATCGTATCCCTGGTCACGCCGCCACAGCGCCGCGGCCGGGCCATGGGCTTTACCATTGCCGCCGTATATTGCGGCCTGTCCTTTGGGCCTGTCCTGGGCGGCTTCTTTTCTTATTACTTAGGCTGGAAGACGATTTTTTATTTCATCGCCTTCATTTGTGCCCTGGCCTGGCTGATTGCGGCCCGCAGCATGACGAAGGAAGAATGGATCGTCAACGCGAAAGGCAGTCTCGATTTGCCTGGCAGTCTGTTATATGCCCTGGCCATGATTGCCATTATGGTTGGCTTATCGGAAGTAATGACTCTGACATACGCCAAATACCTCTTAGCTGCCGGCCTCCTCTTGTTCCTGGCTTTCTTATACGGTGAATGGCACCGGAAAAGCCCGGTCCTGCCAGTCCGTATTTTTGCAGGCAACCGCGTCTTCTCTTGTTCCAGTCTGGCGGCCATGCTCAATTACTGCGCGACCTTCGGCATCAGTTTCCTCTTGTCCATTTACTTGCAGCGCATTACCGGCCTCAATGCCCGCGATACGGGGCTGGTCTTACTGATTCAGCCCGTACTGATGGCCCTCTTATCCCCTGTCACCGGGGCCCTGTCGGACCGTATCAATCCAGCCGTCCTGGCTTCTTCCGGCATGATTTTGATTACCTTTGGCCTCTGTCTCTTAGCGGTGGATGTCTCTTACCCTTTTTTCTGGCTCATCGCCCTGGCCCTGGTCATCATCGGCATCGGCTTTGCCCTGTTCACGGCACCGAATAACAATGCTATCATGGGGGCTGTGACGCCAAAATATTACGGCGCTGCCTCATCTGTCGTCAGTACGGTCCGCCTCATCGGTCAGGTCCTCAGCGTGGCTATCATCACCCTAATCCTGTCGCAAAGCGGGGCCTCGGCTGCCTCGGATTGGCTGGCCCAGCACATCCAGCAGGCCTTCATCGTCTTTACGATTCTCTGTGCCATCGGCATCGTCCCTTCAGCTGCACGGAGTAAGTAGTGATTAGTAATTCGTGGTTCGCAAAAAAGCGGCTGTCGCATTAAGTAAGAAATGCATAATGCGACAGCCGCTTTTTTGAGTATTAAGTTTGTAGTTTTTAGTGAATGATTAAATGTAAAGCCATCGTCTGCAAACTACAAACTTCGAACTATAAACTATGTTTTTTATTTTACAAAATAATGAGCCGAGTCGTCGACGAGGCTATTTTCCAGGAGGGCCTTGAATTCCGGGGCGCTCATGCCCGTTGCCTGAGCGGAGAACTGATAGTCCCCGACTTTCCAATGAGCCGCATAGGACGTGTCACTGATTTTTGCTATGCTGACGGTGACGCCGTCGATGACCTGGTCTTTCCAGGTTACGCTATAGATGCCAGAAATGTCTTTTATGGATTTATCGGCTTTCTGCGGCATCGTGCGGACGCGGACCGTCGTTTCCGGCTGGCCTAAGCGCTGGAAGCCGATATCTGCCGTGTTTTTGCCGATCAAAGAAAGATAGTAGCAGCTGAAGCCGGCATCGCGGGTCAAATATAAGGGCGTAAAGCCGGCATCTTTGACGACACTTTCATAAGTATCATAAGTTATGATGGGATTGGGCAGCCCCATAGCTTGGACCTTCGGCGTGCTGGCAGCCAGGGAAACGCTGCCAATCATCAAGGCCGCACAGGATAATACAGCGGTTCTTTTTACAGTATATTTCATTTTCTACACCTCGTTCACCATAAAAAAAAATTAAACGTTTAAGTAACTATGAGTATACCCAAACGTTTAATTTCTGTCAAACTAAAAACTATTCCCACGTTTTCCAGACTTCTGGCACGTAGCCGACGGTCGCCTTGGCGCCATTGCGGACGATGGGCGTCTTTAAGACTTGCTGGTTCGCCAGTACATTGGCATCTTTTTCGTCATCGACGGCGTATTGGATGCGGGCCAGCGTATCCTGATCCTTGCATTTCGGATTGAGCATGGCATCGAGGCCGCCGACGGCCTGCTTGACCTTGGTGTATTCGCCTTTACTCAGGCCTTTTTCTTTCAAGTCGATGAACTGGGCCTTGATGTTCCGTTCTTTGAAATAGCGGATGGCTTTCTTGGTATCAAAGCACTTTTTCGTGCCGAAAATCTGGATATTCATGGGACTCCTCCTAATGAGCAGCGGACTGAGGGCTGTGGACCTTCTTTTCCGCGGCTTCTTTTTCTTTATTAGCTTCGATTTCAGCCCACAACTTGTCGGCTGTCGGTTTCCACTGTACGGCATAAGCCTTGCATTTATTACATAAGTGTTCTGCCGATTCCGGCGACTGCAGGTCCGTCGATTTGGCACCGCTGCGTTTGACCATGGCGGCTAAATACTGCGGATTTTCAAGCATCGGACACGGGCGCAGATGGTTGTGGTTGAAGGGCTGGCCTTTGGCATATTCTTTGAAGAGCGGCTGCTGCAAGCATGAGAGCAGGCTCTGATTGTTGATATTGGCGCTGGAATAATGGATGAAGACGCACGGTTCGACGTCGCCATTGGGGTTGATATGGCAGTAATTGCGGCCGCCAGCGACACAGCCGTCAATGAACTGGCCATCGTTCTGGAAATCGATGGCGAAAATCGGCTTGCCCCCCTTTACGCTGCGGATTTCGCGGACCCGGCGTACCATATAGGCCCGCTGTTCTTCTGTCGGCAGCAGGTCCAGCGAGGCGTCGTTGCCGACGGGCATATAATGGAAGTACCACGTAAACCAGACGCCCTTCTTGATGAGCAGGTCCAGGAATTCGTCAGACGTGACGGTGTCGATGTTTTTCCGGGTATAACAGATGGACGTCCCAAAGACGATGCCGTGCTTGCGCAGGAGGTCCATGGCGTGCATGACCTTGTCGAAATCGCCTTCGCCGCGGCGGCTGTCATTGACTTCACGGAATCCTTCGATACTGAGGGAGAAGCTGAGATTGCCTACGTCCGTGACTTCGTCGCAAAAAGCATCATCAATGAGCGTACCGTTGGTAAAAGCGTGGAATTCACAGTCCGGGTGTTTCCGGCACAGACGCAGGATATCTTTCTTGCGCATGAGCGGTTCGCCGCCCGTGAGTAGGTAGAAATGACAACCCAGGGCCTTGCCTTCGCGGACGATTTTATCCATGACGTCGAACGACAAGTTCAGCGTATGACCGTATTCAGCAGCCCAGCAGCCGATGCAATGCAGGTTGCAGGCGCTGGTCGGGTCGAAGAGGATGGCCCAGGGAATATTGCAGTGATATTTCGCCTTGGCGGCGTCGCGCGTACGCAGACCGTAAAATCCAGCTTCAAAGCCCAGGTCCATGACGGCCGTCTTGACGACATGCGGGTTCAAGGTATCCAGAGCCGTATTGAGGAAGCGGAACCATTTGCCCCCTTCATCGATGAGCCTGCGTGCATCGTCAAAGGATTCCTTTTCAAAGAGGTCGCCAAACAGATGCTGCATGACATAAGATAAGCGTTTCAATGTTTTTTGACGGTCTGCCGGATTCCGTTCGGCCATGATGCGGTCGACCAGGATTTCGACAGCCTTCTTTTCGATACGATGGGTTAACTTGCTCATACCAATCATCTCCTACAAAATTAAACAATTGAAACGGCGCTGTTTCTATTTCTTTGTATAGTTCTATTATACGCTTATTTTAGAAAAAGTCAAAAAGTCAATATAAATTGGAGAACAAAAGGCTTTTACTTTTTTGATAATATACTTTATAATATACTTGTATAGTATTTATTTACACCATAAAGGGGGATTTTTTATGGCTAAGAAAGAAAATAAGTTCAAGGGGTATGACATTTCGACACAGGCTGTACACACTGGTGTCGGTTATGACGCAGAAACGGGCGCTGTCCGCCGGCCATTGCACATGGCCAACAGCTACAAGCTGCCCGATGATCTGTCGAAGGTCAATTATTCATCGACGGATTTGCTGATGTATGCCCGTAACGGCAACCCGAATCAACATTGGCTGGAAGAAAAAGTAGCGGCTCTTCATGGTGCCGATGACGCCATCGTCCTGGGAAGCGGCGTCGCCGCCCTTCACGCCCTGTTCTGGACCCTGCTCAAGACGGGCGACCGCGTCGTCTATCCGAAAGTCAGTTATATGGCAGTCTATCGCCTGTTCCACGAATTATTCAACCAGAAATTCGGCGTCGAAACGGTCATGGTCGATATGACTGACCTGGAAGCCGTCAAGAAAGCGATTACGCCGGGGACACGCCTGGTCCATATTGAAACGCCGGACAATCCGACTGATGGCATTTCAGATATCGAAGCCATCGCCAAAATCGCTCATGAAAACGGGGCTGTCTTGTCCGTCGACAATACCTTTGCGTCGCCTCTCAACCAGCGACCACTGGACCTGGGAGCCGATTTCGTCGTCGAATCGCTGACGAAATATATCAACGGCCATGGCGATGCCCAGGGCGGGGCCATCATTTCCAATGACTTGGCAGCGATGGACCGGATCCGCTATGAAGCCCAGGTCAACGTCGGCTCTGTCATCAGCCCCTTCAATGCCTGGCAGATTTTCCGCAGTGCCGTGACCTTCCCCTTGCGGATGGAACGCATCAACGCATCGACGCAGAAAATCGCCGAATGGCTGGAACAGCGGCAAAACGTCACCTTCGTTTCCTATCCCGGCCTGGCCAGCCATCCCGGTCATGAATTGGCCAAGAAACAGATGAAGCACGGCTTTGGCGGCGTCATTTCCTTTGGCATCGCAGCCGACGACAAGGCCGTCGAACGCTTCTGCGCAGCTTTGAAAGTCGTCACCTTCGCCGTATCCCTCGGCCATGACGAAAGCCTGATTTTCCCGCAGCCCAGCTACGATGAACGCATCAATCTCTACCCGGAAAAATTCCGCAAGGGCTTCATCCGTTTCAGCATCGGCCTGGAAGACCCGGACGACATCATCGGTGACCTGGACCAGGCACTGAAAGCCATCGGCTTATAAAGTCAGCGGAACCAGCGGCTGCCGTACAAGAGAATTGATTGGGGAATCCACCCCGACAGAAAACGGAGCAAGGTCGAGACGACATCCGGCGTGATGACGACTCGGCCTTTTTTCACGGCCTGGAAGGAGCGGCGGGCAACGGCTTCCTTCGTCCCGGCCAGGGGAAAATGGCGGAACAGCCGACCTTTATCGGTCTGACTGGCCGTCGCGATGAATTCCGTATCTTTCACCCAATACGGACAAACAGCAGATACGAGGATGCCCTGCGGTGCCAGTTCCACGGCCAGTGCCCGGCTGTAGCGCAGGAGAAAGGCTTTCGTCGCCGCGTAGACAGCCAGTTCCGGAATGGGCAGGAAGGCCGCGCAGGAACAAATCTGGACCAGATGACTGCCGGCATGACAATAAGGCAGTACGGCCTGGACCAGGCTGACAGCGGCCCGGTCGTTGAGGTCGATCATGTTTTCCAGGACGCCTGCCGGAACGGCCGCCACAGGCCCCATCTTGCCAAAGCCGGCGGCGTGGATCAAATAACGGACCGTGACCTGGCAGGCCGCT
>ERZ772872.1035-NODE-1035-length-26239-cov-16.815078_pt1 | contig 26239 bp, 20 predicted proteins | sample MGYA00512132_ERZ772872 | MGnify/ENA primary metagenome ERZ772872 (study PRJEB29015, sample SAMEA2737724) | human gut metagenome | biome: human gut; feature: human-associated habitat; material: faeces | place: China | collected 2012 ...
GAAATATTTCGGGCAGCCGTACAGTTCTCTCCCCCACCGCCTGCGGGCGGAGCCCTTCGGGCCCAGGCCCCTCTGTCGCTTCGCGACATCTCCCCACGCTGTGGGGAGTCACCCTCGCAGAGGGGGCCAAGGGGTGAGCACACCTTTTTCGACAGGCTGGAAGGATGTCGTTTTTTGAAAACACCCGCAAGCCTACCGGCTTTGGTGGGAAAGTTATGATGAATCTGTTCCATGTGCTATTCGCGGTGCTGGAACCCAAGGACACTGCGGTATATAAGCTCATCGCGACCAAGCCGGGCGAGGCTGCATCAGAGGGATGATAGAATCACCAACGCCGCCCATTTTTCAAACAGCAATGTGTTCCGGTACAACTTTTCTGTAAGAAGCAAAAAATGAATTTATTTGATTTTATTCTGATTTTTGACTTGTTCATCGACGATTTATATGGTATAATATCTGCTATCAAGTTCATAAGCAAACCCGGCGCAAGCCGGCGACGCAAAGCTATAGGGGCCCATTGGGTCAGCCAGTTGCCAGAAAAAAATGTTGCTTTTTCTGCCATCAGTAGCTTTGTGTTCTTTTTTGAAAACAGAGGTTGACAAGGTTGAATGCACAGAGATATACTGACCGCAGAGCAGAGCAACTATAATGCTCTGCCGTTTTCGGTTGCCCGCAAATATTGTTTTATAAGGTTAGATAACGCTTTCAGGTATGGGTTCGCCATACCTTGAAAGCGTTGTTTGCTTTTTTAGGCGTCATACATGTAAAGGTAGAGGGGATTGTACTATGAATCTTGTAAAGCGGGCCGGGGTTTACAGGGAGCTGGCCATTCTGACAGCGATGCTGATTCTGACGGCGCTGCTGTCTTTCCCGGCGCGTGCGGAAGAGGCGGAAAGCCAGCATGAGCACGTGCGCGTTGGCTTTTTTGCGATGGACGGCTATCACATGATGGATGAGGATGGAAACCGCAGCGGTTACGGCTATGATTTCCTCCGCCTGATGGCGCGCTATTGGGATGCAGACTATGAGTACATCGGCTATGACAAAAGCTGGGAGGATATGCAGCGGATGCTGCTGGACGGCGAGATCGACATGGTCACTTCTGCCCGCAAAACGCCTGACCGCGAAGAATTGTTTGATTTTTCCCGTCCCATCGGAACCAGCAACGGTATCCTGACGATCCGCGGCGATAATACTGCTATCGTTGAGGGGCAATACAGTACCTACAATGGGATGCGTGTTGCACTCCTGAACGGAAACTCCCGGAATGCTGAATTTGCAGAGTATGCACAGACCAAAGGCTTTACCTACCAATCGGTTTATTTCGATTCGACTGAGAAGATGGCAGAGGCCCTTCAGAACGGAACGGTCGATGCCATTGTCACCAGTTCCCTGCGCAGGATAAACAACGAGCGCATCCTTGAAAAATTCGGCAGCAGTGATTTTTATGTGATCGTCAAAAAAGGAAATACCGAGCTTCTGAACCAGGTAAATTATGCAATCGATCAGATGAACGCCGCCGAGGGCGACTGGAAAACGACCCTCTATAACAAAAATTACGAAAGCGCTCAAGCCAAAAGTCTGGAGTATACGGAAGAAGAAAAGCGCATCATCGCCCAATATTCCAAGGACAATCCCCTTCACATCCTGTGCGACCCGACCCGGTATCCCTATTCTTATACAGAAAATGGCAAGGTAAAGGGCATTCTCCCGGACTATTTCCGGAAGATAGCGGACTATGCCGGGCTTTCCTATGAATTTCTTGTCCCCGCAACCAGAGATGAATATATCGCGTATCAAAGCGGTAAGGGCACGGTAGACATCAGCATTGATGCGCGATTGGATACGGACAATTACGCAGAAACCAAAGGATGGGGATTGACCGCACCCTATATCACGATGCGCATGGCAAGGGTGACGCGGAAAGATTTTGACGGGGACATCCATGTCGTCGCCACGGTCGATCAGACCGCGGCCAAGTCGATCGAAGATGCAGTGGCACCCGATGCGGAAAAACTGATGTGCAGTACCCGTCAGGAGATGATGGAGGCTGTCCGTGACGGCAAGGCGGATGCAGCGTTTGTCTACTATTATATGGCGCAGGCGTTTGTCAACGGCGACACGACAGGCACCATGACCTATACGCTGCAGGCACAGCCCACCTTCAGCTACCGCATGGTGGTTTCCTCCACGGAAAATCACGCGCTGGCAGGTATCCTGACAAAGGCAATGTACGCGATGCCGGAGAATCTTGTCGGGGATCTTGCGGCGCAGTACACCACATATAAAGCGACAAATCTGACCTTTGCAGACATGATCCGCCTGCATCCGGCTGCGGCTTTGCTTATCATCGTATTTATCTCGTGTATGGCGGTCACGCTGATTATTATTATGAGCCGTTTGCAGACGCGCAGAGAATTACAGCTTGCCGCCCAGCAGAAAGCAGAAGAAATGACCACCCTTGCAGAGCAGGCGCAGGCCGCCAGCAAAGCAAAAAGTGTCTTTCTTTCCAATATGTCCCACGATATCCGTACCCCGATGAATGCCATCATCGGCTTTACGAATATCGCGTTGCATCAGGATTCTGTACCCGAAATCCACAACTGCCTGAAAAAAATCGAGGACAGCTCGGATCATCTGCTGTCCCTGTTGAATGATATACTGGATCTGAGCCGCATCGAAAGCGGAAAGGTGGTATTCTCCCCTGTTCCGGCGGATATCACCGCCGTTACGGATAGTGCAATTGAGATCATAAACGGTACCCTTCTGAACCGGAGCCTGAACTTTGAGGTACACCGTGAACCGATGGAAAATCCCTATGTCATGACGGAGCCTGTCCGCATCCGGGAGATTCTGGTCAACATCCTGAACAACGCCGTAAAATTCACCAATGACGGCGGTACGATCCGTCTGGATGTGAGCAACCGTCCGGGAGCCGATGCACAGCACAGGGTGGTTTGCTATCGAGTTCAGGATACCGGTGTCGGTATGAGCGAGGAATTCCTGACAAAGCTCTTTGACGAATTTGCGCAGGAGAAAAACGACGCAAGAACGCAGTATAAAGGCACGGGTCTGGGTATGGCCATCACAAAGAGATATGTAGAAATGATGGGCGGAACCATTGCGGTGGAAAGCAAAAAAGGAGTCGGCACGACCTTTACCGTGGAAATCCCCATGGAGCTGACAAGCTCTGAAAAGGTCGAAAAAACAAAGAAGCCGGCAAAGCGCAAAAGCCTGAAAGGGATCAAGGTGCTTCTGGCAGAGGATAACGATTTGAACGCCGAGCTTGCCACGATACTGTTAGAGGATTCGGAGATGATCGTAACCCGTGCGGCGGACGGGCAGGAGGTTGTCGACCTGTTTGCCAATCACCCGGCGGGTACCTATGATATTATCCTGATGGACATTATGATGCCGAAAATGGACGGACTGCAGGCAGCAAAAGCCATCCGCGCCATGCAGGCGGAACGCCCGGATGCAGAAGAAATCCCCATCATTGCACTGTCGGCCAACGCTTTTGCGGAGGATGTGCAGACCTCTCTGGATGCGGGCATGAACGGTCATATTTCCAAGCCTCTTAATGTTGCGGAGGTAGCCAAAGCCATTGCGAGAAATCTGAATAAGTCATGACCGCTTTTTGCAAATCAAGACAGGTGGTTTCTGGTAAAGATATAGCAATTTGGGGCAGACTTCAAAGAATGCTGCGTGACAAATTGTTCTGTAGCCTCATGTAACCGGTGAAACAGTTTATTGGCGTTGGGTTTCTATAATCTTAAAAATAAAAGAGAACGGCAGGTACATTTGAGCTGTACCTGCCGTTCTCTGCTTGGCATTACTTTTTTCCCTCAGAATTCTTGGATTCCGGTTCATCCACTTTCTCAAGGAATACATCCACGAAGGCATTTTCCACCTTCTTATAACCGCCGACCACGGTATCTTCGACCTTATGGTAGGCCGCGGTTGCTTTTTCTGCCATGCCGCCGGTTTTCAGCGAACCATCTTCCTTCAGAAATTTGTCTGCGAACTTGTCCTCAATGCCCTGATATAAGGTTACGAGTAACCTTACCGGGGAATTGGAAAAGCAGTTGCCCCTCAAAATGCCGAAAAAGCCTGTTGTGACAACCACCAACGGGCTTTTTCTTGTTTTGGTCGTAACTGTGCAGAGCCAACAAATTTTACGTTTCAACGTCGGTCTATACCACCCTGTCGTAGCTCTCCGGCGCCAGGTGCCGGGGGTTCGAATCCTTTCGGGCGCACTTAAAAAGAGGCTGCTGCACAAGGAAAAAATCCAAGTGCAGCAGCCTCCTGTGTTGATGAAGGAGAAACGAAGGGAATATCCAGTTACAGGTTCAGTTCAAACTGTTCCACAGTAATGGTTGCCTGACCGTCTGCAGCAAAGGTGATGCCATCGGCGGATTGCGGGGTGTAGATCCACGCTGTCATCGTCTGCTCGCCATCGTTGATAAAGACCTCCACGCTGTTTTTATCCAGCAGGATGCGAAGCTTGAGCGCGCCGTTTTGGCTGCGCACCTTGCAGCTGCGGGTATGCACAATATCGGCGCGGGAACCGGCACAGCTGCGATCCAGTGTCAGCAGCGAGGTGTAGGGGTCATAGGTCAGGCAGGTGTGATACGCTGCATCGGCTGCCAGCTTAACGGTAAAGCTGCGGTATTCGCCCGCTGCCACGGTGACGGTCAGGTCGGCAATGCGCCCGCCGATGCCGGCCAGCGCAGTTTCATTCTGTACAGTCACATTTTCGTGCAGAGTGCGCTTACCGTGGGCGGCATCCAGCTCCCGAACCGGGGTCTGCACAATGTGTCCGTCCTTCAGATGCAGCTCGCGCGGGCAGATGGTCTGCCCGAACCACTTGCATCCCTGCGGCTTATCCTCGGTGTCCGACCAGGTTTGCAGCCACGCCGTCATCAGGCGGCGCCCATCGGGTGCCTGTGTGGTTTGGGTGGCGTAAAAGTCGATGCCGCCGTCCACCAGCTGCACCTGTTCGCGGGTAAAGGTATGGGTTTTCTCATCATAACTGCCGACAAACGCGATCACATTGTGTCCGTTGTGGAACTCACCGGACGGACGCATTTCCATCGGTCCGACCATCAGTACATGCTTGCCGTCCAGCGGAAAAAAGTCCGGGCACTCCCACATTTTGCCGTACACGTTGTTGTTGCGCGCCAGCACGGTAACAAAATGCCAGTCGAAACCGTCCTTGCTTTGGAACAGTACGGCTGCACCGCTGCCGTCCTCGGTCAGGGCAACGGTCACGGCAGAGTAGGTGCCGTCAGCTTCGCGCCAGATCTTCGGGTCACGGAAGTCGAATTTGCTGTATCCTTCAGGCAAATCTTTCTGGGTCAGCACCGGGTTGCAGGCAGGTTTTTCGTAATCCAATCCATCGCCCACAGCAACGCTCTGGGTCTGAATATCCCGCATTTCACCATTCGGCTGTTTTTCAGAAACCACACTGGTGTAGAGCAGTAGCTGCCTGCCATCATCCAGCTCCGTTGCCGAGCCGGAGAAGCAGCCGGGGCCGTTATCAGACGGAGAATCCGGAGCAATGGCGCAGGGCAGATACTCCCAATGCAGCAAGTCTGTGCTGACCGCGTGTCCCCAGTGCATCGGACCCCATTGTGTTGCGTAGGGGTTATACTGGTAAAACAGGTGGTATTTCCCATGATAGAAGGAAAAGCCGTTCGGGTCATTCATCCAGCCTACATAAGGGGTCAAGTGGTAGGCAGGGCGCTCTGCCGCAGAAATGGCAGCGCTGTGCTCTTCCTCGTAATCGCGTGCTTTCTGCAAAATTGTATTGCTCATGGATTCCTCCTGGTGAAACTTATTGCTTTGCGTAATAGGCGTCCAGATACTTCTGCATAATCGCCAGATAGTCAGACAATCCGTAGGCTTCCAGTTTGTCGAGGTACTCATTCCACTCAGCATCGGTAGTACCGTTCATGATCCAGTTTGCCTTCTGGGTGTTCATGTAGGTTTGGAGATCTGCCTGAAGGTTGGAAACCTGCTCGGTGTCCTCGTTGCTCATAAAAACATTGGGGTAAACATACTTTTTGTTCATATCCGGGGTGTAAATATCCTTGATCCAGTCCAAACGGTACTGTGCATCGTCCGGGCAGGTGACATAAACGCCGTAGTAATCATCCAGAACCGCCAGAGGACCGCCGACGCACTGTGCTTCGCGGACTTCAACGGGGGACGCATCGCCGAGGGGGGCGTGCTTCAGCATCGGCTCGCCCTTATCGTTCGTGGACATTTCAAAGATATTGAAACCGGTTTCATCGCCGTAGGTACCCCAGTTGTTCTGGGGAGACTGCAGGGGTGCATACATCTGGTCGAGCCAGGCACAAACCAGCGCGGGGTTCGATGCCTTGGCGGTGACAACACACTTGCCGCGCCCAAAGCCGCTGGTGAAGGAACCGTTCTGCGGGGTGATATTGCGGGTATCAGCAGTCAGTGCGGGCAGGGGTTCCCAATCGGTCAGGTTGTCGATGTTGGCAACATCCCAGCTAAAGCAGACGCCGTAACGACCGGCCTTGCCTTTAGAAACATAGGTGGACCATTCCTGCGTAAAGCATTCGGGGTCAATGAGGTTTTCAGAATACAGCTTGTGCAGCCAGTCAAGACCTTCACGGTAGCCCTGCTGTGTGGCCGCGCAGATAACCTTCAGGTCATCCGTGACGGCAATGTGGCGATCCTTATCGGCATCACCATAGCCCTCACCAAAGCCGTTGATCAGGATACTGGGATCCTGGTCACCGTTGTTGACAATGCAGGACATCGGGATGATATCACCCTCAATGCCAAACTCACTCTTGATGGCATCCGCGTTGTCACGGAAAGCGATCAGTACCTGCTCAAATTCATCTACCGTCGTCGGCATCTCCAGACCCAGGAAATCCAGCCACTTCTTGTTGATGAAGCTCATATTTCCCACCGTTTGGATCGCCGTCTTTTCAGCGCCCAACTGCTCGATCCACGGCAACGCCCAGATATGTCCCTCGGAATCTGTACACATGGTACGGTACTCCGGGTACATCTCAAAAACCTTCTTGAGGTTGGGCATATTGTTGTCGATGTAGTCCTCCAGATTGACAATAACGCCCTGATCTGCGTAGCGCAGCAGGTCACTGTCGCTGAAATCTGCCGTAAAGACAAAATCCGTCAGAGTGCTGGGGTTGGACATATTCAGGGTGATTTTATCGCTCCACTGGTCAGCCTGAATAGCCGTCCAGTCGATATGTACATTGGTGGCTTCCTCAAGACGTTTGAAAATGGTACGGTTGTTCGGATCGGATTCACTGCCGACCGGATAGCTTGTCATACCGGTAAAGGTTACCTGCTCCGCCAGAGGAAACGAAACGGTACCGGTAACATCTACATTGGCACCCGAATCTTTTCCGCCTCCGGCACCGCCGCCGCAGGCGGCCAGCATCATAACAGCGCTCGCCAAGGCGCCCATTTTGAGGAAATTGCAGCGTGAAATCAGTTTTTTCATTGCGTTTTTCTCCTTTTTTAATATTGCGGCCGGGAAATCCCGGTCGAGTTTTTCTAACAATCAGCCCTTGACGGAGCCCGCCATAATGCCTGCATCAAAATACTTTTGGAAGAAGGGATACATGACCAGCAGCGGCAGACTGGAAATGATAATGGTTGCATACTTGAGCAGCTCGGCCATTTTTGCGCGTTCAGCCGTGCTTTGAATATCGGCAATCATACCGGATTCAGGCTGGCTTTGGATCAGGATAGAGCGCAGCACTAACTGCAGGGGCTGTTTGGAGGCACTGTTCAGGTAGATCATCGCGTCAAAATAGCTGTTCCACATAGCGACAAACTGCCAAAGAGCAAGCACCGCCACTACCGGCATACAAACCGGCAGCAAGATATTAAAGAAGTAGCGCATTTCGCTGGCACCATCCACATCGGCTGCCTCACGAAGCTCACGCGGGATCCCCTGATAATAGGTACGGGCAATGATCATATTCCAGACGCTGAATGCACCCGGCAGGATGACCGCCCACATGGAATCCAGCAGACCGATATTGTTGATGAGCAGGTAGGTAGGGATCAGACCGCCGTTGAAGAACATCGTGATAACGAATAAGGTGTTGAAAAATTTCTTTCCCTTGAAGTCCGGCAGCGACATCGGATAGGCTGCCAGCATCGTTACGGCAACGGAAATGACGGTAAATATAACCGAATAAAGAACAGCGTTTTTGAAGCCGACCCATATCTGTTTGTCCGAGATGACGCGCTCATAGGCATCCAGGCTCCATTTGCTGAAGTCAAAGGAAATGCCCTTGTTTTGCAATGTGACGGGATCCATGAACGAAGCGATCACAATGTAAACCATCGGCACAATAATGGCGATGAGAAACACAGCCAACAGTGCATAGCCGCAGTAGAGGATAGCTTTGTCTTGTTTGGTATAGATCTGCATTCCCGACTTTTTCTTAGACATAGCGGACACCTCCTTACAAGCCTTGCCCATCGTTCATCTTGGCAACGACTTTGTTTACAGCGATAAGCAATATGACATTGATAACTGTGTTGAACAGACCGACTGCTGTTGAAAAGCTGTAATCACCGTCTAACAGACCTTTTTTATATACATAAGTGGCGATGATTTCTGCCGAATCCAGGTTCAGATCCGTTTGCAGGGCGTAGGCTTTTTCAAAGCCGATGCTCATAATGTTGCCTGCCTGCAGGATGAACTGAATCACGACCATGTCCTTGATGGCGGGCCATTCAACGGTTCGTATTTGCTGAATCAGGTTCGCGCCGTCCAGCATGGCGGCTTCTTTCAGCTCCTGGCTGGCGTTGGAAAGCGCGGCTGTGTACATAATGGAGGACCAACCTGCGCCCTGCCAGATTCCGCTGATGATGTAAATCGGGCGGAAAGCCTCCGGCAATGTCATAAAGTTGATGCCGGTATGAAACAGCCCATTTACAGGACCTGTGACAGACAGCAGAACGCGCACGATACCGCACAGCACGATCACGGAAATAAAGTTGGGCATATACAGGACAAGCTGAACCTTCTGCTTGATCTTATTGCTTTTAATGCGGTTGAGCAGGAAGGCCAACAAAATCGGAATGGGGAAGCCCCACAGCAAGCCATAGACGCTCAGTTTCAAGGTGTTGATCAAATACCGCATGAAATCCGGCGAGGACAGGAACCGCGTAAAGTTCTTGAACCCGACCCATTCGCTGCCCCAGATGCCCTTGAACGGGTTGTATTTTTGGAAGGCGATCAGTACGCCGCCCATAGGAATGTAGCGGAATACAAGGGTCAGCAATACAGCCGGCATCAGAAATAGCAGGTAGAGCTGCCAATGACGCTTAATGTACACCCATGTATTATGCAGTTTACGGTCAACCGCCATGACCGCGCTTTGGGGTGCAACTGACTTTGGTTTCATGAATCATTCTCCTCCTTTTTGATTTCATTGTACCGTTTCTTCTTTGTTTTACATTTGCACAACATGTTCTGCTCAGACCCCCTTGAATGGTGCATTTGTAAAACCCTGTGATTTATTTATACCATCACCAATCGCAAAAGTCAATGGCGTTTTCCTCGTTTTTAAGCGAATTACGGTACATTCGTGCAGCTGCACAAAAACCAGTGCGCGCGAATGTGCAATATGCTGATTTGCGTTTTTACATTTGACTAATTTGTGCATATGCACTATACTGGTATCAGAAACACAGGAATTTCCCGGACGGAGATACCTACAGAATATAGTAAAGTACATTTCTTACTTAAAGAGTGTACAGAATCGAGGCAGGCCATGTCTACCAAAGTCACCATTCAGGATATTGCCAACGAGCTTCAGCTTTCCCGCAATACGGTTTCCAAGGCTATCAATAACACCGGCGTTCTGGCCGATGCCACACGGGAGAAGATCCTGCGCAAGGCTGCCGAAATGGGATACAAGCAATTTTCCTACCTTCCGGTATTTGATGGGAACAGCAACGCCGGGGATGCTTCCATTCTCCCCGTCGATAAGCGGGAAATTGCCATACTGACAACCCGTTTTCTGAATAACTCCCACTTTGCCGCAATGATGTTGGATCGCTTTCAATCAGAGCTTCAGCATCTTCACGCCTGTATGACGATCCACCGCATTTCGCCCGCTGAGCTGGCTGCAAAGGAGCTGCCGTCTTCCTTAAACACAGAGCACACGGCAGGCATCATCTGCTTTGAAGTATTTGACTATGATTACGCCCAGATGCTTTGTACGCTGGGCATTCCGCTTCTTTTTGTGGACACACCCGTGATGGAAATGCGCCCTCCGCTGCAGGCTGATCGGCTGTATATGGAAAACCGTATCGAAATTCAGAACATGATGGCGCAGATGGCACAGCGCGGACGAAAACGTATCGCCTTTGCCGGGGATAAAGAGCACTGCCAGTCTTTTCATGAACGTTACCTGGCTTACAAGGATGCAGCCGAGCATTTTGGTATGGCAACCGACTGGCCGACCTGCGCAACGCAAAAAACGCAGCCAAACTATTCGGAGTATCTGTATCAGTCGCTGCGCGGTTGCCCGACCATACCGGACGCTTTTATCTGCGCCAATGATTTTATAGCAATGGATCTTATCAACGCCTTGCATCGGCTTGGCTATTCCGTTCCGGATGACATCTGGATTTGCGGATTTGATGACAGCCAAGAGGCATCGTATTTTTCACCTCGGCTGACATCCATTCATATTCACGGGCAAATCATGGGGTATGCCGCCGCCAATCTGCTTATGACCCGTATTGAGGAGCCCTCGCTGAATTATCGGACTGTATATACGGAAACGAATCTGATCCTGCGTGAATCCACAGGAGATTGAGAGGTACAGTATGCGTGACCTGTGGGACAAGCCGTGGTTTTCTGTGCTGACAAAGCTGACATACAGCGCCTATCTGAACATTTTGTGGCTTATATGCAGTCTGCCGATTTTTACGATCGGCGCCTCCACTACGGCGCTGTTTTACTGCACATTGAAAATGGCTGAGGATCGTGATGAGGGTCTTACCCGTATGTTCTTCCGTGCGTTTCGCAGCAATTTCAAGCCTGCCACAAAGCTGTGGCTTATCCTGCTGGCACTTGGCTGCTTTTTGGGCGTTGATGGCTTCGTGTTGAGCCGCCTTTGGAACACCAGTGCATTCTGGACGATTTTGACAGCGCTGGTGATCGGTGCTGCCGTGCTGTACGCCATTGTACTGCTCTACGCATTTCCCCTGCTGGCACGTTTTGAAAATACGACGCTTGGCATTTTAAGGACCTCCTTTGCCGTCGGGGTTCGCTATTTGTTCTGCACCCTGCTGATGGCGTTCATTTACGCTGTCATGGGGTGGATCACAGTTTGCGTATTCGCGCCCGCCTTTCTTTTGGGAATGGGCTTGTGTGCCATGCTATGTTCTTTCCTCTTGGTAAAAATCATTCATCTTATCGGCGGAGATCCCGATGCGGCAGATGAGGAATCGCACGATGAAGAGCGCTGATCTTGCCACCCTGCGCGCTCTGCATGGGCGCAAAAAATGGGAACACATTTGGGCATACTACAAACTCCCCATCATAGGAATTTTAATCGTTTTATACATTTTCGGATATGCCGCTTATCGGCATTTCACCAAAAAAGAAGCTGTGCTGTACGTTAGCCTTGTGAACATTTCAGCCGGTTCTGATTTGACCGGGCAGCTTGCTGACGGCTTTGCCCAATATGCGCATCTGACAAAAAAGCAGCAGGTCAACCTGCTGACCGGGCTGATGATAAATGAAACTGCCAATGCAGATGAACAATATGTCTATGCCTCTGAGCTGAAGCTGCTGGCTGCTGTCAGCGCACAGCAATTAGATGTTATTCTAATGGACACCGCTGCGCGAGAGCAACTGCAAGACGAAGAGTATTTTCTTGACCTGCGCACATTGGATGCTGATTTCAGCAGCTTGGATGAATTGTCTGCCGATGGCGTAACGCTGGATATTTCCGACACGTCCCTCATAGCACAAGCCGGTTTCGAGGGATCCGTTTACCTCGGTGTCATTGCAAATGCACCGCACCCGGAGCGCGCAGCTGCCTATATTCGCTATCTTTTGAAGTAGTAAAGCTGCTTCTTTTTGTTCGATACATTCAGCAAGGAGAGATACACATGGATATTGTAACGATTGGTGAAGTTTTGATTGACCTGACCCAGACCGGCAGGGATGAACGCGGCATTCCACAGTTTGCGGCAAACCCCGGCGGTGCCCCCGCCAATCTGGCGGTTGCCGCCGCCAAGTTGGGCGCACAGACTACCTTTATCGGCAAGGTGGGCGAGGATGCCTTTGGCCGCTATCTGACCGAAGTTTTGCATGAAAACAAGGTAGACACCCGCTATATGGTCACCGATGCCGACCACCCCACCACCATGGCCGTTGTTTCGGTGGACGCCTCCGGTGAGCGAGATTTCAGCTTCTACCGCAGTGCCAACGCCGATGTGATGCTGCGCAAAGAGGACATCCCGGAGGAAGCCCTGAAAGCAGCCAAAATCGTGCATTTCGGCTCGGTCAGCCTGACCGCCGACCCCGCCCGCACCGCTACGCTGGACGCTGCTGCCCGCGCCAAAAAGCTGGGGGCAATCATCACCTACGACCCCAACTACCGCGCCAACCTTTGGCACAGCGAGGAAGAAGCGATCGCACAGATGAAAGCTCCCCTGCCGCTGGTGGATATCCTGAAGGTTTCGGACGAGGAGCTGCCCCTGCTGACCGGCACCACCGACTGCGAAAGCGGCACGGCGCAGCTGGCACAAAACGGTATTCGGCTGATTTTTGTCACCTTGGGTGCAAACGGTGTGTTCTACCGCTTTGGAGAGAACACCGGTCATGTAGCCGGTGTTCCCTGCAAGGTGGGCGACACCAACGGTGCAGGCGACACCTTCTTTGGGGCAGCGCTGTCCAAGCTGTGCAAGGAGGATTTGAACACCCTGACGGCGGACAAACTGGAAAGCATTCTGGCTTTTGCCAACAAAGCGGCCAGCATCACCACCAGCCGCCGCGGTGCCATCCCCGCCATGCCCACCCTGACAGAAGTGGAGGGCTGACCCATGGCGCAGGAATTTTCCGCACGATTTGCCCGCCATAAGGACGAGCTGGAATGGCTGTTCATGGAATTGTACAACAACCGGGAAGGGTTGGAGGTTCTGGAACGGGAGATGGCAGACGCCTACGACGCCCGCAGCGCCGAGCTGAAGGCGCTGGACAAAGCCCGCGCCGCCGACCCGAACTGGTACAAGCGTGGCAATATGTTCGGCATGACGATGTACACCGACCTGTTTGCCGGAAATTTGAAAGAATTGGCAAAGAAGCTGCCCTATTTCAAGGAGCAAAAGCTGACCTATCTGCACCTGATGCCTTTACTGCAGATGCCCCACCCGCACAACGATGGCGGCTATGCGGTGGAGGATTTCGACACCGTGGACCCGGCTCTCGGCACGAATAAAGACCTCGAAAATCTGACCCGCGAACTGCGCAAGGCCGGCATCAGCCTGTGTCTGGATTTTGTTATGAACCACACTGCCAGCACCCACCGCTGGGCAATGGCGGCCAAGGCGGGCGACCCGTGGTTTCAAGCCTACTACCACCTGTTTGATGACCGCACCATCCCGGACCAATACGAGCAGACTGTGCCGCAGGTATTTCCCAACACCGCGCCCGGCAACTTTACCTGGTGCGAGGAGATGCACAAGTGGGTGCTGACCACCTTCCACGACTACCAGTGGGATTTGAACTACGCAAACCCGGCGGTGTTCGTGGACATGACCAAAAGTATTCTGCATCTGGCAAATCTGGGTGTGGAGGTGTTCCGCATTGACGCTGTGCCTTACATTTGGAAACAGCTTGGCACGACCTGCCGCAATTTACCGCAGGTACATACCATTGTGCGGATGCTGCGCATGGTGCTGGAATGTGTCTGCCCCGCGGTCATCCTCAAGGGCGAAGTGGTCATGGCGCCCAAGGAACTGGCGGCGTACTTTGGCACACCCGAAAAACCGGAATGTCACATGCTTTACAATGTGTCCACCATGGTCAACCTGTGGGCTGCCTTGGCAAGCCGTGACACCCGCCTGCTGAAGGCACAGCTGGACGCCCTGCACGCCCTGCCGGGCAACTGCTGGTTTGTAAACTATCTGCGCTGCCACGATGATATCGGCTGGGGTCTGGATGAAGCGGCTGAGAACCGTTTTGATATTGACCCCCAAAAGCACAAGGAGTATCTCTACCATTTTTATGCGGGCGATTTCCCCGGAAGCTGGGCAAAGGGAGAGTTGTACAACTACGACCCTGCTACCGGCGATGCCCGCAGCTGCGGCACCACCGCCAGCCTGTGCGGAGTGGAGCAGGCGCTGGAATCGGGCGATGTGATCGCGCTGGACTACGCGGTCCGCCGCGACTTGCTGCTGCATAGCGTCATGGCATTTTTGCAGGGATTTCCGATGCTGAACTCCGGCGACGAGATCGCCCAGCTCAACGGCTGGGATTATAAGTCCGACCCCAATCGGGCAGACGACAGCCGCAACCTGCACCGCAGTGCGTTTAACTGGGAAAACGCAAAACAGCGCACCCAAAAGGGTACGCTGCCGAACAAGCTGTGGCAGGGCATGGAGGAACTGCGCAAAATGCGGGCAGACGAGTGCTTTGCCCCGGACGCATGGGTAACCACATGGGACACCCACAACCCCGGCGTCCTGGCACTGGTACGCAAGCACGGCGAGGAGACGCTGGTGGGGCTGTTCAACTTTACCGAGTACCCGGCAGGGGCCGGTCTTGACGCTTTGGGCGGCAGCTACCGTTCCGCAGGCGGTCAGCCCGTCTGGCTGGCGGATGTAGAACTGGAACCGTATCAGGCACTGCTTGTGAAGAATGTATAAGCCTTGAGGCAGACATATATCCCCGTTCGGCTGCACCATCCATGCAGGTGGTTATGAAATGATTGTCAGGCATTTTACGTTTATGCCTTTTACGCTAGGGCGGGGCGTGGGAGTGAATCAGTTCTGATTCACTTTGGCAGTCCTCGTGCGTATTTCGTACAATCTTTCAGAATTGGTCTAATCATAAGTTCTCTTCCCTTTCGTGTTGTATCGTTATTCTGTGCAACCCTTTTGCATGCACTTTCCGGCGAGAAAAAGAGCCTGGAGAACCTTACCGATTTGGTAAGGCCCTCCGGGCTCTTTTTACTTCAGGCATTATCAGTCGGTCAATAGTAAGCGCAAATTGCTTACGAGACATGCACAATTCACGGCGACAATCCACTATGACGGATTTCATCAGCATGGCTTGCTCATCATCCAAAACTGCAATCCGTTATCTGCCGCGCTCGTAAAGTGATATTCTCTCCATCACTTCCCGCTTTCAGGGAAGATGATTTTGTTGACAAAGAAGAAAATGACCATAGACACGCCGCCGTTCAAAACCGTCGTGCCGATGTTATAAATAAAGTCCGGCACCAGCAGCCCGGCTACGGCAACCCATACGCAGTTGATGGAGTTGACGATGCAGGTGATGACGCAGAAAGCCAGCACATACCACGCGATCTGCTTGCCTAAATTGCCCTTACTGCGGAACACGAAATTGCGCTGGATCGGGAAGTTGATGCACTCACCAATGACCATGGCGATCATATACGCGCAGAAGTACGGCAGCCCGCCGTGGGCGGCATCGTAGCCGAGGATGTTCCACTTGAAGGTTTCCCCAAACAGGGTCACATCCACGCCGGGCCAGCCGAAATCCACCACCGGCAGACTGCTGAACGCAGCGGGCAGAAATTGCAGCAGCAGATACTTGAACACGGTGATCAGATTCGACACGATGACGAACAGACCGCCCTCGCGCACCCACTTGGCTGCGGCGGGGTGTTTTTCAACAAAATTATTCCAAACCTGCATAATGCAACCTCCATCAAGCGCCGCGCAGACGCTTTTCCATCTGCGCATTCAGCACCACATTCTTAATCGCTTCATAAATCACCCGCACAAGACCCAGGATCCAGAAGCCCTGCAATTCCATGACAATGCCGTCCACCATGCCCATGCTGATGGCGCCGTTCGTCATCTTTGCCAAGGCGCGAAGGGGCATATTGTACTGGAACAAGATGTTCAGGTCCGGCTTGCCGCGTTTATAGCTGACATCCAGCAGGATCGTCAGCACAAGCCAGACAAGCCAGCCCAGCGGGCTGCGTGCGTGGTTCAGTTCGCCCAAGGTCAGATTGCGGTCAATTTTGGTTTTGCCATTCGGGATGGGATGCCCCAACAGCTTTTCAAAGTCTGCATCGGAAACGTGCAGCACATTGCCCTTATAATAGCAATCCAAGTCCCTATCCTCATACGGATGCACGGTAGCCGTTCCATGTACGGAGATTTTCTCGCACAGCCGGATGTCCTCCACGCTTGCGCCGACAAGCAGCTCGTACTCGCCGCCCTCGATCTCCCAGCGGTTAGCCTTGACATTCCAGAAACGGAACGCCTTATCGTCCAGCATGATGGTGAGGCGCTGTTTTTCACCGGGGGCAAGCGTTACGCGGGCAAAGCCTTTCAGTTCCTTTGCAGGGCGGAAAAGCTCACTGTTCTTTTTAGCAACATACAGCTGCACAATTTCCGTTCCTGCCACACTTCCGGTGTTCGTTACGGTAAGGCTGACCCCCTGTTCATCGGCGACCATATCGCTGTACGCAAACGTCGTGTAGCTCATACCATAGCCAAACGGGAAGCGCACAGCTTTTTCCGCCGTGGTAAAGTAGCGGTAGCCGATGTACAGCCCCTCGCGGTACTCCACAGTCTTGCGGCGGGTGGCAAAGTCGGCGGCGCTGGGGACGTCGGCGTAGGCCAACGGCCATGTTTCTGCCAGCTTGCCGCAGGGGTTGACCTTGCCTGTCAGCGCATCCGCAACGGCGCCCGCCCCCGCCTGACCGCCTAAGGCGGCGTACAACAGGGCTTGGCAGTTGTCCAGCCACGGCGTTTCGACTACGCTGCCGCTGTACAATACCACGGCAATTTTCGGGTTGACAGCCGCCACAGCCTGCAGCAGATCCACCTGATTTTGCGCAAGGCGCAGATTGCTGCGGTCAAGACCCTCACTCTCAGCGATTTCATCCAGACCCATGCACAAAATAACTGTATCCGCCTGTGTCGCCAGTTCGCAGGCGGATTTCTGCAAAGCAGCATCCGGCTTACCGTGGCGGTCAAAGCCCTGCTGATACCCGATGACGTTCAACTCGGAGTCGATCAGCTTATCCAGCAGCACGTCCACCTGTGTCGAGTTCACCATGCTGGAGCCTGCGCCCTGGTAGCGCGGATTTTTGGCAAAGTCGCCGATGACGGCCACCTTGGTACCCTCCGCCAACGGCAGCAAAGAGCCCTCGTTTTTCAGCAGCACAAGGCTTTCCTCGGCGGCGCGGCGGGCAAGCGCATGATGGGCTGCCGCATCAAACTCACGCGGGGCAGCGTCCAGCGCAGCCTTGGTATCAAACACCAGCGGCAGCAGCTCTGACAAGCGGGCGTCGATGTCGGATTCAGAGATTTTCCCGCTTTCCACCGCCGCCAGCAGTTCGCGCACGCTGTCCCCGCCGGGCGCGGGCATTTCCAGCGTGGAGCCGTTTTTCACACCCAGCGCGTGGTCGTTGCTTCCGCCCCAGTCGGTGATGACCGCGCCGTCAAAGCCCCACTCACCGCGCAAGATCTCCATGAGCAGGTGCTTATTCTCGTTGGCATAGGTACCGTTCACAAGATTGTAGGACGACATAATGCTGCGGGGATGCCCCTCTTTGACGGCAATTTCAAACCCGGTCAGGTAAATTTCCCGCAGGGTGCGCTCGTCCACGATGGAATCCGAAGCCATACGCCGCGTTTCCTGGCTGTTGACGGCAAAGTGCTTCGGGCAGGCGGCTACGCCCTTGGACTGGATGCCGCGAATATATCCCGCCGCCAGCTTGCCCGCGAGATACGGGTCCTCGGAGAAATACTCAAAGCTGCGCCCGCACAGCGGGTTGCGCTTCATATTAAGCCCCGGTCCCAACGCCACCGACACTTCCTGCGCAGCGGCTTCCTCGCCCAAGGCTGCGCCGATTTCCTCGCCCAGCGCGGCATCCCAGCTGTTGGCGATGGCGGATGCCGTGGGGAAGCAGGTGGCGGGCACGCTGGGATTCAGCCCCAAGTGGTCGCTCTCCCCCGCCTGCTTGCGCAAGCCGTGGGGACCGTCCGACAGCCAGATCTGCGGGATGCCGTGTTGGGGCATACCCCGCGTTTTGAAGGTTTCCGCGCCGGAAAGCAGCGCGCATTTTTCTTCCAAGGTCAATTCTTTCAGCAAAAGTTCTGTATTTTGCATATATTTTCCCTTCTCATAAGAAAAGCCGCATCCAACGCCTGCAAGCAGACATCAGACGCGGCTTTTATTCAGCAAATACCGTTGTTAGAGCAAAGAATGCTTACTCTGCCGCCAGCGTGACCACAGCCTCGTTGATGGAGTAGGTGTTGCTGTAGCCCCAGCCGGAAACGATTTCGTCGTGGGCGGGGATGGTCAGCTGCTTGCTGCCGTCCTCACCCTCGGTGATGGGCACCGTCAGGGCATCGCTGCCGTTCAGGGTCATGGTAAGGGCATCGTCCTGCACATCCACCAGCGTGCCGGTGATGGACGCAGAGCCATCGGCGGCAGTCAGTGTGCAGACCTTGTGGGAGTAATCCACCAGCAGCACGGCATCCGTTGCGGTGGGCGTTTCGCCCTGCACCAGCTCATAGCTGCCGGTGTACTGCTCGGTGACAAGATCCTCGACCTGCACTTCAAACGTAGCGGTTGCACCCAGGAAGGAGGCCGTCACGGTCTTGATGCCTGCGGTGTCGCTGTCGTAACCGGTGAAGGTCAAGCGACCGCCCCAGATGGACTCCTCCGCACCGTTGGCGCGGGTAGCCGTCACAACCAGCTCGCCGGGGTTGAAGATGTCGCCCGTGTAGAAGGTGCGCAGGTTGGAGGCATCGATCGTCAGGCTCTTGGCAGGGGCATAGGGCTGACCGTAGATGTTGATGTTGCGGGTGAACGCACCGCCCATAACGCCATAGCTCAGGCTGGCTTCCATGCTGTATACGCCGTGGTCGGTGTCAAAGACGAAGATATCCGCATCTGCGCCGCCATCCACATCGGTGGGGCGCACGGTGCCGTCGGCGTCCTGATTGCCCAGCAGATGAATGACGAAGTTCTTCTCGCCGTTTTCATCGTAGTTGTACCAGTAGCCGTAAACATGGGAGATAGAGTCGCCGCCCACGGAGGTGCTGGGACCGCTGAAGGAACCCCACATCGAACCGTCGGTGTAGCAGTACATATCAAGACACGCCGGGTCCACGATGGTGCTGAAGCCTTCGGTGTACTGACCCTCGAAGAAGTAGGCGACTTCTCCGTTCGGCTCCTTGGCTTCCCAGGTTTCCTGCGGGATGGCAACAAGGTCATCCAGCGTCTTGGAGGTGAACTCGTTGTCGTTGTAGTTCATAACGGGACCATCGGCAGAAGTCTGCGCCGCATCGGGGGCAACCTCCGCATCGCCGTTCGAGGGCAGGCTGCTGCTCTGCAGGGAGAAACCGCCCACGCAGACTGCAGCGACCACAACCACCGCACCGGCGGCAGCAAACTGTTTTCCGGTGGCTTTTGCCTCGCCGGTTTTCGTCTGCTTGCAGAAGCAGGCGATCACGCTGAGCAGGCAGGCAATGAAGGTGCCGACCATATAAAACACGCACAGACCGGCGTTGCCGCCCGCAAAGGTGACATGGTTGATGACGTCGGCAAAGACGAAATACAACTGCACAACGACAAGATACAGGGCAATGTTATAAATGACCGCCTGAATCAGCGCGCTGAACGGAACGGAAACAAAGAAGAAAACGAGCGAAGCGGCAGCGCCGACCAGCAGCACCACGCCGGCCATCGTGCCGGAGTGACCCAGAGGGGCAGCCGTGGCCTGTGTGAGCAGGAATACAATGCCGGTGATCAGCGCGACCAGCGCTGCGGCAAGGCAGAACCAGCTGCCCAGCCCTTTATTTTTCAAGCCTTTATTCATCGGGTTCCACCTCCATCAATTCTTTTTGGCGGCACGATTTTTCCGCTTTTCCTCGGAGAAAACGTCCGTGTAGGTATGCAGCACATACATCACGACAGCGGCAACGGCCAGTGCGCAGAACACAACATCGAGAGCGCGCAGGGTCGTCTGCCACCACGGGGCTGCGTCGGAAACGACAACGTCCTCCGCGCCGGAGCCGCCCATAGAGGACTGCAGCATGATGTAGTACAGATAATGGTTGGAGTCAATGACCTTCTGCAGCAGGTCGCCGTCATCGGTGCTGGTGATCAGCTTCTCGATTTCGTTCGGGCGGGCGGTATCCAGGCAGAAGATGTTGTTGCCTGCCATCAGCATTTCGGGGGCAGAGGAATACTCGGACGCGGTCAGCGCATCGTCGATGATGTAGCCGCCGTAGTTCCACTCGTCGCGCAGGATGTGCTGGATGCCCTGGTTGGCGGCAGCGTACATAACGCCGATACGGTTGTAAGCGGTCATAACGCCGAGAGAATCGCCCTCAGCCAGAGAACCCTCAAAGGCGCGCATATAGATCTCGCGGATGGACTGCTCGTTCGCAAAGGTGGAGATGCCCTGACGGCCGGCTTCCTGCTCGTTCAGGAAGAAGTGCTTGACCGTACCGATCAGACCCTTGTTGCGCATACCGTGGGAAACGGCCTTGGCAGCATAGTAGCTGAGAACGCCGTCCTCGGAGAAATACTCAGAGGTACGACCGGAGTAGGGAGAGCGCAGGGTGTCCGCGCCGGGCGCGTAGGCGATGGGGATGGACGCATACAGCGCATCCTCGCCGTACATCTCGCCAAAGCGGGTCTGCACATCGTGGTTCCAGGTTGCGCCGACGATAGGCAGCGTAGCCCAGCCGGTGCAGTTGCGGCGGTCGCCGTACTTAAACTGACCGTTCATGCCCTCGGGACCATCGACGATGGTGCAGCCGGGCTTGTTGACAGCCTTGACAGCCTTGATGCCCTTGGAGTCGCCCATGTTGATGAGCAGATCGCTCAGCGTCAGCTGAGAAAGGAAGTCATTCCACTTCGGGTCGTCGAAGGCGACGCCGATCATATCGCTGAAGTTGATCTTCTCATCCAGCTCCACGCCGAGGTTGAAGTCGGAAACGCTCTTGGCATCGGCTGCCTTGACGTAGGTCTGCATATTCAGACCGTTGTACAGCTTATCGTTGACCGTCAGGGTCTCCAGCGTGGTGGGGTAGGTCGTATCCCACGCGCTGCGGGACAGGTAGGTGATTTTTTCGTCGTCGTTCGCCCAGTAGTTCACATCAGCGTCGTCGAAGGTATTCGTGACTTCCACATCGCTGTTGTAACGGGAGTTGCGGTACTTTTGGGTATCGACCTCGGTGTTGGGGGCGGTCCAAGTGGCCACGGCGGCGGTGTTGCCGGTGACGACATTGCCGTCCTGATCGATCAGCTTGCCCGCAACGGCGTCACCGCACTTGGCGGCCAGCACATTGTTCAGTGCCTCGTGTGCGCCGTTGCCGACGGCGAAGTAGTAATCGCCCGCATCGAGGATGTAGCCCTTCGCGCCGTTGGCGTCATAGGACGCGAGGAAGTAGCCGGGCACATCGACTGTGACAGTCTCGGATGCACCTGCGGCCACATCGATTTTGTCATAGCCCAGCAGCTGGATCGAGGACTTTTCGACGTTGTTCTGCTTGTCGTAGTCGGTGTAGGGGGTCTGTGCGTACAACTCCACCGTAGCCTTGCCGTCCCTGTCGCCGGTATTGCTCACCGTGACAGTCGCCGTAAAGGTATCGGTGTCGCTGTTGTAGTCCAGTTTGTCAAGGTTGTACTCATAGTTCGTGTAGGACAGACCGTAGCCGAAGGGGAAGCAGACCTCCTCGGCGTAGTTCCAGCCGTCGGTCGAGGCTTTGGTGCCAACCGTGGAATCGGCGTTGCCCTGACCGAGGATGGTGTCCTCGTAGCGGGTCTCGTAGTAGCGGTAGCCGACGTAGATGCCTTCGTTATAGCTGACAAAGCTGTCGCCTGCCGCGCGGGGCGTTTTGCTGCCGTAGTTGTAGGCGTGCAGACCGAAGTTTTCGGCACTGGGCGCGGACAGGGAGTTGGCGGCAAAGGTGGCGGTGGTGTGACCGGAGGGGTTGACCTCACCGGTCACAACGCGGATGGCGCCGGGCATACCGTAGAAGCCGGGGTTGCCGACCCACAGCACGGCGTCAACATTGTACTCGTCCAGCCAGTCCATCTCCATCGCAAAGACGGAGTTCAGCAGGACGACGGTTTTCTTGAATTTGCCGGAGTCCTTGATTTTCTGGAAGATTGCCTTCTCGTTGTCGTCCAGCTCCAGCATACGCTTGCCCTCATCGTTGACCATCGCAAGGTCGTTGCCCTCGGTGGCAAAGCGGGACAGCGTCACAAACGCGACATCGCCGTAGGACGCAAACGAGTCGGTGACGCTGCCGGTGAACAGCGCCGGGTCATATTCGCCCACGCTGGAAACGCTTCTTTCTTTCGGCGCGGCGGCGGAAGCGTAGGCGTCCAGCACGGTTTGGTTCACGTTGAAGCCGGCATCCTGCAGGGCGTCAACGGGGGTTTTCTGGTAATCCGGGTTCGTGGAGGAACCGCCTGCGGTGCTGCGGAACACCGGGTCGATGCTGCCGCGGCCAAAGACCGTGACGTTGCGCTCAGACTCGGAAAGCGGCAGGGCATTGTTGCGGTTGTAGAGCAGCACGCTGCCCTCTTCTTCTTCCTGCTCACAGAACTGATAAGCGGCTTCGATGTACTTTGCGTAGCTTGCGTCAGACAGGGTGCCGTCAGCGGAGAACTCCGTGCCGCCGTAAGATGCGCCAGCGCCTTCGATGCCGAGTGCGTGGTTGACTTCGCCTTCCTGCTGGAACGCAATAGTCGTTCCGGTCAGGACAAGGTTGGCCACCAGCACAGCCGCGCCGGACAAGCCCAGCCAACGGCGGGACTTGCTTGAGGTTTCCTTTTGTGCCATAGGTTTTTCTCCTTCCTAAACTGTCACAGATGAATGATCCGATGCGCTTGCTGCCAAGGGCTGCGCATTTCCCTTTTGCAGAAGCCTTTCGTATCTTTTTCACAAAGCTATCATAAAGGGAAGTGTTGACCGGGTCAATGCAGTTGGCGCAAATGTCAAAAAACACGGCACAAATGACAAAGAAGAAAAGCGACCGCCTTTCGGCAGTCGCTTTTGGGTTATGCAGTTTCTTTTTGGCTTTTCCCGCAGGGGAAGGTGACCACCAGGTAAAAAATCGAGTCCTCCACAAAGCAGTCTGCCGTGCCGCCGTACAGCTCGGCAATGCTTTTGATGCTTTTTATGCCGTAGCCATGCTCCTCGGTATCCTGTTTGGTTGTGACGATAGCGCCGTCCCGCAGCGTCGGCGGTGCGGGGGTGTAGTTCTGCACGCGGATGACCGCCATGTCACGGCAGCGGCTGATGTCCAGTGTGATGACCCGCTTAGACGCATCGCTTACCTGCGTCAGACACTCAATGGCATTGTCCAGCGCATTGCCCAGCAGGGAGTAAATGTGGTAGTGCTTCATATTCTCCAGACAGCTGCCGTCTGCCGAGCAGACCAGCTGAATACCTGCCTGCCCGCAGAGTGCCGACTTTTGGGTCAGTGTGATGTCCAGCGCCTTATTCCCGGTGAAATAGCGCAGGTTCAGGTTGTTCATCTCTTCTTCCAGACGGGCGCGTTCCTCATCCGTGGCGCGGGAATACTGCTGTTTCAGGTCATGGTAGCGGATGTTGATTTTTTCCATGTCTTTTTTTGCCTGCTCATACTGCTGCTTGTCACATTCCAGCAGCTGTGCCAGCATTTCATTCTCGTGTTCCAGACTCTTGATGCTGCAATTTGAAAATTCCAGCGCCAGAATCGTGATGGCAAACAGGATGCAGAACGCATTCAGCGCCAGATAGGCGGTCGGGTAGGACTCTGCGCTGCTGTCCAGGACATCCTCCAGCACAACACTCAGGTAGACCGCGGCAATCAGGAAAAAGCCGGAGTAAAGCACGGTCTTGACATTGTCAAACAGCAGGCACCCGCGCCGGATGCGCAGGGTGAACAGCAGGTAGATGACCAGGCAGACCACAAGGTTGCTGAAAAGCAGAATGACAAAGTCAACGCGCCTGTCCGTGCGCCCATGCTGAATCAGCCAAAAAATGGGCATATAGGCCAGCTTACTGGCAATGTGCTGCACCGCGTAGGCACAGGTTGTATAAAACAGGGCGTGCAGCGGGCTGCAGTCAAAGCTGAACCATATCAGGTCAAACAGCAGCGTCGTATACAGCAGCAATTTTGCCCAAAGCGGCAGGAATGCCAGGGTGTCCGTCAGCGCAAGAAAGGCCCATACACCCGCCGCCAACCGCGGAACGAAGCAGCTGCGGCGCTGCCCCCACGGGACAAACAGGCAGGCGCATAGAATCATACCCAGCTGGATTTGCTGGTTCAGTATCCAATTTATGACCGGCACGGGTCTTCCCACTCCTTTTTTGCCATATATCGGGAGAATGCCTCGGTAAAGGCGTCCTTGTAGGTGCGCCCGATGGGCAGTGCCGCCCCGCCGATATAGACATTCATACGGCTTACCGCCGTGATACAGCGCAGGTTCACAAGATAACTGGCGCTGCATCGTACAAAGCCGTAGGGCGTCAGCTGCGCCGCGATTTCCTGCATCGAACCGCGGTTTTTGATGATCTCGGTCTTACCGTCCCCGCCGCACAGGTTGTACAGCAGGTCGTGCTGGCGCACCTCCACATAGGCGATTTCCGCTGCATCCAGCAGCCGCGTCACGGTGCCGTCCTTGACGACAATGTGCGGCGGCGCAGTCTTTTGACCGGCGCGCTTTTGCAGCACCTTCAGCGCCCGCGTCAGATACATATGGAAGGAGTACCACTGTATCGGCTTTACAATAAAGCCCAGCGCCCCGACACTGTACCCGTTCAGCGCGAATTGCTGCAAATTCGTGCAAAAAATGAGGATGACGTCTTGATCTGTCTCCCGGATTTTTTCGGCCAGTTCCATGCCGGACATCTGCGGCATATCAATGTCCAGATATAAAATGTCAAAATCACGGTCTTGCGCCGCCAGATAGACTGCCGCACAGTCGAACTCCTGTACGTTCAGTTCTGTGCCGTTCTCCGCGCCAAACCGCGCCAGTGCCTGTTTCAGTTGGTCTCTTTCTTGTTTTTCATCGTCCACAATGCCGATTCGGATCATCGTGCGTTCCTCCCTCCGCGCAAGGATCTATACAAGTATGATATACCCCCGAACGCAGCCGCGTCAACCTTTTACGAGCGAATCGTCCAATTTTCCCAAGATATTTCAGGTGGCAGTTGCCGCAGTTGCAGCCGCCGTAGATGGGATCATTACCTGTACCGTCTATCCCGAAGTGCCGCCGCGGGTGGAATACGCTCTCTCCGACTTAGGCGGATCCATGCGTCCCATCATGGATGCAATGGAGATTTGGGGGACGGCATATAAAAAATAGAAGGAATAAAAAAGCAGCACAGCCCCCGCCAGAAACTCATAGAGCTTGGCGGGGGCTGTACTATTTTAATCAGCCAATATTTAAATCAGGCCCATCAGGCTGGGCAGGCCCAGAGACAGAGCCGGGATGTAGGTGACGGCCAGCAGGGCGGCAACCAGTGCCACAAAGTAGGGGATCAGCTTGGACGTGACCTGCTCGATGGAGACATGGCCGATGCCGCAGCCGACGAACAGAACCGAGCCGACCGGCGGGGTGATGTTGCCCAGGCACATATTGAAGATCAGCATAACGCCGAACTGGATCTCCGTCATGCCAAAGCTGGTGGCGATGGGCAGGAAGATCGGGGTGAAAATCAGGATGGCCGGGGTGATGTCCATGAACATGCCGATGACCAGCAGGATGATGTTCATGAGCAGGAAGATGATGTACTTGTTTTCAGTCAGGCTCATCAGGCCGTTGGAGATGGCTGCCGGGATGCCGGAGTAGGCCATAACGAAGGACATGGCAGAGGAGGCAGAAATCAGGAACAGGATGATGCCGGACGTTTTGGCGGAGTTGAGCAGGATGCCAAGGAAGCCTTTGAAGTCGATGCTCTTATAGACGATGGAAAGAATCAGGCAGTAGAGAACCGCGACACCTGCGCCCTCAGTGGCGGTGAAG
>ERZ772872.1036-NODE-1036-length-26202-cov-3.569243_pt1 | contig 26202 bp, 19 predicted proteins | sample MGYA00512132_ERZ772872 | MGnify/ENA primary metagenome ERZ772872 (study PRJEB29015, sample SAMEA2737724) | human gut metagenome | biome: human gut; feature: human-associated habitat; material: faeces | place: China | collected 2012 ...
TTGCTGTCCGACCGTCTGCGCCGACTGCCCGCCGCAACGCTCGTGCTCGCAGCCTGCTCGGCGGCCATCGAGCTCGCGCAGCTCGTTGCGGGGCTCGCCGTGGCAGGTTACCTGTACCGCGTCGTGGACGTGGACGACGTCATCCTCAACGTCGCCGGCGGCTTGATCGGCTTCGGCCTGTGGAAGGCGTGGGAGCGCCTTGCCGCACCTAAGCGGGACGAGCTCGTTTAAGGCTGGCGAATGACAGCCTGCGTCTCCGGCTCTGCGGGCTTTGCTGCGGAATTCGGGCGCCCGTGTCAAAAAACGAGCGGTTTGGCAAACCTCCTGCAAGACCGCTACGTTTGCCGAAAAAGTGAGCTGGGGAAACGCGGCCTGGCTTCTCGCGTCGCGTCGTTCAAGCTGTTTTTCGATTGCCAAACCGGCCGTTTTCTGGCAGAAGGCCCCAGTTTTGGCGTCACCGCGCCTCGCGTCCTGCTGCCGTCTCCCGCTCCAGCAGCTTCTCCAGCGTGCGCCAGGCGAGCTCGGCGCACTTGACGCGGGCGGGCATGTGCGAGATGTCCTGGAGCTGGGCGGCTTCGTCCAGGTCTTCCAGGTCCTCCTCGGAGAGCTTCTCGCCGCGGATCATGGCGAGGAAGAGCTCTGCCAGGTGGCGAGCTTCCTCGACGGTCTCGCCGGTGATGAGGTCGGCCATGATGTCGGCACTGGCCTGGCTGATGGCGCAGCCGTGACCGGTAAAGGAGGCCTCCTCGATCACGTTGTTCTCGACACGCAGCTGCAAGGTGAGCTCGTCTCCGCAGCTAGGGTTGATGCCGTCGTGCTCGTGCGTGGGAGCATCCATCTCGTACTTATAGTCGGGGTGCGAGTTGTGCTCCATAAATGTGGTGGAGGTGTACAGATTACCCATTGAACGTGCTCCAAACGTGATGCAGGCCGGCGATGAACTTGTCGATGTCGGCCTTGTCGTTGTAGAAGGCTACGCTGGCGCGGCAGCAGGCAAGGTTCTCGACGCCCAGCCAGGTGAGCAGCGGCTGCGCGCAGTGGTGACCGGCGCGGATGCAGACGCCGTCCATGTCCATGATGCTCGCGACATCGTGCGGGTGGATGCCCTTGACATTAAAGCTCACGACGCCGTGGTGGTTATCCCAATAGATTGAGCCGATGATCTGGACAAAGTCGAGCTGCATGAGCTCGCCCATCAGGTAGTGGACGAGTGCCTGCTCGCGTGCCTGGATGTTTTCGTAGCCCACCGTGTTGACGAGGTAGTCGAGGGCGGCGCCTGTGGCGAAGATGCCGGCGGCGTCCTGCGTGCCGGCCTCGAACTTCTCGGGGACGGGAGCCCAGACGGCGTCCTGCTCAGTAACCGAGTCGATCATCTCACCGCCGGTAAGCATGGGCGGCATGGCGTTGAGCAGATCCATCTTGCCCCACAGCACGCCGATGCCCATGGGGCCCATGGCCTTGTGCGCGCTAAAGGCAAAGAAGTCGGCGCCCAGATCGGCCACATTGACTGGCATGTGCGGCAGCGACTGTGCGCCGTCGACGACCAGATAGCCGCCGTACTTGTGCACGAGCTTGCCGAGGTTCTTGACCGGATTCTCGACGCCCAGGACGTTAGAGACCTGACCCACGGCCAGGATCTTGGTCTTGGGGCCCACCTTGGCCAGAACCTCCTCGGTCGTGAGCTGGCCGGTCTTGGTGGGGTAGAGGTAGACGAGCTTGGCACCGGTCTCGCGGCAGACCTGCTGCCACGGAATCAGGTTGGAGTGGTGCTCCATGATGGTGATGACGACCTCGTCGCCCGGTTCGAGCACTGTGGGCGCAAAGCTCTTGGCGACCAGGTTGAGCGACTCGCTCGTGTTGCGGGTGAAGACGATCTCGTTGGCGTTGGGGGCGCCGATGAGATCGGCGATCTGTTGGCGGACCTTCGCGATGGCGTCGGTGGCCTCGACGGACAGCGAGTACAGGCCGCGCAGAGGGTTGGCGTTCATGCGCTGGTAGAAGTCGCGTTCGGCGTCGAGCACACAGGCAGGGCGCTGCGCGGTGGCGGCGCTATCGAGGAAGGCGATCTCGGGGTGCTGCTGGAACAGCGGGAACTGGCCCTTGTAGGGGTTGGTCTCGATATCTACGGTGGGCCAGCCGCGCGAAGCCTCGTCGCTGGCGTCGAGCTCCATAGGCTCCGGTGCGGTACAGGTGTCACATTTAACGTGCTCGGTATCGATCATGCGAGCTCCTCCTCAAAGTTGTCGATCAGGTTGTTGCCCAGGCGGACGACGGCGGCGCGGGTGCGCTCGTCGGTGGCGGAAAGCGCAGCGTCCTCCAGCTTGGCGCGGATGAACAGGTCCTCGGCTGCGTTTTGGTCAAGGCCGCGGCAGGCGAGGTAGAACAGCTGCTCGTCGCGGACGTGGCCGATGGTGGCGCCGTGGTTGCCGGCGACGTCGTCCTCGTCGCAGAGGATGACGGGAACGGTTTTGTTGTCGACGCCCTTGTTAGCCAAGAGCACCGTCTCGCGCTCGGTGCCGGTTGCACCCTTGCAGCCGTGCACGAGGTCGATGGTGCCGCGGTAGACCTTCTTGGACGTGCCGGTCAGCACGCCGTTGGCGTCGATTTCGCACTCGGTCTTGCGACCGCGGTGGCGCAGCTCGTAGTTAAAGTCGCGCACCTGCTCGCGGGCGCCCAGGTAATCGGTATCGATGGTCACCTTGGCGGTATCGCCCAGCAGGTCGCCGGCAAGGCCGGTGGCGCTGGCGCCGGCACCCAGGACAGTGTGCTGCACGTTGACGCGCGCGCCCTCGTCTAGGAACAGGCCGGTGTCGTCGAGTGCGATCCAGCTGTCGTCGAGTGTCTGCGTGCAGGTCACGTTGACGGTGGCGTACTCGTGGGCGCACACGCGTAGCACGGAGCCCACGACACCCTCGCCGGTAACAGGAGAGTCTAGGGCAATATGCAGGTCGAGCGTTGCCTGCGGGCGAGCGACGATGTCGATGGCGGCGATGGCCGCGGCGGCATCGACACCGCTCACACGCACGGTAACCGTGGCGTGCTGGTATGCGGGCACATCGATGACGATGCGCTTGGTAGCGTGCTCGGCCAAGTAGGCGTAGGCAGCCTCGCCCATGCCGGTTTCGAAGGCTTCAGCAGGGGAGAGCTCCTCCTCGAGCTTAATGGCACCGGCCTGGTAGACGGAGGTGGCGGGGACATCGAGCTCGGTCTCGGGCGTGATGCGGGCGCGGTCGGCGGCATCACCGGGGGCGGAGGCACGGCGCTCGGGGAAGCGCTCGGCCATGGCGTCCATGGCGGTGTCGAAGGCGTCGGCCGCGCCGGAGAACTGCTCGTCCAAGCCCTCGACCTCAACGGCCTCGGCGGGAGTGGCGGCAAGCTCGTCAGAGAGCTCGAGCTTGGTCTGGTTCATTTTCAACCAGCCCCAGGTTGCTGCGGGCATCGCGTTGACCTGCTCGAGCGTGGTAGCAGCGGCGTTGGTTTCCTGTTTCATTATCCGATCGCTCCTTCCATCTCGAGCTTGATCAGGTTGTTCATCTCGACGGCATACTCCAGCGGCAGCTCCTTGGAGACCGGGTTAGCAAAGCCGTTGACGATCATGGTGCGGGCCTCTTCCTCCGAGATGCCGCGGCTCATCAGGTAGAACACCTTGTCGTCGCCGATGCGGCCGATGGTGGCCTCGTGGCCGATGTCGACGTTCTTGGCGCGGATGTCCATGGCGGGGATGGTGTCGGAGCGGCTCTGGTCATCGAGCATGAGCGACTGGCAGCTCACGGTTGCCTTGGAACCCTCTGCCTTGGGCGTGGCCACGATAGAGCTGCGGAAGGTCTGAATGCCGCCGCTCTTGGAGATGCCCTTGGTCTCGACGGTTGCCGAGGTCTCGGGGGCGTTGAGCACGACCTTACAACCGGTATCGAGGTTCTGCCCGGCGCCGGCAAAGGTGATGCCGGTAAAGCTCGACCGGGCGCGGCGGCCGTTGAGCACACTCATGGGGTAGAGGTAGCCCACGTGGCTGCCGAAGGAGCCACTGATCCACTCTATGTCGCCATCCTCGTCCACGCGCGCACGCTTGGTGTTGAGGTTGTACATGTTCTTGGACCAGTTCTCGATGGTCGAGTAGCGCAGGTGCGCACGCTTGCCCACAAAGAGCTCGACGGCGCCGGCGTGGAGGTTGGCAACGTTGTACTTGGGCGCGGAGCAACCCTCGATGAAGTGCAGGTCGGCGTCGTCCTCGACGATGATGAGCGTGTGCTCAAACTGGCCGGCGCCCTTGGCGTTAAGGCGGAAGTAGCTCTGCAGCGGGAAGTCCAACTTGGTGCCCTTGGGCACGTAGACAAACGAGCCGCCCGACCATACGGCGCCGTGCAGGGCCGCAAACTTGTGGTCGGTGGGCGGGATGAGCGTCATAAACTTCTCGTGGATGAGCGGCTCCCACTGCGGGTCGTGCAGGGCCTCCTCGATGCCGGAATAGACGATACCCATCTTGGACGCGGTGTCCTGCATGTTGTGGTAGACCAGCTCGGAGTCGTACTGCGCGCCGACGCCCGCCAGGTAGCTGCGCTCGGCCTCGGGGATGCCCAGGCGCTCAAAGGTGTTCTTGATGTCGTCGGGCACCGACTCCCAGTCGTGCTTTTGGTCGGTGTTGGGCTTGACGTAGGTGACGATGTTGTCCATGTCCAGGCCCTCGATGGAGGGGCCCCACGTCGGATCGGGGAAGCGGTTGAAGATCTCGAGGGACTTGAGGCGCAGGTCGAGCATCCACTGCGGTTCGTCCTTCTTGGCGCTGATCTCGCGCACGATGTCGGGCGTGATGCCGGCGTCGAGGCGCTCGAATCCCTCCTCGCCATAGGTGAAGTCGTAGAGGCTGCGGTCGATGTCCGCGACCTCGGTGCGGTTCTTGGTCATTACGTCGCCCCTTTACGCCTGCTGCTCGGCAGCGGCGGCCTCGGCCTGGGCGCGCTGCTCGGCGGCCTCGCGCTCAAAGGTCTCAAAACCGTTCTTGTCGATCCAGGGGATCAACGAGGCGTCGTCCTCGCGCACGATGTGACCCTTGACCATAACGTGGACGCGGTCGACATCCAAGTGCTCCAGGATGCGCGTGTTGTGCGTGATGATGAGCATGGAGCCGTCGCAGCTCTTGCGGTAGGCGTCCATGCCGTGGCTGACGGTGGAAAGCGCGTCGACGTCCAGGCCTGAGTCGGTCTCGTCCAGAATGGCGAGCTTGGGCTGCAGCAGCAGAAGCTGGAGCATCTCGACCTTCTTCTTCTCGCCGCCCGAGAAGCCCACGCCCAGCTCGCGGTTGAGATAGGCGGTATCCATGTTGAGCTCGGCCGCGAGCTCCTTGACGCGGTGGCGGAACTCCTTGCCCTTCATCTCCAGACCGGGGCGGCCGGCGATGCTGGCGCGCAAAAAGCTCGACAGCGGCACGCCCGGGATCTCGACCGGGGCCTGAAAGCTCAGGAACAGGCCGGCACGCGAGCGCTTGTCGGTGGTGAGCTCGGTGATGTCCTGGCCGTCAAAGATGATGCGGCCGTCGTTGACGGTGTAGACGGGGTCGCCCATGACCAGGTGACCAAGGGTGGACTTACCCGCGCCGTTGGGGCCCATCAGCACGTGGGTCTCGCCGGCGGCGACTTGCAGGTTGACGTTGTGGAGGATGGTCTTCTCGTCCACGGAGGCAGTCAGACCTTCGATGGAAAGCAGCGGATTTGTGCTCATGCTGTCCCTCTCTGTATATGGTGTACTCATAGGTGTACTAAACCCTAGGAATCTTCTCGGAATAAAGTTACTATGGGTTCGGCGTTAGTCAAGGGAAAACCCGACTAATCCACTCGACTTTTCAAATTCTGGGACAAAATAACCTGTTGTGTTTGTCCCACTTACTTAAGATTTGGGACAAACAAACCTGGTTATGTTGTCCCAGATGCGATGGGAGGGTAGGTATGCTCATTTCTTCCAAGGGCCGCTATGCCCTCCGACTGATGATCTATATCGCAGCGCTTGGTGACGCCGAGGGCAAGATCGCCCTGCGCGAGGTCGCCGACCGCGAGCGTATCTCGCAAAAGTATTTGGAGCAGCTGGTTCGTCCGCTTATGAAAGCGGGCCTACTTAAGAGCGTGCGCGGCAAGGGCGGCGGCTACATGATGGCCAAGGACCCGGCCGAGGTGCGTGCCGGCGACATCCTGCGCGCCGTCGAGGGCAGCACGGCTCCGGTGGCGTGCGATGGCATCGACAACAGCTGCGCCCGCAGCGATCTCTGCTCGACCGTCAAATTCTGGCGCGGTCTGGACGACGTGATCGAAAAGTACGTCGACGGCGTGTCGTTGGCTGACCTTGCTGCCGTCCCCGAGATCAACTTCGACATTAAGCTGTAGGGCTGCAAATGACATCTCTCGACAAGGTGTATAAGCAAATTGAAGTTTTTGCTCGGGAATGTGACGCCGAGAAGGTTGTGCTGTTTGGTTCCCGCGCTCGAGGTGACAACTTGCCTAAGAGCGATATTGACATCGCCGTAGCAGGTTGCCGGGATTTCGGCCGGTTGTTATATTTGATCGAGGAGCGCCTTGATACTCTTTTAGATGTAGATGTCGTCAATCTCGACGAGTCCTTATCGCGTCAATTGCTCGATGAAATTGCCAGGGATGGTGTGATTCTGTATGAAAAAATATGAGAACTTTGTCAGCGCCTTGGCGAATCTTGAGGATGCGCCCAATCAGGATCTCAACAATGATTTTGTTCAGAGTGGTTTGATTAATAAGTTCAATCTTCAATTTGAACTGAGCTGGAAGCTCCTTAAGCGTCTGCTCGAGTATGAGGGCGCCACGCTTGCCGCGTCGGGGTCTCCTCGTGCCATCTTGAAGGAGTCCTACCGATTCTACGACTTTATTGATGAGGCGGCCTGGCTAGATATGCTCAAAGACCGCAATACGAACGTCCATATCTATGACAACAAGCTCGCTCAAGATTTGATTCAGCGCATCTTGAACGTATATATTCCCGCTTTTTGTCAGTTGAGGGACGGGCTGATGGAGCGATACGGCGAGCTTCTGATGGCGCCCGACGACCAGTTTGTTTAATTCCTTAAGATTTCGCGGAGGGTTGTTGCCGTTTACCGAGGGGTTGTTGTGCAACAACGGGCGAGCTGCAATACTTACTTTTATCTTTGCAAACTGCACTTTAACTACACCAATGCAGGGAGGATCTTATGCAGCGCAAGCATTCTGCTATTGTCGCGGGCCTGACGCTGGCGCTTTCGTTTGGCGCCGTTACCGCACCCGCGCCCGCCGCCGCCGAGGAGCCCACGCCGGGCGTTGCCTCGGGTGCCACCGATATCGATAAGGGTCTCTATACCCAGCAGTCCTTCTCGGGCGTGCTGAGGTCGGTCCAGGGCGTTTCGTTTGTTAACGTTACCCCCGAGATGAAGTACTTTACCAAGTACGAGAGCCATGGCAACTACAACCAGGGCTTTTCGTATGGCGACGGCTACAACGCGCTGGGTTATTACCAGTTCGACCGTCGATGGTCGCTCATTCCGTTTATGAAGCAGGCCTACAACTACAACCCCGAAAAATACAGCATGCTCAAGGATGCGATTGATCGCGGCAGCGAGATTTCCAACACGAGCAATGCCATGTACGAGAACGGCCAGCTCACCGAGTTGGGCCGTATTGCGCAGGAGGCTTTCCAAGGTGCTTATAACACCGACCCTGTTGAGTTCTCGGCTCTGCAGGATGCGTATGCGTACAACTCGTACTATGCGGTGACCGAGGCGTGGCTCAAGAGCGGCCTGGGCATTGATATTTCGGGCCGTGCCGATTGCGTTAAGGGCATGGTGTGGAGCATCACCAACATGTGCGGCACCGGTGGCTGCAGGGACTTCTTCCGTTGGGCAAACCTTTCTAACAGTATGACTGATCGCGAGTTTGTGACGGCGCTTTCCAACAGTGTGGTCAATAACGTGGCGACCAAGTATTCGAGCCAGCCCCAGTATCATGAGGGCTGGAAGAACCGCTACCGCAACGAGCTGAAGGACTGCTTGGTTTATATCGCCGAGGACGAGGCCGCTGCCGCTGCGACGCCCGTGCAGCCCGAGCCCACGCCGGCGCCCTCGCCGACGCCTGATTCGAATGACGACTCGAGCGACGATGCCAACGATGACAGGATGGATTCGCCCTCGACCGATACTGACGGTGATGGCTCTGCTGGTGGCACTACCAACAACGGCTCTACCTCGAACGGCTCCGTTTCGAACGGCTCTGCTGCGGGCGATTCGTCTTCAAGCTCTGCAGGCAATACGGACAGCGACGCTTCTGGTTCGACCGGCGCTGGCACCTCTAACTCATCCACCGGCTCGAGCGATTCGTCCGTTGGCACCGGCTCTAACAACGGCTCCGGCTCTGACGCAACCCCTGGTTCCGATGCTTCCAAGGATGACTCGAATAAGGCGCCGGACGTTCCCGTTGCTTCGCCGGACAAGAAGCCTTCTTTCTCCGAGCAGCTTGGTTCTACGCTGGGCTCTTCGCTGATGGCTGGCGTCAATAACGGCTCGACCCAGAACAAGGGCAACTCTGATCAGGTTTCCACGGAAAAGATCGAAGCCGCAAAGGGCGACTCCAAGGACAAGGCTTCCGAGAAGACCGAATCCGATAAGGGTTCTAGCTCTGAGGAGAAGAGCGACAAGTCCGAACAGAAGAAGGACGAGGATAAGAAGTCTGAATCTGAGGAGAAGGACAAGAGCAAGGCCGAGGGCGAAAAGAAACAGTCCGAAGACGACGACAAGAGCGGTGCTGACAACCAGGTCCAAGAGCAAAATGACTCCAAAACGGTGACCACCACGACCACGACGACTACAACTACCAAGTCCTCGGGCGGCAACATGCCCAAGACGGGCGATCTGATTGTGATGGCGAGCCTTGCCAGTGCAAGCTTGGCCACACTGGGCGCTACGTCTATCGTAAGTGGTAAGCATAAGCTCGATCAGCAGAAGAAGGCTTCTGGGGAGGACGGCTTGGAGGAGTAATCTTCCAGATCGTTTTCTATAAGAGTTTGGGACGGGGTCCGGTGCGGCGGCATCGGCCCCCCTTTTTTTGTTGTGCAACGATTTGTTATGCCCCCTCGGGGGTCTGTTGCTACCGCTGCCCGAAACGTTTGCATGTCGATATTGTTGCGCTCTACCCGCTCGCTACAATGGGCATCGTGCTGCGTTAGAAGGAGAGTTTACGGTGTCTGAACAGGTGAATTGTGGTTTTACTCATGCGTTTGGTGCACGGTTGCTCAATCATGCGGATAGCGCAGCTCTACCGGTTGATGCACGCGACTTTTCCGATGCAATCAATCGGTGTTTACTCGTCGATAAGACTATGTTTATTGCCGATATATTGGACAGTGAAGCACCTGTTGCGCTTTGCTGTCGGCCCAAGGGTTTTGGCAAGAGCATGAATTTATCGATGCTCAAGTGCTATTTGGAACGACCTGATCGCCGGCTGCCGGATCGAAGCCTGTTCGCTGGTACCCAGATTTGGCAGGCGGGCGGCGGTCGCTATCGTGATGAGTACGCGAGTTATCCGGTCATCATGCTCGACTTTACAGCTGCCGCTTCGAGGCATGGTGCTGGTGCTGCGGCAGCAATTCGCGGGGCTGTCGTGCGCGAGTGCGCCCGATTACTGCCGCTGCTTGCCGCGCCTGATCTGTCAAGACGTGAGGTTCGTCTTATCGAGAGGGCGGCGCGTGGGGTGGCCAGCGATAAGGAGATCGATGCGGCGCTTGGCGTGCTTATCAAGCTGCTCCAGGCAGCTTTCGATGAGCAGGTTGTTCTTCTGATAGACGACTACGACGCGGTATGTCCAAAGCGTTTGGACGCTAAGGACGACGGTAGCGTGGATTCCCTAGAGTCGCTCAGCCGAATGCTGTTCGACACCATTGCCGACGCCGGCGACTCGTTGCGATTGACGTGTCTTATGGGCGAGCGCCCCGGTCCTGCCGAGCTTGCGTTGTCCCAACGTGGGGTTTCCTATCGGTCGGCGACAGCGTTGTCGAGTTGGTGTGATCGATGGTTCGGTTTTTCGGACGACGAAGTCCAAGTGCTGTTGGATTGCATCGGTCGCAACGGCTGTCTGGATGACGCGCGTGAGTGGCTCGAGGGCTATCTGTTTGGTGGTTTTTATTGCTCGAGCTCGGAGCGCGTGGTGGACTACGCACATCGCGATTGCGTCGCGCCCGTTCGGGCGGATCTGTATTGTTACGCCGACCGTCTGGGCGCATGCGTCGGCGACTGGAATCTCATTCGCCTGTCCACATTGTTCGATTTGGTTGAGCCGCATGGGTTTATTGAGGCGCCAGTGCATATGCATGCCGAGGAGGTCGATGCCGCCAAGCCCGAAGATATCTGGACTGCGCTGTATCTGTCTGGATTCCTTACGACGGATATGACGGGGCATTCGGAGGACGGCGCGTGCCTTCGTTCCCTGCGTCTGCCTAATAACGAAGTGCGTCAGGCGCTCCGTCTTGTAATTCTGGAATGGTTTGAGTGCGCCGTTGAGGACGTTGGAGTTATCGACTCGTTCCATGACGGGCTGTGTCGAGGAGACGAGGACACTGTAAAGCAAGCTTTGAGCTGTGCTATCGGCGATCTGGGCATCGATGTGGGCCAATCAGATATGCCGACAGCCTATCATCTGGCGCTTCAGGGGCTCTGCTTTGGACTGCCCGGCTATTGCAATCCCAGCTCCAAGCGAAGTGGCGTCTCGGATCGCTGGGATATCCAGGTGATTCCCACCGGTCGGGTGTTTGACGTGGCCGACACGCTCGGCATGCTCGATGAGCGACCGCTCATTACGGTCAACATGTTGTACGACCCTGGCGTCGATGCCCTGGGCCTGGAACTGTTGGCGGTTCAGGCGCTGCTCGACATAGAGCGCGACGGCATCGATGATATCCGCGTGCCGCGCCCCGCCGTCGGGCGCATGCGTTGGGGTTTTGGCTTTGACGGTCAGCGTGTGTCCGTGGTGTGCCAACGACTGTAGCGGCGGGCGAAAGCCCTTTACTACTCGGCGTCCTTCAGGGGCGGCATGGGCTTCCAGTTTGGGTCCTTAACGATCTTGCGGGCGTCCTTCATGCCACGGCGCAGCGCCGGAATACCGGTCTTAAAGCATTTGTCGACTGCTGCCAGACGAATGAACTCCTTGCAGAAGGTCGCGGCATTGCCCAGACGGAACAGCACGGGGTGGTAGTCGCCGTAGATCTGCATGTAGCGTGCCAGATAACCGCGGTTGCGCATGATGTAGTAACGGTTGGTGTCGCTCGTGGAGTTGAGCTGGCGCTTGCCGGCGATATCCCAGTTGGAGACGGCGCGGGCGCGCTTGAGCACCACGTCGGCAACCACGGCGGCGGGGAAGTGCTGGCTGGCCACGTAGCCGTAGCAGGCATCGTCGCCGTAGATAAAGAAGCGCGCGTCGGGCAGGCCAATCTTGTCGACCACGCGGCGCGAGAACATGCCGCCCTCAAAGCACAGTTGGTTCATGGTGCGGTAGCCCTCGGGCCCCAAGTCCCACTTGGCGATGGGGTTAGGGATGCCGAGCGAAAGGATGAGCTGGTACTGCCAAAAGAAAGCGCCGCCGTCAAAGTCCAGGCGCGAACCCTGGATGACATCGTAGCGGTCGGTCCACTTGGCAAGACGCTCGATGCCTTCGGGGATGACGAGCACGTCGTCGTCCATCACCCAGAACCACTGGGCCCCCAGATCGTAGGCGCATTTAGTGCCAGCGGAGAAGCCGCCCGCACCGCCGCCGTTTTCGAGCTGCGGGGCGTAGATGACACGGTCGGTGCCGCCCTGCGCGTCGGGCTGCTCGGTGTCGATGCCCCACAGGCTGGCCAGGCGCTCGTTGAATGCGGTGCACATGGCCTCGGTCTCGCGCGAATTCTCGTTATCGACAATCACGATGCGCCAGGGCGTTGCCGTGAGCTCGGTCATGGAGTCGAACAGGTTGGCCAGGAGTTCCTGGCGCTTGTACGTAACGACAACGATGGCGAGCTTATCGATGGGAGCGGGAAGGGTTGAAGGCATGGGGCAATATATCCTTTCACGCGCGGCGGGCGAGCGCTGCGCGGAAGCTATCGAATACGTCCTTGGGACTGTTCTATTGTAAAGGCTCACCGCACCTTGTCGGCAAGCTTTGAATAAAACGCAGGAACCTGCCATGGGCCCGCCGCATGACGTGGGGCTGCTTTGCGCGCAAGAGGCTCCATAGATTATATAAACGCCTGCCGGCGCGCTGACCCTTTGATACCATGAAACGACAGGTATTTCCTAAGGAGCACATTTGTCTACTAATTCCTCTGGCAGCCCTGTTCTGTCGCTGCTTATTCCCATTTACAATGTTCAGCGCTACCTGCGCGAGTGCCTCGATTCCGCCCTGGCGCAGACGCTCAAGGATATTGAGATCATCTGCATTAACGACGGGTCGACCGACAACTCGCCGGCGATTATTCGCGAGTATATGGAGCGCGATAGGCGCGTCAAGATGATCGACAAGGCCAACAGCGGCTACGGCGACTCGATGAACCGCGGTCTGGAGATGGCGCGCGGCAAGTACGTGGGCATCTTGGAGTCCGATGACTTTATGGCGTCCGACGCACTCGAAAAGCTTGTCTCGGCCGCCGATAGCAATAATGCCGACTTCGCGAAGGCGAACTTTGATTTCTACTGGTCTAAGCCCGAGGAGCGCCGCTCGCTGCACGAGATGTTTAGACCTCAGGATTGCGGCAAGCCGGTGCACCCGAGCGATACGACGCAGTTCTTTAAGCAAAAGCCGTCGATTTGGTCGGCCGTGTACCGTCGCGATTTTCTTGAGCGCAACGGCATTACGTTCCTGCCGACTCCGGGGGCATCCTTTCAGGACACGTCATTCGCCTTTAAGGCGATCGCATGTGCCGACAAGGCTGTTTACCTGCATGATGCCGTGTTGTCGTATCGCCAGGACAACGAGAATTCCTCGGTCAATTCTTCGGCTAAGGTCTTTTGCGTCAATACCGAGTATGCCGAGATTGAGCGCTGGATTCGAGAGGATTATGCCCGCGACCACGCAAGTGATGACGTCGCGCGCATGCTCAAGTTCAATCAGCTCATTAAGTACGATTCGTACATGTGGAACTACGTGCGCTTGGCGCCTAAGTTCTATAAGGAGTTCCTGGTGCAGATGGCAAAGGAATTTCAGGCGGCCTTGGACGCGGGGGAGTTTTCGCTTGACGACCTCAAGCCGTGGAAGCGCGCGAATCTTGCTGCCATCCTCAAAGATCCTGAGGGCTGGGTTGACGAGCATCCGAGTTTTGCGACGGATGGTGCCTTGGGGCGTGCTAAGTATTACGCCTCGGTTGGAGGCCCAGGCGTGGTCGCCGCCTTTCTCATCGAATCGCTGAGGGGGTAGGTCGGCATGGGAGAGACCTCGTGTCCTAAAGCTACCATTATCGTCCCCGTTTACAACTCTGCGCGCTCCATTCAGCGATGCCTCGATTCGCTGTTGGCTCAGTCCGAGCGCTCGATTCAGGTTGTCTGCGTCAACGACGGTTCAACTGATGATTCGTTGAACGTGTTGCACCAGGTCGCGCAGGCCGACGATCGCGTACTGGTGATTGACCAGGAAAACGCGGGCGTCTCGTGTGCTCGAAATGCCGGTATCGATGCCGCCGAGGGTGAGACCGTCTTTTTTGTGGACGTCGACGATTACATCGATGCCCAGACGGTCGAGCGCGTACTGCATGCCATGGAGTCTGTAGATGCCGAGGCCGCCGTTTTTGGCGGCGTCTGTGAACCAGCCGATGCTGCCCCCAAACGCGTCCAGCAACTCATGAGCCCCAAAGCCGGTACCTTCGGCGCCCGTGATCCCCAGTTGCTGTTCCATGCGAATGCGCAGCCGTATGCCTGCCGTGCGGCTTTTTCGCGCGAGCTGCTCAATCGCGAAGGCATTCGCTTCGCCCCCGGCTTGGCTTTGGGCGAGGACGTCGTCTTCCAATTTGCGGCTTATTCGCTTGCCCGCAAGACCGTCGTCATGCCGGACAAGTTTTACCACTACGTGATGGAGAGCGAATCGGCGACGCACGAGTTCAACAGTGTCGAGGCTCGCGCCAAAAAACTTGACGCCCACATGAGGATGCTCGAGGAGGTCTTGGAGGACTGGGCGGCCTACGGTCTTTTGGACCTGTGCCCCGGTGAGCTGATAACCTGGTTTTTGGACCTCATTGTGTTCGACCTGGCGCGCTTGGATGCCGATGACTTCCATCGCGTGGCGGCTCGCGTCAACATGGACCTCACCACGTTTTTGGGAACGGAGTGGGCGGATATGCCTGCTAAGGGCGCCGTTTGCCGTGTTGCCCACAAGCTCGTTGCGGCGACCTCGGGCGTTTCGATGGTAGACGCCACGCTGTTCTATCTTTCGACTCGCGGTCTCAAAGCCTGCCTGGAGCGCTTTCTCTAATTCCAAGCGCTGCCGCCCGCCGCAACTCGGCTGCTAAAATAACCCTGTTACACGCTATTCAACAGGAGGTTCTCTTGCAGAACTCTGATACCCCTAAAGTTTCGTTGCTCGTCCCCATTTGCAATGTCGAGCGCTATCTGTGCGAGTGCCTCGATTCTGCCGTGGCGCAGACGCTCAGGGACATCGAGATCATCTGTATCAACGACGGCTCCACCGATAGCTCGCCGGATATCATCCGCGAGTACATGGAGCGCGACCCCCGTTTAAAGATGATCGATAAAGCCAACAGCGGCTACGGCGACTCGATGAACCGCGGCCTGGAGATGGCTCGCGGCGAGTACGTGGGCATCCTTGAGTCCGACGACTTTATGTTTGAGGACTCGCTCCAAAAGCTGGTCGCCAAGGCCGATGCTGAACATGCCGATGTGGTAAAGGGCGACTTTTACCTGTATTGGTCCACGCCCAGCGAACGCCGTGAGCTGTTTGGGATCATCGACGAGCATATGACGGGCGCCGCTTATCGCCCCGTCGATCGCCCGGGCATTTTCTACCGCAAACCTTCCATTTGGTCGGCTATCTATCGGCGCGAGTTCCTCAACGACAATCAGATTCGGTTCCTTCCCACGCCGGGTGCTTCGTATCAGGATGCGGGTTTTAACTTTAAGGTCTGGGCATGCGCCGAGCGTGCCGCGTTTATTGCGGACCCCATTTTGTGCTATCGCCAAGACAACGAGAAGAGCTCCGTTAATTCGCCCAACAAGGTGTTTTGCGTGTGCGACGAATATGCCGAGATGCAACGTTTTTTGGACGAGCGTCCCGAGCTCAAGGCTCAGCTCCAGGGCATTTTAATGCGCATGAAGGTCGATGCGTACCGTTGGAATGATGAACGCCTGGTCGATGAGCTGCGTGAGCAGTTTTGGAAGAAAGCCTCGCCCGAGCTCAAGGCCGATTGGGATGCCGGTCGCTTTGACCTGTCGCTGTTCGATCCGCGTGGCGAGACCGACTTGCGCCTGATGGTCAAATCGCCCCGTGTCTATATCGATTCGCGCTTTGACTTTAAGAAACCGGGCAAGCTCAATACGTTTAAGCACTACTTTAAGATCGGCGGCCTGCCGCTGGTCTGGCGCGTGCTGACGTATCAGCACGTCTACGGCGACAATCCGCACCCCGATGACGTTCCGGCCGCACAGTAGGAGCACTTGACTATGGCTACTTCCAAGATTTCTGTTGTCGTTCCCATCTATAAAGTGGAGGAGTGCCTGGCCTGGTGCCTGGACTCCCTGCTTGCGCAGGACATGCCCGATTGGGAAGGCGTACTGGTTAACGATGGCTCGCCGGATGGTTCGCGCGATATTGCGGCTGCCTATTGCGAAAAGGACGCGCGCTTTACGCTGGTCGATAAGGAGAACGGCGGCCTGTCGAGCGCGCGTAATGCGGGCATTGCTGCGTCCACGGCGCCTATCGTTGCGTTTTTGGATTCCGACGACCGGTTTACGCTCGATGCATGCCGCGTGATCGTCGATGCCTTTGAGCGCGAGGACTGCGACGTTTTGACCTTTGGCGCGAATCCGTATCCGCTCGAGGCGGGGTATCCGTGGCTCAACTATGTATTGAGCCCGCGCGATGCGTCGTTTGAGGGCTTTAGTTCCGACTTACTGTTTAAGGAGGCGTCTCGCCCCTTTGCATGGCGCACCGCCTGCAAGCGTGACTTCTTGCTGGGCAACGGGATTGTGTTCGACGAAACCGTCAAGTATGGCGAGGACCAGGTCTTCGATTTTGCCGTGTACGGTCGCTCGCGCAAGACCGCGCTTATTTCGAACAAGCTGTACGACTACCGCGTGGCGCGCAAGGGTTCGCTCATGGACACCATGCGCTACGACGACGAGACACGTCTGCTGGAGCACGTGAAGATTTACTCCGCCGTGCTGGCTGACTGGCAGCGCGACGGTCTCGATGTCCGGCATGCCGATGACCTCGCGTACTTCCTTTGCGATCTGGTGCTGTACGATGCGCTCAGGTTGCTGGGTTCGGACTGCGGCAAGGTGTTTGCTGCCGTTTCCGTGGCGCTTGCCGACTCTGCTGTGGGCAGCGATGCTGCACTCACGCAATGCGCGTTCTCGGTTGCCGCTATGGTGCGTGCGGCGCTCGCCGGCAATGCTCCCAATGTCCGTGCGTGCAAAAAGCTCATGTTCGATTACGACGTCTTGAGGTTTGGACGTCTGGGCGCGTGCAAACGCATGGCCGCGAATGCCCTTGGAAAGCGAGAAGTGTAGATGAGTGTCAAGCGTTTGGCGCTTTGCCGCAGCCAAGGCCGCCTGTTTGTGCTGCTTCATTTTGTCGGCGAGGATGTCGCCGCGCTTATTGAGTAAGAAGGCTCCCGGGCCTTCGCCCGTGCGATGACGAGCGCGAGCTCGCCGTCTTGGTGCTTCCGTTTTTGGATAGCCCATCGATTGATGTCGCATTTGCGTCCGGTGGCCAAAAGTGGGGCTCCATTCGCTTTGATAGCCGCATGGCAAAGCTGGAATTCAAGGTTAATTACAAGGCAAAACCTGCATTATGCGCGCTTATCCGCGATGCACAGCGTGGTGAGTACTGCGGCTGCTGCGAAATCGATGCCGTTCGCTATTTGCCAGCCGACGCGGCGTGGTGTGGCGCTATGAGGTCACGTGGACGGGAGACCCCAGGTGCGCCCCTGAGTTCCAGATCTTCGATACGTATATGAACGCCATCGATGCCACCGTGCATGTGTTTGAGTCGCGGGTCGACGTTCTCCAGCAGAACGGATGCTGCGTCAAAAAAACGTATCTAAGTGTAGAGATGCCTCAGGATATACGAGATTTTGTCGCGACTGCGATCGATCCCACGGGGCAGATCCAGAATGGTGTTTGCGCCATGGATGGCCTCCTGTACAACGGTATGGTCGATGGCAGCTGGAACCGCATGAAGGATGCGCGCGCGGACGACGCTGTCTATCGCCGTTGTTTTGAGCAACATCGCGCAAAGCCAGGTGGTTTGGCGTGCCAACGTGTCGCTTCGGCGGCATTTGCGTATAAGCCGCTCGTGAGCACTGTAGTTCCGTGCTACAAGACCGATCGGGTCTACCTGAGCGAACTGTTGGGCTCGGTGCTGGTCCAGAGCTATGACAATTGGGAACTGCTCCTTATGGACGCCTCGACCGAATGGGATGTGGTGGCCACCCTTGCGGCAGGCGCCCACAACGAGGGCGTTTATCGCATTGAGCTGCCCGGCAACGGCGGCATTGTAGTCAACACCAACGCTAGTATTCAGCAAGCGACTGGCGACCACATCGCGTTCTTGGACGATGGTGACATTCTGAAGCCGGACACGCTGTTCCACTATGTTGCCGCGCTGAATAAGGCGGCCGAGGACGATCATCTCCGGGTCCTTTTCTGCGACGAAGACATGTTCCAGAAAACGGGGGAGTGGGGCCGGCCAGTCTTTAAGACCAAGCTCAACGTCGACCTGCTCTATAGCCATAACTGTGTGACGCATTTTCTGATGGTGGAGAAGGCGCTCATCGATTGCATTGGCATGTCGCCAGAAGACGTCGCGGGTGCCCAGGATTACGACCTGACGCTTCGCTGTCTTGCAGCCGGCGCGCGCTTTGAGCACGTTGCGCATGTGCAGTATCACTGGCGCGTGCATCCGGGATCGACCGCCGACGGTTCTGCCGATAGCAAGCCGTATGCTATTGAAGCCGGGCGCCTTGCGCTTCAGCGCCACTTTAACGCGCTGGGCATTTGCGGAACGGTCGAGGAGACCGAGACGCCGTTTGTCTACTGCATGCGCTATGCGCTGCCGGAGCCTGCGCCGCTGGTGAGCATTGTGATTCCCACCAAGGATCACGTTGAGACGCTCGATGCCTGTGTAATGTCGATCGCCCAGAAGGCCACGTATGCCAACTACGAGATTGTCTTGATGGAGAACAACAGCGAAGCCCCGGAGACGTTTGCGTATTACGAAACCCTGCCAGAGCGCGTGGCTGCAACATCCGAAGGCAAGGGCATCGCGCGCGTTATGTACTGGCCGGGCGAGTTCAATTACTCCAAAATCATTAACTTTGGTGTGGAGCACGCCAAGGGCGACTACCTGCTGCTGCTCAACAACGATACCGAGGTCATAAGCCCGGACTTCATCGAAGAGATGATGGGGTATCTGCAGCGTCCCGATGCAGGCGTGGTGGGCGCCAAACTCTACTTTGCCGATCATCTGGTGCAACATGCCGGCATTTTAGTTGGCGTGCGTGGCGCACTTGCCCATGCCAACCAGGACTTCTCGGCAAAGCGCGAGGGCTATCTTGCCCGCGCTGTGCGCCCGGGCAACTTTAGCGCCGTAACGGGCACCTGTCAGATGGTCCGACGCGACGTATTTGAGCAGGTCGGAGGCTATAACGAGGAATTCGCCGTCGGTTTTAACGACGCGGACTTTTGCCTGCGCGTGTGGGAGGCGGGCTACCGCACCATCTTTACGCCCTATGTCGAGCTGTACCACTACGATCCGTCTATCTATAGCATTGCGTGTTTTAATTTGCAGCAACAAAGATACCATTCGCAAAGCGCGAGGGCTATCGCTGTCACGAGCTCAAGGCGAGATGGGCGGCGGCGTGCCATGATGTTTTTGCATGAGCGTCCGGCTGTTTAATAGGTATTTACAGTTAGGATAAAATTAGATCTGTTATTTCATCAAATACGCTGGAGAGCGCAATGAATAGTCCTATTCGTCAACAAGATATGTGCGATCAAAAGCCTTGGCTTACTCCTTGGGAACAAGTCTCCCATCTTAAGAGCAAGGGTGTCCGTTTCCGCTATATGAGCGAGGCAGAGGCGGTCGAGTATCTGACGAAGAACAACAATTACTTTCGCTTGCGCTCGTACCGCACCGGATTTCCAAAGGTTTCTGATGGAAAACGCAAGGGTGAATATGTCAACTTAGATTTCAAGATGCTTGTTGACCTTTCGATTATTGATATGTTGCTTCGAAACGAGATGATTTCGCTCGCTCTTGATATTGAGCACTTCTGCAAAGTTGACTTGCTGGGCAGGATAGAGCAGCATGCCGAGGACGGTTACGAAATCGTTCAAGACTATTTAAGCGAGCAGGATACATTTGATAGCAAGGGGAATGTGACCAACTGGGTCAAAAAAGAGATTTCACGTTGTGAGTCGAGTGCCTATTCTGCAGGCATTCTTGCAAAATACAGTGGTTTTAATATGCCTGTCTGGGCCTTTCTGGAAGTTATTACCTTTGGCGCCTTTAATTCATTCATTTTGTTTTGCGCCAAACGGTTTGACGATGATGAGCTTCGCGATAGGTTTTATTTGCTTCGCGCGGCAAAAGATCTCCGCAACGCGTGTGCTCACAATAGTTGCATTCTTAATGGTCTTGCTTCGGGTGAGAATGCCCGAAGGGCAAATAACGGTGTTATGAAGGCATTGAGCAAAATAGATGGGATTGGCTCTTATCAGCGTAAGGCAAGGATGAGCAATGAGCGAATACGCCAGATTGTCACAACGCTATATCTGCACAAAGAGGTGTCGTCTAAAGGCGTTATTAAGCACAAAGCACAATGGCTTTCCAAGTTTATTTCTAGGGCAAATCGCAACATCAACTACTATAAAGGTGCGGAGGTCATAACTTCCTCCTTCTCGTTTTTGTCGAAAATGATTGGCGCATGGTATTTGTGTGACGCTGAAGATGTGCCTTCTTGCGATTCCTAGGCATCTGGTGCAAAATATTTCTCAATTCGAAAAGCGGTTCGGCCGTTTTGCAAGGGGGCTTCTCTTTATGGGACGCCCTCTATTTTTTATGACGCGCCAATCGGAAGATATTACGTTTTCGGCTACTGCATTTTTTCAATCCCCAACGGTTGTAGATCAATACCTACCGCTCGCACTTGTTGCTTAACAAATGGCGAGGTTGGTGGACTAAGTTAGTGACAGTGTTTTGTTGGAGGAGGGCAAATGCTCTATGCCGAGCTGTGCCACTACGAGTTCACCTCGCGCGGCAGGGAAGAGGCCAATGAGGAAAAACTGCGCCGCTGGAAGCGCGAGCGGGCACTGTTCATGCAGCGCTCGCCGGAGTTCTTCCTCAACGGTGATCCGTGTTTGGGACCGAACCTATCTGCCGAGAGCGAGTACTCCTCGCTTTAGCGCGAAGTAATTTCGAGATCGCAAAAGTGCCCTCAAGAGCTGCAAGAGCGGTGGGGTTCAAGTACTCCTCGTTCAAGCGGCCCTTGTCATATCGAAAGCGCGTGTCAGGAGTTTTCCCTTAGACATTTTGCGGCTATAGGGACAAGGTCGAACATCGTGTGAACGACATCACCCGTGTTTGCAATGGTTGCCGTGAACTTGCCGTTTCCAAAATCCATCAGATGGTAGAGGTTGATCGTCAGATCATGCTGTGCGGCGATTCTTAGAATCCAGTAAGCGCAATTGTCGCTACAGGTTGTGGCGTTGTATATGTTCTGAGGCATGAAGTACATGAGCAGCAGCGTCTTAGTTCCGCCCGATAGCCTTTCCGGTGGGATAATGCCTAGGATCTTGGTGTTTATTGCGCCGGGTCCAACCACGCTGCCCTTATCAATGGATTTAATAATTCTCTGCGCAAAAGCATCTTGAAACCATTCGGGCGAATAGACGTTATCGAAGTAAACCGACGTGTTGTAGATAACGTTTTCCATATCACCATAGTGAATTGTTAACACGTTGGCTCCTTCGGCTTGCTGATTTGGCATTTAGTGAGATTGATTGTATCGCAGCACATAAGGCGGGCGCTATCGGCCCGCGGTAGATGTGATTGATGACCAAGGTTTGTAATTTGTGATTTTATTAATCAGTTCGTTCATGCGCTCAGTTTGTCTTAGAAGCTTATTGACGAAACGGTAAAGGTGTGAAGGCTTATATTTAAATTGCAGTCACAAAGACACCTTTTATCGATTTCCCGTTGAAATACTGAATTGATAGTTTAAAAATAACTTAAGAGAGCCTTAAATCTCGGAGAAAGGATGTCGTATGAAAAACCTTCGAGAAAGATGGCGCGGACTAACAGTGCTGGGAGTTGTTGCATTTGCCGCTGCCTGCATGACGGTTGCCCCGGCGCCCTCATTTGCTGATATTGCTGGCGGTGGCGGAGGCGGTGGACCGATTACGGAATGGTGTTCCGACGGACGTCCGAAGACTGGACTCGTTCGGTGCGAGGACGGCAACCTTCGCTATTTCGATCCCGAAACTGGCGCCATGGTCACGAACCAGTGGCATAACGAATACGAAGCTGTCTGGTACTATTTTGGCGCTGACGGGACCGCGGTATCGGGCTGGCAGTCTATCGGTGGGGACAAGTATTACTTCTATCCCGAAAGCCATGATATGGCATACGGCCGAGTTCAGATTGACGGCAAGAACTACTTCCTGAACACCCCTGGTGCCAACGCCGATGGCCGCATGCAGCATAGCGGCTGGTCCTATGACTCCATCTATGGAAAGTGGTTCTATGCGACCTCCAGTGGCGAACTGCTGACCGGTTGGCATAATATCGGTGGAACTTGGTATTATTTCGACGAGTATGGTGTCATGCTGACCGGCTGGATCAACGTTTCGGGGACGTGGTACTACGCCAACGCTTCCGGTGCGATGGTCACTGGCTGGCTTAATATCGGCGGTGCGTGGTTCTACCTCGATGGCTCGGGCGCCATGGTTACTAACGGCTGGCGCAGCTTGGGCGGCTCCTGGTACTGGTTCGGCGATTCCGGCGCGATGGCTACCGGCTGGTTCTTGGCAGGTGGCTCTTGGTACTATGCGAGTGGTTCGGGCGCCATGGCAACCGGCTGGCTCAGCAATGGCGGCACGTGGTATTGGCTCGGAGGTTCGGGCGCTATGGCCTCTAACTCTTGGGTCAACATTGGCGGAGTCTGGTACTGGTTCGACAGCGCCGGTGCCATGGCCACCGGCTGGCGTCAGATTGACGGCGCCTGGTACTACTTTAGCGGTTCCGGCGCTATGGCCCATGATGCCTGGGTTGGCGACTACTACCTCCAGTCCTCTGGTGCTATGGCTACGAACACCCGGATCGGCTCCTATTATGTCGGTGAGGACGGTAAGTGGATTCCGGGCTACGGCCTAGTTTGGTATAAGAACGGTAGCGATGTTTACCATACGCATAAGTGCCGTACCGTTGGTAAGGACGCAAAGGGCTATTCCCAGATCTCTATTCAGGAGGCCCAGAAGCGTGGTGCTTCACGAGAGTGCAAAAACTGCCAGCAAATTGGCTAGTACATTACTGAGTTAGTTTTGATTGAGGCCCCGTTGCCCTGAGGTGACGGGGCCGCTGCGTGATTGGATACCGTGCTGCTATGAAGAAATGCTCATTCGGGGTGCTGGTCTTTTTTGGCCTTGTTTCTTTGGGGCTCCTTTTGGGTTCTCCCTCGATGTTATACGCCCTTGATTTGAATAACACTGACGAAGGTCCCGCATCTAACGTTGCTATTGCTTCTGTCGAGTCAGGCGTTGATGCTCATCGCGAATCGACCTTTGCCGTCGAGCAGAACTCTCAGGTGGATAATGAGACCCCTTCTGAGGATTCAAATCAAATTATTTGGCATCAGGGGTGGATATCACCCGAAGAGGGGGCTGGTTTTTGGCGTTGGGGCTTGTCTGACGGAACAATCGCTGTTTCTTCTTGGAGACACATAAACGGTAGCTGGTACTGGTTCGACGACGAAGGCCGAATGGCTCAGGATGGATTGGTCCAAGTCGGGGGTGCGACTTATGGATTCTCCTCTTCGGGCGCAATGCGTGTCGGCTGGTACCTAGATTCTACGGGCTCCACTTCCGTTTGGCACTATTTCTCAGGCTCTGGCGCCCTGGTAAAGGGCTGGCTCTCGGATGGGGGTCGTTGGTACTGGCTTGATCCTGCAGACGGTTCTATGGCCACCGGGCTAAAAGAATGTAATGACACCCCTTATATCTTTAACAGTTCAGGGGCCATGCTCTCCTCCCAGTGGGCGCTTATTGACAACAACTGGTATTACGCTGACTCCAACGGCTTGCTGCATGGAGGCTGGTTACTTCTGGGGAATTCTTGGTATTACTTGGATCCAGGAAGCCATATTATGCTCACGGGCTTTATGCAAGTGGGTACATCCTCCTATATCCTTACGAGTTCAGGTGCCATGGCAACAGGCTGGGCACTTGCTGATGGTACTTGGTATTACGCCGCATCAAACGGAGCTATTCAACGAGGGCGATGGATAAAGTCCGGAAACGCCTGGTATTACCTTGATGATGTATCCGGCGCAATGCGCACTGGTGAATATACGGTAGGCGACACGCGCTATTATTCTTTTGACTCCGGTGTGATGGCTTCTTCGTGTTGGATCAACTTGAGCGACGGTATGGCATGGGCGAATTCGTCTGGAGCACTGAGCGAGCCGTTGCCTACTTCATCTGATGGATCTCCCGTAGTCGCTGATCGAGCCGACTTGTCTTCATTGCCAGGTACGATTCATATTGGAGATGCGGTTTTCTATGTGGATGCAAGCGGTGCCGTCAATGTGACATCTGGATGGATTATGTCGAATGGAGCTTCTGGCGAAAGCGACAATACTTGGTACTACGCATCTTCCAATGGTGTCCTTAAGTCTGGGTGGCAATATGTCAACGGTGCGTGGTATTGGATGGACCCTTCCACGTTCAAGATGAAAACTGGATGGCTTAATGACGGCGGTACGTGGTACTGGCTTCAGCCTTCGGGTGCCATGTTTGCTAACGGGTGGCTGAAAATCGATGGCGTTGACTATTACTTCAATGCAAGTGGTGCATGGTTGAATACGTCTGGCTCTGTTTTGGGGGTTAATAGGTCCAGTCTGGTCAATTGGCTTATGAGCCACGAAAACGACGGCTATTACCGTGGAACACGCTACGATACGCATCTTAGCCAAGAAACATGCATGTATCCAAAGGGTGATCCTCGTTGGGACGGGTATACCGGTATGAACTGCGGCGGATTTGTATCGCATGCATATATGAAAGCGGGCGGTAATTTAGCTCCCATTGCCGCCGAGCAGAGCCATTCCCCTTGGAGTGGAGGTCCCGGAAGGGGCGGCTGCGTTAACGCTTATCGTTGGTACGGCTACGCTATCGATACGTGCGCAAACGTGACTTATTTCAACTCTATTGATGAGTTGTTACGTAGCGGTTTGGCTCGTAAGGGGGACATTGTGTTCTTTAATCCTTACAACCCATATGCGGACGATAGCCACATTGGCTTTTTCTGGGGCAATACGCCTAGTGAAAACTTGTTTTGGCATAGTGACGGTTATGGAAACCGTATTTCTGGTTTGACTGCTTTGAGTCCATCGAAAGTAATATTGATTCGTTAGAATTCCGAGTTGTAGGGGACTCTCTGGGCCCCCTACCTTTTTGACATCTGGTTTGAAAGCTAACTGATGTCGGCATTCTTTGGGTCTAAGAGTAGGGACTAAGAGTCCTTGGTTTCACCCTGCTGGGAAGTTCTTGTTTACATTGTGGTATTGCGTGCAGTTATTTGTCGTCCCAGATGGCATCTTGTCCAGTTGGATGTTCGGAAATCTTTCACAGCCATGCTGTAAGCTAAACGCAAACAAGAACGAATGACGAGGTTTACATGAGCAAACATCTTAAGTTATTTTCGGCATTGTTGGTGCTGATGGTCCTTGCGCCCATTTCTGTGTTTGTTTTCCCCTCGAACGCGGAAGCTGCGCGGTCCCTAGTTGAGAATTCCTGGCGTTATGAGGATGGGCAATTGGTCGCAGAGGATGCTTCTTCCGAAGAAGATGGAATAGCCTTATTGTCCATGGACATTCTTCCCGATGGGGCTACGGCGCAGGGCATCGATGTCAGTGAGCATCAAGGACGTATTGACTGGAATGCTGTTAAGGCTTCTGGTATCGATTTCGCTATTCTGCGTGTTGGATTTGGCGCTCCATCTTGGGGCGGTCGAGTTGACTATCAATTTAATCGAAATATTTCTGAGTGCGAGCGACTCGGAATTCCCTACGGCGTCTATATCTATTCATATGCTTTTGATAATCAGCAGGCAGCTGATGAGGCATCAATGGTGATCAATTGCCTTTCTGGGCATAATCCAAGATTGCCGGTGTATTACGATCTTGAGGATAACTCGATAATTGCAAATGGACGTCAAACCGGAATTGCATCGAGGGCGCAGGTTTTTTGTAATAGGATTTCTGCCGCAGGATATGAGCCTGGTATTTATGCAAATTTAAATTGGTTTAACAACATTTTGACTGACTCTGTATTTAAGAGTAGCTCTTGGGATCATTGGATTGCTCAATATAACTCGCAATGTGACTATACCGGCAATTACAGTTTTTGGCAGTATAAGAGCAACGGAAAAGTCCCTGGAATCAACGGCAACGTTGATATGAACTACGCGTATGTTGATGTCTCCCTTTATCATTGGCAACTAATTGACAGCACCTGGTATTATGCAGCCTCCAACGGCAAGTCGTATACCGGATGGTTGTTTCAGAGTGGCACGTGGTACTGGCTCGAGCCCGACGCGGGCGGTGCCATGGCTACCGGCCTTCACGAGTGCAACGGCTCCCTGTACTGGTTTAATTCGTCCGGCGCTATGGCGACCGGGTGGGTCCTCGACGGCGGGACCTGGTACTACGCGACTGGCTCCGGCGCGCTGGCGCGCGGCCCCGTATCCGTCGGCG
>ERZ772872.1053-NODE-1053-length-25888-cov-6.143112_pt1 | contig 25888 bp, 31 predicted proteins | sample MGYA00512132_ERZ772872 | MGnify/ENA primary metagenome ERZ772872 (study PRJEB29015, sample SAMEA2737724) | human gut metagenome | biome: human gut; feature: human-associated habitat; material: faeces | place: China | collected 2012 ...
CAAATGCCGACAATATGTTTCTTGCCTTCAAGCGTGGCGACAATCACCTGATAACCTACAAACAGGAGACGGCGGTGAAATATCAGCTTGAATTGGCCAACAATCTCTCGGTGTCGGTAGGTGCCGCTGTGGAGCGTCAGGAACCGGGACCCTGGGTTCCGTTTGTCACAACCGACGGGTATTCGCTGAATCATTTCAACGAAACACTGTTCAATGTGCAGCTGCGGTATGCCCCCGGGGAGAAATTCTATCAGACCAAGTCTTCACGCATACCCATAAATCTTGACCCCTGGGTCGTGGTATTGAGTCATACGTTTGCTCCCGAAGGTTTGTTCGGAAGCCGCTATCCGGTGAACCGCACCGAACTGAGCGTGCAGAAACGCTTCTGGTTCTCGGCCTTCGGTTTCGCCGACATAATTCTCAAAGGCGGACACGAGTGGAGCCGTACGTCATATTTCCATCTGCTCACTCCGAATGCCAACCTCTCCTATACCATTCAGCCTGAAAGTTTCGCACTGCTCAATCCGCTCGAGTTCATCAACGATTCATTCGTCAGCTGGGACGTGACGTATTGGCTGAACGGGGCGCTGTTCAACAATGTGCCGCTGTTGAAGAAACTGAAATTGCGTGAGGTGGTGGCATTCCGTGGATGGATTGGCCGTTTGACTTCAAAAAACAATCCCGCAGAGGAAGCATCTGCAGGAGATGTGGGTGGCAGGCATCCGCTGCTTCTGTTCCCGGCTGAAGCGTTGGCGACGCCTATGCACCGCCGTCCGTACATGGAAATCAGTGCCGGAATCGACAACTTCCTGAAATGTCTGCGTATCGATTATGTATGGCGCCTTTCCTACCGCAATGTCCCGGGTGTTGACCGCTCAGGATTGCGCATAGCCTTCCACATGACATTCTGACGCCAAATCCCCATATGACCATCTGATATAAAAAAAGAGTGGGGCCTTCACAGGTGCCACTCTCTCCATTCATCACATTATGCTTACAATAAGCTTCGTGCTTTGCAAGCACGTTGAGATTCAATGGATTATGAGCGGCTTTTAGAGAGAGGACAATTCAAAACCCCATTTGGACAATTTCGGAAGTGAAATTACCCCATTTTCATTATGGCGGAATTTGAGTTAATGAAGTTTTCATGTTTCTTGGATTCATGGATTTATGGTGCTTTTAATTTAAAAACTTACGCAGGAAAGACTTGTACGGCGTTGCCATGGCAATCTATCTTCATTTTACTACAGGCTTGCATCGTATCTTTCCCTACATTCAAGAAATCATATGGTGAGAACGTATATTCCACCACCCCATATTTATGAGTATCAACAGATCCTGTGAAATGCACCATTTTGCATCGTTCTCCATAGGCGCTCAAAATTGCACTGTCTGGTAGCCCATGAGATCGGTACCCAGTTGTACAGGCAAACGTTGAATCAGTTGAGAACGCAGCCCGCCTAACAAGTGCGTCTGCCGTTGGTGATGAGTGGTGGGGTATTTTTACCAATACAGGCTTATTTAGGCTTCCAGGATGTAGGCATTCTATAGCAGCATTCTCGATGTCACTGCACAGCAAGAATCTATAAGCTCCGACATTTATGCACAACGTTATACAGAACTCATTCTTATGGATTAACTGGTTTTGGGCTATACGATGATTGATTAGCGGAGATGGTGGGGACAATGCATCAATGGTCACCTCAATCTCATCTGGATAGCAAAACAATGAGAACCCATCGATTTCCTGCCTACGTTGAGGACTAACACACACCGTGTTATGACACATCTTTTCTTTTGCGTTCAGTTGTACTATTTTATTGATAATTTGAATGTCTCCTTTGTTATAATCGACTTTATCATAAGGTTTGCCATTTAGTCCAAGCGGCAACAAAAAAATAGTTTTATCATTACAGAATCGTGTAATGATAGAATCCATATCAAAAGTGTGGTCATGATCAGGATGAGACCAACAAAGAAGATTAATTTTCGTGATTCCAAGGCGCTCTAATATATGTAGAGTTTCATTGTTGCCCATATACTTGAAACTATCAACCACACATGTATATAAGACAGTTTCATTGTCATAGATGCAAAAAACAATACTTTCACCACAGGAAGGATAGCCTACGATAAACACTTTGACGTGCAGATTGTGTTTATCCGTCAATAAATAACGATTAGTCATCACTAATTACCACGGGAAAGGCATAATCACAAAAACCTTCAAAAGGGAAGCGGGTAATATGTGCCGCGTCGTTTACAACTGACGAGCAGTTCAGCGGTTGATTAAAAATCTCATCGAACAGCACGTCACTGTCAGACCGATAATGCCGTTCGCATGCCGCGTCTTTGCCTGTTTGTGGGAATATCTCCTCAAACAACATAATATCCTTATTCAACGTATCCATGTTTCTCAAGATATTTTTTTGTTACCGATGCTTTGAACGTTTCAAAAAGTACATCATTGATAATATCCATTGCATGTATAACTTCTTCATATGACCCAGATACATTATGTTGGCGCAGGGTATCTTCGTCGATGGATGCATCTATGTCTAAAATTGCCTGTAATGTGTGTGCATCAGTCTTGTGGTCAAACATGTGCCGCACAAGCCTTTTGATCCTTGCACAAACCGGGTATTTAATTACAACGCACAGAGAATCTTCGTATGAGGTTTGGATATATCCAACTTTTAAAGTGGAATTGAGCTCTTCCAATTTACGCATGGAGAACATGTCGTGCTCAAATACACTGAATAATTTCTTTGGATCATCATTTTCATAAGCCCCAATCTTTCTAATGCCAATTTTCGTAATAACGATAAACGTATCAGATGCAAGTATCTGTTTAATCAACGCTCTCATTAGATTTCTATATGGGTCTATATTGGCGTAATCCACACACCTAATCTGTATAGAGACGTATGATGCTGTCAATGTGACCTCGACATTATCTGCTGCAGGTTGATAGTCGTAAAATACATGGGAGATTTCTGTCAATTCATGTACAATATCTTGACGGTTGTTATACTCAGACGGATTATTAGTGAAAACCCCGGAAGGTATAACACGTCTATAAGAACCGAACAGCAATGACAATTCATGTCCCTTAAATCGCTGTATCAATGCATCAAGATTGGTAAGGCCATCAAAATCTATACGAATTGTGACCTTCTTTAGCAGGTTGTGCTTGAGCGAATATCTATTGAACTTTGATTTTGGCATAACGGTAGTTTTTAAGGGAATAACGCTGCCTAACGTACAGTGGTTCAATTAATAAATTGGTTAGATGGATGCAAAGTTACAAAAATGATACCATTATGACGGGTGAAAATGTATGATGCCATTCTTTTATTATTGCATTCTAAGTGTTAGTGTTGTACAATGAGTGATTATGATTACCTTTGTGATGTCAAACCAATAAACTACGATTAATCATGGGAGAAATAATTGGAGGGGTATCTGCATTAGCTTTTATCTTCTTTGCTTTCATCAATGTTCTGATGTTTATGTCGGCTGAAGATTATGGCTGGCATTGGAGATGTATGGTAACTATCGCCGTCATTGATGCTTTTTACCTTCTTCTCTTTTGCATTTTTTTGTGGGCAGTCTCAACTCTGTGAGGTCATAAACCCATTCGCCGAGAATCCTGTCGTGCAGCATTTCAACCATTTTCTCCATTCCAGAATCGTACTCCTTGTTGAAAGCAGTGCGAGCCTGGTCATATATGTATAGTTTATCGGGATTTTGAGTTGCCATGAATGCTTTATGAAGTTCCGATTTAAAATTAAGTGCAGCCCGGACTATCAGTCTGAAGCACTCACGGTCTGTTGATGGAAAGAACATTTCACTCAACAAGGCAAGGTTCTGCATTTCATAGATGGAAAAGGTTATCCATTCGTCCATTTTTTTGGCATTACTTTCCTTAAGGTATTCCAAAGGCATGGAGTTGATATTAACCCTCACTTTGTTGGCTGCATTAATAAATCGCTCAATAGCCGAATATATTTTTGATATGACCATATCAAATCTTTTAGCGCGTTTGTACAGCATTTCTTTTCTTATAAAATAGCATGCTGCTGTAATCACGCTCACAAACAAGGTGATTCCTGGCCAGTTTATTATTGCATTCGATTCCATGAGGCGCATATGGTTTGGTTGGCTTGAGATTGCGTTAGCTCCGCTCCGATTATTTAATGGAACTTTTTAAGAAGCAAATATCTACCAATCTTCTTCAACAGTAGGATTCTCAATTGCAGTTATTATCGAACTTATAAGGTTATTAAAGTATTCTTCAATACTCCGTTTGGCGTCTTTATATCTAACGTCACCATTCTTTTTAAATATGGAACCAAAGTTCGAGAGTCCTGACCCTCCACCTTTACCCATGTAAAGAGGAATTTCTTTACCTCTGCCGTCAAGGGAGTAAAGGGAACCTACAGAAGGTGCGTCAAAACGAATTTTTCCATCTTTAAAAAGAACGGTTAGACTGTATGTCATATTTAAATGTGCTGTCATGCCCCACTGTTTCAAAAATGGCGTATCAGTGAATCCGTTTGCTTTGATAATGTCCGGTTCAGAGTACGATAATACATCCTTGGCGGATTTATAAATCTGTGTGAAAGCAACCTTAGCTTTAGCGTACAACTCTTGCTGGCTACCTGGAATTTCAGTTACGTAGTATTGCTTGCCGGTTTCAGTGGTCCAACCATCTGCCGTCAGAATGAATTGTGCCTTTGCGCAAAAGGACGAGGTTAAAACGGCCAAGATTAATAGGATTTGTTTCATTGTATTTAATTAGTTTAGTTGTGCTTCCAGTTGCTTTATGCGCTCGGACAGGAGCGCTATTTGTTCCGCTTTGGCATTTATGGTGTCTTGAAGTGTGGTAATGGTATCAACCAACTTTACGATTTTATCGGAATTGGCATCTAAGGGAGCAGTCTTAAACATCTTGCCCTCCCCCAACAAAAGCCAATTCGCATCAAGTTTTTTCTCCGATTTCAGTAATAGCTGAATTTCAGTATATGTTGGGAATCGGTCATCATAGATTATTGCGTAAAGTCTATCAATGGGAATATTCGTATAAGTAGACATCATCTCTACATCTACACGTGCATCATCTTCTGGAACTATCGATTTTGGGCAATAAACGTTGTTGGCAATGTACACAAATCGTTGGTGAAGAGCAGAATCGTGAATGGTGGAATCACGAACTACACCGGGCGCATCTCTGTCACCAATGCCCGTTTCAAGCCAATCTTCATTTACACAGAAATAGTTGGCAAGCAATATTAGATTTTTTTTACTCAGTCTACTTTGGGGGTTAGTTTTAAGACGGCTAAGCGTAGATTCAGAGACTCCGGAGTGCTTGGACAGGCTGTACATAGTATCCCCTGAAATTTTGCACAAATCTATTATACGAGAGTATACGTTCATATCTATTAACCTTTATTGACACAAATTATACTGCAATTTGCTTGCAAATACTTTCATTTACTTCTACCTTTGCATCATCTTCAATCAACTACACAAATATAGTGCATTTGATGTAAGTAAACAAGAATATAACCAACCAAAAATCAAGAATATGGCAACTAAAGAAACCAACACAGAGGCTATCCTCGAATTAATCTGTCATGATATCGAAGAGCATGCCCACAATGCTGAGGCAGCCTTTGCAACCATGGAAAAGATGAACGTCACCCCCGAAGAGTACAAAAAGGCAAACTGGCAGTTCTGCCTCAACTCCTATGTAGTCCGGTACCTCGACAGGTTCATGGGGATGGCCGCACTGAGCGAATCCCTTAAAACAATCGAGAACCGCATGCGCTTCCATGCCCACCAGCAGCGCACCAAAGGCGCACTCACTGACAAGCAGGAAATATCCGCGGCACAGGCCACAGTGGCCGTACTTCTCGATGGATATATAGAAAAATTCTTTGAAGCCGAATAACCTCCCCAAGTCAAACCAACCAAACCACACTAAGATGAATCAGAACACCCCTTACCGCTACTCGGCCAACAATGCCGGTTCGTACAACGAACTCGCGGCCTATGCACTCGGCCTTTCAGTGAATGTAAGTCTCTATCCGCGTGACCTCACCATTGTAATTGACGGTGAGGCGGCAAATGCCATCGGCAAATACATCGATAGGCAGGGGCTTGACTTTCACATATCCCCTATTGAGATTGAGGCCGATAATCCCGACGAGATTGTAAAGAACAAATTTGCCGACACCGGCACTCTTCGTAAAGCAATCGAACTGCTGCGCAATCAGATAAGAGATATGTATGAGGGACGTACAAAAATTGATGCATACTACCGAAACCAGCAGGACGCGCTGAAAGCTGACCGGGACCATTATGCGAAAAAATGGAAAGACGCCTACAAGTCCAACATGCGCGTCATAAGTCAGATAAAGGGCATTGCGGCATTGTTGTCTGCCATTTATCCTGACGAAAAGTAGCCCTCCCCCAAGTCAAACCGCTTACGGTGTCCGAGAGAGGACAGCGCCGAGGGGCAAGAGAGCCCCGGCCCCGAAAGGGGCTTAAATAGAGAGCGTAGATAATCTCAACTGGATAGAGGCTCGCAAACTAAGCGAGTGGTTGCAGGTTCGAATCCTGCCGTCTGCACAATGCGTATGGTATCACGCCCCGGCAGCTCTGATTGCGTAAGTCCGATAACGAGCCTTCCCTGTGCGCTGTATGAAAGCGGCAGGGCGAAGTAATTTATTATTTGGCTGGCTCCGGCTTATGAATAAAGAAACGGATGCGACCGACATACCGGCGCAGGGCTGAAAAGTTCCGTGGTTATCCGGCGCTGCTGTCTTTGCGAGGAGGCTGAGGCGGTAAATGGATGTGGCGTGGTGACGGCAATCGAGAGATTAGGCCGTTGCGTAGGCCGGGCCGAACAGAGCGCAGCGCCGGAGACTGTGTAAGTATCACGCCCCTTGCGGGCATAGAGTAGCCCTTCGGGGCGGGTAAAGTCTGCTATGTAAGGCCAAGGGGTGGGGGCTGGTAGCAAATAAATGTGCGAGGTGGTGATGAGTGGCATTAACAGCAAAGCAAGAGCGATTTGTGCAAGAATATCTTGTGGATTTAAATGCCACACAGGCAGCCGCAAGAGCAGGGTATAAGAACGCCGAGAAAGGTAGGCAGTTGGTTACGAATAGTAACGTTTCAGCTGCTATCCAAAAAGCAAAGGCGGAAAGGCAGAAGAGGACGGAAGTAACGCAGGATTATGTGATTGAGAAACTTAAAGAAATCGCGGACAAACCTGCGTCTGATTGCACAGAAAGCGATCTGAAATATGCGAACAAGCTAAAGGCGCTTGAGATGCTTGCAAAGCATACAGGAGCATTCGACAAGCAAGACAATTCTACCGCTGATTCCGTAGTTAAGGTGATTATCGATGTCTGATATTTTCCTGTCCGAGAAAATCGGCCCTGCGTTTTATGACATTGCGCATGACATTTTCCATCATGGTCACACGCACTATGATTTTAGCGGCGGGCGCGGCTCGCTGAAATCCTCCACAGTATCAATTATCGTTCCGCTTCTGCTGGTTGGCAATCCGGGAACGCACGCGCTTGTGCTGCGCAAGGTGGCAAACACGATCCGCGATAGCGTGTATGCCCAGTATATCTGGGCAATCGGGGAACTGGGCATGGCGGCGTACTGGGAAGCAAAAGTATCCCCGATGGAGCTGATCTACAAGCCTACCGGGCAAAAGATTATGTTTCGCGGCGCTGATGACCCCATGAAGATCAAGTCTATCAAAGTCCCGTTTGGCTATATCGCCGTGACGCACTTTGAGGAAAAAGACCAGTTTGCCGGACGTGCGGAAATCCGAACTATTTTACAGTCCACCATGCGCGGCGGCTCAATGTTCTGGAATTTTGAAAGCTATAACCCACCTATATCGCGCGATAACTGGGCGAACAAAGACAGCTTGGAGGAACGGGATGACCGCTTGTGTCATAAGTCTACGTATCTGCAAGCACCGCCGGAGTGGTTGGGAGAACAGTTTCTTGCAGAAGCGGAACACTTAAAAGAGACGGACGAGCGTGCATATCAGCACGAGTATCTTGGTATCCCGGTAGGGACCGGCGGAAATGTGTTTGACAAGCTGGAACTGCGGGAGATTACCGATGAAGAAGTCAAGAGTTTCGACCGCATCTATCAGGGAGTGGACTTCGGCTGGTTCCCAGACCCGTTTGCTTTTATCCGGCTGTATTATGATCGGGCGCGAGAGACCATCTATCTGCTGGACGAGATTTACCAAAACAAATTATCCAATGAGCAAAGCGCGACCATGATTAAGCAGCGCGGATATAACAACATTAGGACGGTCTGCGACAGCGCCGAGCCGAAGAGCGTTGCTGATCTCCGCGCAATGGGTCTACCTGCGTATGAAGCGGTCAAAGGCCCCGGTTCTGTGGAATATGGAATGAAATTTTTGCAGCGGAGAACGATTGTTATTGATAGGCGACGAACACCGCACGCTTACGATGAATTTGTTGGATACGAATACGAACGAAACAAAGACGGTGACATTATCAGCGGATACCCAGACGCGAACAACCACCTGATTGACGCGACCCGGTATGCGCTGGAGCCTGTCAGCCGCAGAATGGGAGTTATTGCATGAGCAGTGCAGTTATCCAAAAGTTAAAAGAGCTTGGCTATACGACGATCCCGGAAGAGTTTTACAGTCAAGTTGACCTTTGGGAATCGTGGTACATCGGGAAAGTGAAAGGATTCCACCAGTACCGCAGATATAACGGCCACAAGTGGACTAAACACAATAGAGCAACGCTCAGCATGGGGAAAAAGGTCTGCGAGGACTGGGCGAACCTGCTCATGAACGAAAAAGTCAAGATCACGCTTGAGGGCAAAAAGGAACAGGATTTCATCGATCGCGTTTTGGCGGAGAACAATTTTACCGTCAAAGCTAATGAGATGCAGGAGATGAAATCCGCACTGGGGACGGTGGCATATATCCCCCGCGTGACGGGGCAGGGCGTGACGGATTCCGGAGAGATCATCCCCGGTGACGCGTCCAGCATTGCGATTGATTATGCCACGATGCATGACATTTACCCACTTGCATGGCAGAACGGCTTTATTTATGATTGCGCTTTTACTTCCAGGGTTACGCGAGGCGGAAAGGATTATGTGTATTTCCAGATCCACCGCAGAGCGAATGATGGGACGTATGTAATCGAAAACCGAATTTACCGGTACCAGAACGAACAGTTGTCCGATGAAGATTTAAAGAATGTCCCCGGGTTTGAGCGCATCCCCCCTGTGGTATACACCGGAAGCAATAAACGGCAGTTTGTAATTGACAAGCCGAACATCGCAAACAACTTCAATTATCTTCTGCCTGTTGGCATTTCCGTTTTTGCAAATTCCATTGATGTCCTTCGCGGCGTTGATACTGCGTACGACTGCTACGTAAATGAGTTTGAAAACGGCCCCATGATGATGATGGTTAAAATGCCAGCGACAAAGTATGAAGACGGTGAACCGACGCTGGATGACAATGACAGGAGGTTTTACCTTCTCCCGGAAGATACACAGCAGGGGAGCGTTGTTGAGACCGTTGCGCCGGAACTTCGGACGGCTGCGCTGAATGTCGGCCTGCAAGACCAACTCAATATGCTTTCCAGCAAATGCGGTTTTGGAGAAACTTATTATCGATTCGATGGCGGCAGCGTGGCAACGGCAACACAGGTAATCAGCGAGAATAGTACCATGTTCCGCACAATCAAAAAGCATGAAGTCATTTTGGAAAGTGCTTTGGTTGAGCTTTGCAGGGTTCTTCTGCGGCTTGGTAATAAGGCGTTGGGCGCAGGGCTTGACGAAAATGTTGAAATCAGCATTGATTTTGATGATTCCATCATTGAGGACAAGCAGAGCGAATTTGCCCGTGACATGCAAATGCTCAACGCAGGGATTATGAACGCTTGGGAATTCCGGGCAAAATACATGAACGAGGACGAAGCCACCGCAAAGGCAGCGCTGCCGAAAATGCAGGACATGACGACCGAAGAAGAAACGGAGGTAGAGTGATGGGCGGTAGGGGTGGAGCTGGTGGCGGGCTTAACGCTGTACTTAAATCTTCTCCACGTACAATCCAAATATCCGGGACTGTTTATTTCGATGATGGGGTCCATGTTCCATCTTCTCACAGACAAAAAGAAATTCCTGCGCTACTTTCTAACTTAAATGATGCGGTAATCCAGGTGAACAACGACAAGCGAGGGGAAAAGCAGCTGAAAGAAATTTTGTCTAATGGCTTTTCAGTGATTAGGTCGTATACTCAAAAAAGCGATGTGCCATATTTGCGAAACTACTATTACATAAGGAGGAAAAAGTAATGGGTGGGAGAGGAGGATATGGGGGTACTGTTGCTGGAGTAAGAATTACAACGAATGGAGCAACTAAAACGTATTTCTTTAGGAACGGGAAACTTCAAAATGCTGAAACCCTCCAATTTATACCAAACAGCAGCAAATATACACTTGATAAGCTAATTTCAGCAGGAGGAACCCGGTTATCTAAGCGGCAGGTTTCTGACATCGTGAAGAAACGCGCGGATGATAGAGCGAAAACGCCGGACTATGAGCTTGGAAACCCATTTAGAGAAAGAGGGAAAGGCAAAAGTATATATCGCCCCCGGAGGCGCAAGTAATGGTTGGACGCGGAGTAAGTTGCTGCAAGTATTCCGGGATCGAGTGCTGGGAGATTTATGATTAACTTTGAAAATCTTGACAAGTTCACATTTCCCGGCGTTGGCAAGTACGACATTCCGCAGATCGAGCCGGTCAAGGCGTATCCACAGGGAGAGTTTATCCCCGTGAATTACCATTACACGGCGAAAAACCCGGCGAGTAAGATCGTGCATTTCTTTGTGGATGATTATCAATTCATCCGATACTGGAACACGCCTGACAAGTACATTCCAAAACTGACGCAGTTTGCGGCGGTGTGCGCGCCGGACTTCTCCACATACACGGATATGCCGCTGGCGATGCAGATATACAACCATTACCGCAAGCATTGGTTGGCGGCATACTGGCAAATGCACGGCATGACGGTTTATCCAACGATTTCATGGAGCGACGAGCATAGCTATGATTGGTGCTTTGACGGTGAGCCTGTCGGCGGTGTGGTGGCTGTCAGCTCGGTAGGCACACAGCAAAACAAGGAAAGCAAACGCCTGTTTCTGCGCGGCTACGAAGAAATGATGAAACGGCTATCCCCGGAATGGGTGATATTTTACGGCAAAGTGCCGGAAGAATGTGACTGGAACGTGATACGGGTAAAACCGCATTACGACGATATTGTGAAACGGAGGAAAGCGAAATGGGCGGAAGGGGCGGAAGCGGGAGCTTTGGTTTTGCATCAATAAATGCTACCCGATCGAAAATTGCCAACCTCAAAAAAGAACAGCTTTTCATTTTCTCTCCATCGGGCGATTTGCTCTATAAGGAGCAAGGAACAGCTCAACATACGGGATACGGAGATGCCGACTATAAAGGGAATATTGTTTTACACAACCACCCGGAGGGTGTTCTCCCTGTCCCGTCCCTGAAAGATATTGAAACGTGGCAAAAATCAGGAGCAAAAGCAATCATAATTGAAAGCCGGGATGCAACGTTTACATTATCAGGACCTCACAACAAGGGATTTTATGAAACACTCGCATATAATCACAACGCCGTGCGCCGCGCCGTAAGGGAAGCGGCAAGTAAGGTATCGGCCGATTATAAGGCGGGAAAGTATAAAAGCGTGCAGGAAGCCAGAGAAGCAAGCAGAAGAGCACAAACGGAAGCGACAAATAACGCATACGCCAAGTTTGCAAAGGCTGCTGGCGTTAGGTATTCCTTTAAGTGGAAGAAAAAGTCATGAAAAAGTCATGAAAAATTATCCTTTTACTCCTGAGCTACTGGATGCGCTCCCCGAAGAGCTGGCTGAGCTGTTTCGCGGCCTTGAAGATACCTTACTGGCGGAGATATGCTCCCGGCTGAAACTGCGGGATGAGTTAAACGAGGTCACGGTGCAGGACATTCGGGCGCTACGGTCCCACGGCATCGACCTAAAGGAAATTAAGAAAGCAATCCGCGAGACTTCCGGCATCAGCAAAACTAAGCTGGACAAGCTGCTGGGCGATGTGGTCGCAAGGAACCAACAGTATTACATCGATATGATTGACCTTGCGCATATCACCCAGCCTGAGACACTGGTTGACGCTGCGGAAGTGGCGGCGATCAGGACGCAGACACTTGATACATTCCACAATCTGACCGCATCCATGGGCTTCCTGGTGGACGCTGGGCGTACGATGCTACCACCTGCCAAAGCGTACCAATGGGCACTTGACAGCGCAGCGTTGCAGTTGCAAAGCGGTGCAATCAACTACAATCAGGCGATTAAAACGGCTGTGAAGGAACTTGCGGACAGTGGTCTAAAAGTGGTTGACTACGAAAGTGGCCATCGGGATCATGTCGATGTTGCCGTGCGGAGAGCTGTAATGACCGGCGTATCTCAAATCTGCGCCAAGTATACGGAGCAATCAGCAGAATATCTGGATACACCCTATTTTGAAGTTTCGGCCCATGTTGGCGCACGAGATAAGCCGGGACCGTCACCATGGTCATCGCATAAGGATTGGCAAGGCCGTGTTTACAGCGTCCGTACTGGGGACATTTACCCGAGCATTTATGACGTTTGCGGCCTGGGCGCTGTTGACGGCCTGGAAGGAGCCAACTGCCGCCACAGGCGGTACCCATGGGTTGAGGGCGTGTCCGAGCGCACCTACACGGATGAACAGCTGGAACACATCGATGATGGCCACGGCTGCACGTTTGATGGCAAGGATTACACGGCATACGAGGCAACCCAGATGCAGCGCCGTATTGAGCGGACGGTTAGAAAGCTAAAGCGCGAAAAAGCCGCCTACAAGGCCGCAGGATTGCATGAAGATGAGACTGCGGTAAACATACGGCTACGGCGGTTAAATACTAAATACAAGGCGTTTAGTGCGGAAGCTGGCCTTCCAGAGCAGCCGGAGCAAATGCGCGTCTATTTTACGGATGATGCAACGTTAAAAATGGCAAATGCCATGAAAACGCATCGGACGGAAGTGGCAGCGTCTAACGCTAAAGACGATAGCGACACTCTTGAGTTTTTCGGCGCAGACGCAAGAGATAACTTGAATTCTATTGTGAAAAGACGTACAATAAAGCTGGAAAATGGCTTTGCTTGCTTCCCGGACGGTGACCCGCTGAATGAAAACGTTAAAAGGGTAAAACCTCTTAAAACGTATTTTGACGTCGCTATGCACGGAAGCCAGACGGCAGTCGGATTTGGCACAAAAGAACTCAATATGTCACCGCGCTTACTTGCCGCAGTCATTCGGCATAGTAAGGGGTGGAACGGCCAGAAAGTTCGTTTGCTATCTTGCAGCACAGGCGCACGCATGGAAAACGATTATTGCTTTGCAGAAGAGCTGGCAAATGCACTTGGCGTTGAAGTAAAAGCCCCAGACGATGTGCTTTTTATTTCCGGTGCTGGCGTACTGAAAGTAGGAACGCATGGGGAAGGAAATATTTTGACGTTTACCCCAAATCAAAGAGGAAGGAGAAAGTGACATGGATTTCGGTTTTTTTAAAGGATTGCCATACAAGAATTCTATTGAGAATTTTGAAGACTATAAGAAATACAAAAATAGTATCCCCAAAGAAGCGATTTTAAGCCACATTTCCTCCCTCGATGCCGGGCTGACATCGCTGCCCAGTTTTGATATGTTTACTGGCGAAGAACTTCACGCAGGTATGTTTTGGGACGGTAAATTCACCTTTCCGTATGAGTTCCTGCATTACTACAAGAATTATGACATTGGCGTCCCCTATGAGTATGAAGCATATTTGAAAGAAATCGGGGTAGGCTAATGGATGATAAACTGATGCAGGCCATCGAGGCTATTATCCGGCGCGGCAATGACGCGGAGATCCGGCGCAAGGGTGACGGGTACATCGTGTTAGAGGTTAAGAAAACAATCAAATATTCAACTCCCGCGTAATTGGGCACGGGAAAGGGCAATAGGAGCCAACGACTGAGGTTTTCTCGGTGGTTGGCTCTTTTGTTGTAATACGCAGTGGGGAATGACGCTGTGGAATAAAGGAGAATAAAAAAATGGCAGACGAAATTAGGACTTTTGATGAAATACTGGCTGACCCCACCTACAAGGCGGAGTTTGACAGGCGAATCACAAAGGCGCTTTCGACTGTTCAGAGCAAGCTGGACGCGGAAGTGGAAAAAAACAAGCAGTTTTTAGCAAACGGCAACGCGGAAACGGACGCACTCAAAAAGGAGATCGAGGGCTACAAGTCCAAGATTGCCGATTATGACTACGCAGACGTTATCCGTAAAACGCTTTCTGAGAAAGGCGTGAAGTTTAGCTCTAAAGCTGCCGAGAAGGCGTATTTGGCAGACCTGAAAGCAAAGCATCTTGAGATCAAAGACGGCGCGCTTGATGGGTTTGACAAATGGCACGAGGAACAAGTCAGCGCCGATCCGTCCGCGTTTCAGGATGGCGTAAAAATTGACTGGTCCGCTGCCGTTGGCGGCGGTGAAAAGAAAACTGACACCAATGCCGCGATGAACAATCTGATTCGCGGCGCACTCAAGTAACAAAAAGGAGAATATAACATGGCAAGTATTGATCGTTCCGCACTTTCTGGCCTGATCCCGGAACCCGTAACCCGCGAGATCATGCAGGGCGCTATCGCTGAATCTGCCGTTCTGCGCATGGGCCGCAGACTGGCGAATATGTCCAGCAAGACGCAGACCATCAATGTGCTCGACGCGCTTCCCTCCGCGTATTTCGTCAACGGCGAAGCCACTGACGGCGGCGCCGGTGAGGCATTCAAGCAGACCACCAAGATGGCGTGGGACAAGAAGAAGCTGTACGCCGAGGAGATCGCTGTTATCGTCCCCATCCCCGAGGCTGCTCTCGATGATGCGGACTATGACATTTGGGGCGAGGTCAAGCCCCGCCTGACCGAGGCTTTCGGCAATGTCATTGACGGCGCTATGCTGTTTGGCAAGAATAAGCCCAGCACCTGGCGTGATGGCATTGTGCCCTCTGCTATTGCTGCGGGAAATGGTGTTCCTGTCAGCTCTGACATTTACGCCGACATCATGGACGAGGGTGGTCTGATCTCCAAGGTCGAGCTGGACGGCTTCAATCCCAACGGCGTGATGTCCGCTATTCAGATGCGCGGCAAGCTCCGTGGGCTGAAAGACACCACCGGTCAGCCTATTTTCAAGACCGATATGCAGGGCGCTACCCGCTACGGCCTCGACGGCATGGACATGTACTTCCCCATGAACGGCGCGTTCGACCCTGCGCAAGCACAGATGATCGTCGGCGATTGGAGCCAGCTCGTCTATGCCATCCGCCAGGATATGACCTTCAAGGTGTTCACCGAGGGCGTTATCCAGGACCCCGCCACGAAGGAAATCGTTTACAACCTCATGCAGAACGATATGGTTGCGCTTCGTGCCGTCATGCGTCTCGGCTGGGAGATCGCAAACCCCATCAACGCGTACAATGCAGAAAAGACAAATCCGTTCCCGTTCTCCGTTTACGGCAAGGGCGGTGCTATTTCCACCGTTGCTGTGTCCCCTGCTACCGCCACTGTAAAGAAGGGCGAAAGCAAGCTGTTTACCGCCAAGGTTGACGGTGAGGGCATCATCAACGGAGAGGTTGAATGGTCTCAGGATGGCACCAAGAGCAAAATCAGCGATGAGGGCGTTCTGACTGTCTCCGCTACCGAAACCAAGAGCAGCATCACCGTTACTGCGAAGTCCAAGCAGGACGGCACAAAGACCGGCACTGCCACTGTCACTGTTTCTGGCTGATTTGAAAGGAGCTGACCCAATTGACATACGCTGATTACACATACTACTCCGGTGTCTATATGGGCACTGTAAGCAGTGGGGAGTTTCCGCGTCTAGCTGTCCGGGCCAGCTCCTTCCTCGATTATTTCACGCAGAACCGAGCCAAGGACAACGCGGATCTGGATGCGGTAAAGATGTGCTGCTGTGCGCTGGTTGACAAGTACGCGGTTATCGAAGCCGCACAGGCGCTTGCAATGAAGAACCTTGCGACTGCTGCCGCTAATGACGCAGAAGTCAAAAGCGAGACGGTGGGCGGTTATTCCCGCACACTGGCGACCGGCGGCGAATCTGCCGTTTCTGCGCTGAACGCTACGGATGGGGCAAGAAAGCTGCTCGCAGAGACCTGCATGGAGTATCTCGCCCACACTGGCTTACTGTACCGAGGGAGGGGGTGCGGATCATGTACGCTCCCCACACTGTAACAATCTACAATCCGGTCAAAGAAACCGACAAGGAGACGTTTCAGGAAACGCAAAAGCTGTATGTGACCGTACTTCGTGGCGTGATGTTGCAAGCATCCAAAGCGGTTAACGTGCGCGAGAGCGGGCTTGAGGGAGCGGATGCGGTTGATCTTTACATCCCGTTTGGCGTGGAAGCTGTGGATGGCTTTACCGGTAAGGTAAAAACCTATGCCGGTCCGCAGCGGTTTTACGCTGCAGAGGACAAATCTGATCTGTGGACGCTTTCTGTCAAAGGCAACGGCGGGACAACGTTTTTTATCAAAGGTGAGTTTGTGACAGACAATGAAACCGTGGCGCTGGCTCAAGACAACTGCTACAACGTGACTAAGGTTGACGAAAAGGACTTTGGCAGCGTTGATATGCAGCACTGGCAGGTCGGAGGCGTGTGATATGGCGTTGAAATTCTCCGTTCAGACGGACGGCATGGACGCTGTAAAAGAGGCCATTTCCAGGGGCTGTGATCGCGCAGAACACGTTCTGGCGTTGCAGGTCGCAAAAGATACCGCTCCGTTTGTGCCTATGCTCACAGGCTCTCTTAGGACGCGTACAAAGGTAACGGGAAACACGGTTGTTTATCCAGGGCCGTATGCCAGATATCTGTACTACGGCAAACTGTACGTTGACCCGCTGACCGGAAGCGCTTATGCGCGGAAAGGAGTTACGAAGGTTCCGGCGGTGCCAGAAAAGGATTTGATTTTCCACAGAACCGGGACCTGCTCCCATTGGTTTGAAGCATCCAAGGCACAGAACATGGAGAAGTGGATGCGTGTAGCAGAAAAGGCGGTGAAGCGTGATCTCTAAAGAAAAACCTGTAATGCTGGCATCCAGCAGCGAAAAGGCAGACCTTGACCGCCTGATGCTGATTTGGGCAAACCGTTTCCCCGGTATTCCGGAGAATGTGGATCTGATCAAATACGAGTATTTCGCAGCGAAAACGGTAGGCATGGCGCTTTCCTCCGTTCAAGGGGCCGTTATCACCAAGAAGTATATCTGCGGTGGATATCAGGCGGAGTATTCGTTTGAAATCCACTACCAGATTGCGCCACCCGGCAAGAGCGACGATACGCGCTTGAAGGCGGTTGAGGTTTTAAACAAATTTGCGGACTGGGCGCAGATGCAGCGACCGGACATTGGAGAGGGCAGGCGCGCCCTCCGCGTTGAGACTTCTGCGTTTGCATCGTATCTCGGCGCGACAAGCGACCAATACGAGGACTACATGGTCCCGCTAAAACTGATTTACGAGGTGAATGTATAATGGCAGATTTAACTTTTGCGACGCCCGAAGGTCAGACCATTGACCGCGAGCTTTTGATCGCGTATCTGAATACCGGCTCTAAGGAAGCTCCCACTTGGAGCGCCATCGGTAAGCGCGTGGAGGATTCCAGCGAAGAGATGGACTGGGGTCAGGAGAGCAAACAGGACATTTTGGGCAACACCTTCACCACCATGAAGAAGCCCGTTATTTCCCAGACCTTTGATCCCATCCCTCTGGATGCCGGTGACGCTGCTGCGGTGAAGATGTGGAACCTTGCCGTCAAGGATCATGACGCGCAGGCTCTTGCCAATCAGGATATGATGATTGGACACTTCTACGCTACGTCCGGCGAGGCGAAGTTTGCCGAGCGGTATGATTCCTGCGCTATTGCTGTGACTGGCATCGGCGGTGACGGCGGCGGTACGCTCAACATCACGAGTGAGATCACCTACGGCGGCAATCGTACGCTGGGCACCATTACAAAGGATACCAGTGGCGTGACCTTTACGGCAGGGGCTTAAAAACAAAGGGGCGGGCGCAAACCCGCCCCAATTTCGGAGGCTATTATGAAAGACCTGATTTTCGATACCGGTTTAGTTACCTACAATATCAACGGCAAATGCGAATTCTCTTTTAACCCCACCGACAGCGCCTTTGTGGAAAAGCTGTTTAATGCCTTTGATATCCTCGACAAGAAGCAGGATGCGTACAAGGCAGAGGTGGAAAAGACCGCCAACAAGCGGGAAGTTTTTGAAACCGCCCGGAAGATGGACGAGGAAATGCGCGAGATCATCAATGATGTGTTTGGCTTCGACATTTGCTCCGCACTGTTCGGCGAAATGAACGTATACGCGCTGGCGGACGGACTGCCGGTGTGGGCGAACCTGATGCTTGCCATCATGGACGAGGTTGATACCACCTTTGCCCGTGAACAGAAAGCCACCAACCCCCGCGTGAGCAAGTATACGAAGAAGTACCACAAATGAGGTACGATCTGCCGACTGCCGTAGAGGTAAACGGCACTGAGTACCAGATACGCTCTGACTATCGCGATATCCTAACGATCATTGAGGCACTGTCTGACGCTGAGTTGTCGGAGGAAGAAAAGGCCGAGGCCATGCTTGACATTTTCTATTCAGACTTCGCGGAAATGCCGCAGAGCGACTACGAGGAAGCGATCAAGCAATGCGCAAAATTCATCAACTGCGGCGAAGAGCAGCGTGAGGAAAAGCGTGGGCCGAAGCTGATGGATTGGCAGCAGGACTTTCCCCTGATCGTTGCTCCAGTCAACCGCGTTCTGGGACAAGAAGTCAGATCCGTTGAGTATCTGCACTGGTGGACGTGGGTATCCGCGTATCAGGAAATCGGGGATTGCACCTTTGCCCAGGTTGTGGGAATCCGCAATAAAAAGGCAAAGGGAAAAAAGCTGGACAAAAGCGAGCAGGAGTTTTACAAGCAGAACCGGCACCTGGTTGACTTCAAGCGGCAATATACGGAACAGGACGAGGACGTTATCAGCAAGTGGATATGAAAACCGCCCTCCGGAGAGGGCGGCTGATTGGTGGCTTATTTTTCTACCAATTCTGCATCAATGCTGACTGTTTTAGGATCAAAAGTCAATTTATATGTTTTCGATTCGCAAACGTTTAGCTTAAATTTTTGACTTGAAACACATCCGCGAGCGATTGAAATTGTGTGGCACCCAAAATCGAGGCGGAGAGAAACGGGCGCGTCCAAATTATGCCCTGTTTTTTCTCCATCGATAATTAAAATCGATTTCCCTTCCATGGCTGAACGAGGGCGTTCGCGCTCCACATAAAAGTTTGGTGAGTTTGGATCGGCGGCATCTACCAAATTAGACATTTTCTCCACCAAGGATTCCGATCTCTTTTGGAATAATTCATCTGGGATTATACCGGAATCATGCAAATCTTTTAGTTTTTGCAATTCATCCAAAATTGACCCGCTTGTTTGCATATCAGCACTTTTGCTCTGGCTTGTTTGGTTGGAAATTGCAATCAACTTATCGAACAACTCTTTTTCCCTTTTCTTGTTCCCTGTTGGTGGAGTTGGCGTGCATTCAATTACAGCTGTAGTCCCATCTACATATTCGACAAAAAAGCTATAAAGAGAAAAATTTGATGTATGAAACAAAAGAGTTTCTTCCGCCTGCCTAACGCCAAGGAGCTTTGCGGACTTGATGTTGCTTTTGTTTTTGCTAAAAAGGCTCATTATATCACTCCTTAACAATTATTTTATCCAATATAACATATAAAATTGCACATTTCAAGCAATAGAAAGAGGGTGATTGCATGGCGGATGGTTCCGTTATTATCAAGGCGGATGTTGATGACAAACAAGCGCAGGCTGAATTAAACCGGCTTACTAAAAAAATAGATTCGCTCAATGAAAAAATCAGCGATAAAAAGCAAGAGCAGATGCCACTGGTTGAGCAATCAAGACAATTAGCGGCTGTTCTCGATGACGCAAAGGCGAAACTGGACTATATGAAAAGCGGCGATGCGTTTTTTACATCCAGTTCTATAAAGGAGCAGGAGCAGACAGTAGCATCATTGCAAAAAGAATGGGACGGTGTGCAAAAAAAGGTTGAGGCAATGGATACGTCCATCGCCAAAGATACCCGAAGCCTTGAACGAATGAGCACCCGGGCGGGAGAACTTTCTGCACAGCTCGCGGGAGCCAAAAGACACACTCAGGGGATGTCACCCGCAGCCCAAGAAGCGGCAAAGCAGATGGAAAAATTCACCAACCGCATCAAGGGCCTTGCTCGACGCGTTTTTGTTTTTACGCTCATCACAAAGGCACTTCGCGCATTGAAAGATTATATGTGGAGTGCCATTCAAACAAACGAAAAGGCCATGAAGGCAGTTTCAAAGTTAAAAGGTGCTTTGCTGGTTTTAGCACAGCCCATTTTGAATGTGCTTATCCCTGCGTTTACTGTTTTTGTAAATGTGCTGACGCGTATAGTCAATACAATTTCCGACCTTGTTTCAAAAATATTTGGGACAACGGCAGAAGCATCTGCGGAAGCTGCTGAGAATCTATACGAAGAAAGCAGTGCAATGGATAAAACCGGGAAAGCTGCAAAGAAAACAAGTAAATCTTTAGCATCTTTTGACGAAATCAATAAGCTTTCCGGCAGCGATGACAAGGCCAAAAATGGGCCGGATTTTACAACGGGAATAAACGATCAACTTAGCGCAATCATGGAACTATTTACCGGCGCGCTTTTACTTGCCATCGGCGCAATTTTAACGTTTTCCGGCGCTAATATTCCGGTTGGCATTACCCTGATGGCTTTAGGCGCTGCGGCGATCTGGGGTGCTGTAAAGACAGACTGGGGGGCAATCGCAAAACTGCTGCAAGGCCCAATCGGGGTTGTTACTGCGATCCTGTCGGTTGCGTTGCTTGCCATCGGTGCAATTATTTTGTTCTCCGGAGCAAACATACCATTGGGCTTGGGGTTGATGGTTGCTGGAGCAATCGGTCTTGCGTCTGTTGTTGCAGCTAATTGGGATACTGTTAAAAAGATGCTGCAAGGCCCAATCGGAGCCGTTGTTGCTCTTTTGAGTTTTGCGCTACTCGTAATCGGTGCAGTGATTCTGTTTTCTGGCGCGAACATCCCGCTTGGCCTTGCGCTAATGGCTATTGGTGCTGCTGGGATGGCAACGGTCATTGCGGCAAATTGGGATACAATTAAAGAAGCACTGCAAGGCCCTGTTGGAGCCGTTGTTGGCCTGCTTTCTGGCGCGTTGTTGGTTTTGGGTGCAATCTTGGCGTTTAGCGGTGCAAGTGTTCCGCTCGGTTTAGGGCTAATGGTTGCTGGCGCAATTGGGCTTGCGACTACGGTTGCGGCGAATTGGGATACAATTAAAACCTTGCTGCAAGGCGCTATTGGCGGCGTTGTTGCCGTGGTTAGCAGCGCACTATTGGTTATCGGCGCAGTCTTAGTATTCAGCGGAGTCGCACTTCCTCTCGGGATTGGATTACTTATTGCCGGAGCTGCCGGTCTTGCGGCAACGGTGATTGCAAACTGGGATACAATAACAAATCTGCTGGGTGGCCCCATCGGAGCAATCACGGCTATGATAAGCGGCGCTTTGCTTGTCTTGGGCGTAATCCTTGTGTTTACCGGAGTTGGTATCCCTCTTGGTTTGGGAATGATCGTAACCGGAGCGGCTGGACTTGGCTCTGTGGTGGCACTCAACTGGGACTATCTGAAAGAAAAATTAAGCGAAACGTGGGAAAGTATCAAATCTTGGTGGCAATCAAGTGTTGCAAAGTATTTCACCGTTGAATATTGGCAAGACCTTGGCAAAAACATTATTGATGGGTTGCTCAATGGTTTGAAGTCAGCGTTTGAAAGCGTGAAATCTTGGGCTTCTAATGCAATGGGGAGCATCAAAAATGCATTTACAGGCGGCGGTAACGTCCGCACACCTGCCATCAATTCCGCATCCGTTCCCCGTTTGGCGACCGGCGCAGTGATTCCCCCGAACCGTGAGTTTTTGGCGGTGCTGGGTGACCAGAAGCAGGGGAACAACATTGAAGCCCCTGAATCTGCTATCGAGGCAGCGGTGGCCCGTGGCATGGCTCAGTATGGTGGAGGCAATCAGACGGCAATCCTTAAAATCGGCGAACAGGAATTGGGCCGCATTATCTTCAAGCTGAACAAGGACCAGACGCAGCGCGTCGGCATTAAAGTGACCTAAAGGCGGTGTATATGAATTACATCAAAATTAACGGGACATCGTTTGATGTGAATGTAGCGATTTCCAAGTACAATGAAAATTTCAACGTTCTCGATGGGGAGAACGCTGGGAGATCGAAAGACACAGGCCGGATGATCCGTGATGTTCTGGGGACGTACATTGGGCATAAGGTGACCGTTTTCCGCAGAGGGGACGATTACAGAAGCTACGATGCGTTCTGGAATTATCTCAAAGCCCATTCCATTGACGATTCCGTTTTGCTTGAAGCTGCGGACGGCAACACAACTATTTCCTATCGCGCATACTACACCAGCGCGTCACACGATATCGAAAAGGTCGAAAACGGGATCAATTATTGGGGAGAAATTGAAATCCATTTCATCCCCATCGCACCGCAAATCACGCGGTAAGGAGGGCTTATGGATTATGTAATGATCGGCCCTTATCAATTTGACCGGGATGCGTCTAAGGACGATATGCGGCTGGACTACTGCTCATCGTTTCAAGAAGTGGCATTGGATGAAAGCAGCCTTTCGTTCGATACGGTCAGCGTAGAGGTTTGCACTACAACAATAGGCACACAGCTTTCTGCACTCCCGAATAACACACCAATCATTGTTTACAGAGGCGGCGAAATCAAAGCAAGATTTGTAAGCAGCGGCGTTTCCCGTATCGGGCCTGTCACTTATCAACTTACAGGGCGGTCCCCTATGGGCGCGCTTACCGGAATGGTGCATACTGGCGGCATTTACACAGGCCAGACCGTGGAAGAGGTTGTAAAAGAAATCTGCGGCAACATCCCTTCGCTGATAAAAAGTGTATATGCCGGAGTTAAACTTTACGGCTGGCTTCCTTATGCGGATGGGAAAGAACGCTCTGCACGAGACAACCTCGCACAAGTTCTTTTTGCCATTGGGGCTTATCTCCGCACAGACCTGAACGGTGTTTTGAGGATTGAACCCTTGTGGGACGGTACGGCATCGTTGATTAATGTCGACCGTTCTTACACCGGAGGAACCGTGAAATACGATTCTCCCATCTCCGCCGTGACGGTGACAGAGCACCAGTATGTAGCGGGGACGGAAACAAAGGAGTTATTTTCCGGCACGGCTCAGAATGGAGATATCATCACATTCTCCGAGCCGATGCACTCCCTTTCCGCAACGGGCTTTACCATTTTTGAAAGTGGCGCGAACTACGCCAAGATTTCCGCTGGCACTGGCGCACTGACCGGCAAGGCGTATATCCACAACACCCGCTTAATCACGCAGCCTGTGACGGCTGGCGCTGTGGAAAACATCAAATCAGTTACAGATGCCACACTGGTATCTCTGGTGAATTCCTACGCCGTGGCGAAGCGCCTTGCGGACTATTACCGATGCCGCGAAACTATCACCAATGACATTGTAAGCGGACATGAGAAACCGGGCCATGTTGTGAGCGTATATCATCCGTATGAAAAGAAAATGGTTTCTGCGTGTATCCAGTCCCTCGACACCACCATGAGTGCGACGCTGAAAAGCAGCATGGAGGCGCTGGTGGGCTTCACCCCGGCGCAGCCGGAAACGGCGGAGTATCTGGACGAGCGAATAGTCCTCACCGGCTCCGGCGAGTTCCAGATCCCGGAAGGCACCACAACGATCCACTATGTGATGATCTCCGCCGGACAGGGCGGGCGCTGCGGCGAAAAGGGCGAAGATACCCAATCGGGGCCTAAGTTCTCGTGGACAAACCCGGTTTTTGAGGATCGGGTAGACGGCTACGCGTTGGCGCTGGGTGGCAAGGGCGGTCCGGGCGGCAAGGGCGGCATGGGCGGCAGGATCGTCGAGGGCGATCTCGACGTGTCCCAGCTGAAAAGCCTTGCCTATGATTGTGGAAAAAGCGGCAAGGGCGCCGAATTCAGCCCGGACGATCTCCCCGGCACGGACGGCACGGATACGGTGTTCCACGGCATGACTACGGCGGGCGCGTCTGCCCCCGATTGGGGCTTCACGGACCCTATCACCGGGGAGCAATTCGGTGGCGTCGGCGAGGACGGTCTCCCTGGCGGAGACGGCGCCGGACGTGATCCGTCTGTGAGTGAGTACACAGATGATAGCGTCCAGAAATACGTCGATGGCACGATTGCTTATGACGAGGACGGGAACGCATTCACCCCCGGCCCTGTGGCTGGCAGCGAGGGGAAAGTCAGTATGACCAGAATCACATCAACAGGCACTCCGCGCAGTTACGGCTGGTACAGCTCCGGTCTGGGCGGCGGCCCGGCGGCGGGAGCCAACGGCAAAGCCGGATCCTCCGGACGCGGCCTGCCGGGCGAGACAACCGTTATTGTGACCGGCGGTTCCGGTGCGGACGGCATGACGGCCACGCTCACCCCTTCCAAGCCGAGGCGGTACGGCAGGGGCGGACGTGGCGGCTACGGAGGCGGCGGCGCCGGCTCCGGCGGAATTGCCGTGAAGAACGGAAACGGCACCATTACCCCCGGCACACCCGGATCCGGCGGTTTAGGCGGCCCGGGCGGCCCAAGCGCGGACGGCTGTATCATTTTGTACTATCGCAAATTCGGGCAAGCAAAAGCAGGGCCGCTGGTCCAGCGTGGCGGCGGACTGTTTTTTGACCGCTTGAACAAACTTTTTATCGTGTGAGGTGATTCCATGACGCTTGAACAGAGAGTCGCAGTTTTGGAGGAAATTTTCTCCAAGATCCAAGATTATTACACATCCGCTTACTCCGGCGAGGAGATTGACGCGCGGCTGGCCTCCGCCGGTGTGCCGGTGGGCATCACCAAGGAGTACAAGAGCGTGGCCGAGATGAACCAGGACTTCACCGGTGCGGACGTCCAGCGCGGCCAGTTCGTCCTGATCCTCCCGGACAGTACGGCCTCCGCAGACTACGGCAAGGTGTACCTCAAAGGCACGGCCAAGTGGGTGCCTGCCTTTACGCTGACCACGCTCACGTCCATCAAAGGTCCCATTGGCCCTCCCGGCAAAAAGGGCGACAAGGGTGATCCCGGCGAGGCTGGTTCCAGCTTCGCCATTCTTGGCTACTTTGACACGCTGGCCGACCTCAAGGCAGCCGTCCCCCATCCCAAGGCCGGTGCCGTGTACGGCGTGGGCACTGCGCCTCCGTACAACATCTACATCTGGGATTCCGTCCACGGCAAGTGGGTACCCAACGGCAACCTGCAAGGCCCGCAGGGCAAGCAGGGCATCCAAGGCCCCGAAGGAAAGCAGGGGCCGGAGGGGAAGCAAGGCCCGGAAGGCCCCGTGGGCGGCGACAGCAACTTCGTCCGCTACGACGCGCCCCAGAACCTCACAGACGAGCAGAAGGCGCAGGCCCGGACGAACATCGGCGCGGACACCGTACAGGGTGCGGTGCTCTACACGCCGCAGACGCTCAGCGATGCGCAGAAGGCGCAGGCGCGGAAAAATATCAACTCCGCCCCCGGCGGGTTTGGGTGG